>Ga0213865_10001878_pt1 | contig 13433 bp, 8 predicted proteins | sample PICome_6_FD_160100 | JGI IMG/M metagenome (GOLD analysis project Ga0213865, IMG submission 160100) | Coastal seawater microbial communities near Pivers Island, North Carolina, United States - PICO282 | ecosystem: Environmental > Aquatic > Marine > Coastal | place: USA: North Carolina | collected...
GTAAACGGAACCGTCCAGCGAAAGGACATCATTGGGGCCATCATGGGCCAAACCGAGGGCCTCCTCGGCGATGAATTGGAACTTCGAAAGCTGCAACGAACGGCCCGTGTTGGCCACGTCGACGTCGAGATGGAAACCAAGAATGGGAAAGTGCACGGGACGATCATCATCCCCAGCAGCATGGATAACGTTGAGACGGCCATCATCGCCAGTTCATTGGAGACCATCGATCGTATCGGCCCCTGCAATGCGATCATCAAGGTGCTGCAGATCAGCGACATTCGTGCAACGAAGCGCACGACCGTGGTGGATCGCGCCAAGGAATTGTTGCTCACCATGGTGAACTCCGGTGAAGCAGCCTCCAAGACCGTCATCGAGGAAGTCCGCTCGGTCTTGACTGTTGGAACGGCCAAGTCCTTCCACGGTTTGACTTGTGGACCCAACGTCGAATCCTCGTCCTCGCTCATCATTGTTGAAGGCCGAAACGACGTTCGCAATCTCCTCAACTGCGGCGTGAAGAACGCCATCAGTGCTGATGGTTCTGGGAACATCAAGCAGGAACTCATCGACCTTGCCAACGGCAAGGAAAGCGTCACGGTCGCCATCGATGGTGACCGTGGAGGCGAGATGTTGTTCATGCAGTTGTATGACATGATGAAGGTCGACCACGTCGCCCAAGCCCCTGTCGGTCAAGAGTGGGAGCTCCTCCCACAAAAGACGGTCACCATGTGCTTGCAGAAGAAGGTCGAAGCGGCCAAGTTCAAGCATCAACTCGACAAGAAGATCGCCGAAGACGACAAAAAGTTCGGCGGAGACAAAGATTGGGACAAGGATATGGACGAAGCCTACGAGAAGGAATCGGCCCCTGCCGACATTCAGGAACTCTTTGACAAGGTCGACGAGATGGGCAAGAACAAGGCCGTCATTCGCTTTGCTGACGGGACGTTTTCCGAGGAGATTGGACCTTCCAAACTCGAGGCTGCACTCAGCGAAGCCGAGGAAGCCGAAGCCGTTCTGATCAACGGTTCCGTCACCGAAAAGGTGCTCAACTACGTCAACCAATCCTCTGCGAACACCTTGGTCGGTACCAAGCAGGGCAAGGGCTTCGAAGCCTCCGAGGATTTGACCGTCTGGTTAGCCGAAGTGCACCGTTGAAACTTCACGGTTCACTTAATGTGGTTGTCAAGGAAAGCACCCCTCATGGACGACGACCAGTCCGAGGAGTGGCCCGCTACTGATTGGGACGAATCCCCGCCCAACGACGACAACACAGCGAAGACGGATGTCTCTGAAGAAGTCTCGGCGAGTGAAGCCGAAGTCGAAGACGTCAGCACCACCAACGAAGAGGACGCTGTTGCCGACTCCGACATGGAGGATGCAGAAGACCAGGAAGCTCCGGAGATAACGGCCGACCTTCCTCCATCGAATCAAGCCAGCGAGTCATGGACGCTACCGATTCGGGCCGCCCCCATTCTCGCGCTCCAAGGCGAAGACGTGGTTGAATTCCCTCTCAGCCAGCACCGTAGCGGGTTGGAATCGACATCGCTGATCATGGATGACAAACTGATGCGAATCGTTGAAGCACGATACGACCCCGATGGCGTTCGCCGTCTGAACGTTCGCATGGCGTTGGTCAAAGAACACATCTCTGGATACTCCCACACCCACCTCGACTTGTTTCAGAAGTTGCAGGCCGTTTGGTGGGGCGCGATAGGTTTCGGCCTTGTGATGGCCACAGGTTTCGCTCAAAGCCTCTTGGCCCTCGGAGGCGGCGCCTTCGTGTTGACGGGGGTTGCAGGTCTGTTGATGGCCAAACTGGACCTCCACCGACTTTCGTTTTCCGACCACGGCGGTCGTCATGATTTCTACCTCTCAGGATGGCGGCAGGAACCCTATTTGATTCACAACAGCACGGCCTTGTTGGGCCCTGCTTTCGTCGAATTCCTGCGCACCTCCTCCCTTGAAACGCAGCACATCGATGCGGTCATCCAAGCCATGGGCGCTCCCGCTCAACCCGCACCCGTACTGACGTCATCACCCGAACCAACAGCACCCAAATCGCTCCCTGCGCCCACCGAGCACGACAACACACTCGTGCCCATGAGTGTGGTTCAGCCACAGGCTTCGGTGCCGTCGGTCGTACCTGCAGGGCCGAACATCAGCGGCCCCCCGACGTCAACCCCGACCGTCGCTGCGATGCCGCCACTACCACCTCCACCGGCGGCGGCAACGCCTCCACCGCCCAAAGCAACCCCAGCACCGACGCCACTCCCGGCAGCCCCGCTTCCACCACCGCCTGCACCCGCCGTTCTTCCTGCGGCACCGCTTCCACCAGCCCCGCTTCCGCCACCCCCGTCTCAGGTAGCTGTGGATGAGGATGCACTGTGGGACGCGCTCAGTTGATCACGCCTTTACGCCACCAGCGGAAGGAAGGTGGACGCTTCGGGCAAGCTTGGCAACTTCTTCGCTCAGTTCGTTGATGTCTGATGGAAGGGGCCAGTCGTCAAGTTCCAACGGAAGGTGATGCCCCAGGCCGGGGATGCGCTCGAGCGCCACACCCAATTCCACAGCGTCCGTGAGGAATTGACCCCTTGTTCCGGAATGCCGCGCTTCAAGGCGTCGTCGCATCCAGCGTTTCAATGGGGCGATCAATTCACTTAGTGTCCTGAGCATGTTGGCTCGCGCCGCATCGTCTCCGTCACCTTTTGGTAAGAGTCGGAGCGTGAGCCGGAGAAGACGCCCAATACGGACGTCCCTCGGTGAAACGTTCACTTCAGCCGCCAATCGTCGTCGAAGGTCTGGCATGGCCTCCATTCCGTGCTGTTCAATCGCCAACGACTCATCGGACAATCCCAGCAGGGCCATCAATTCCGTGAGGGTGGCCAATGCTCTCGACGTGTCCTTTCCGGATGGGACAACTTCAGTCACGGGCATTTCCGTCTGCGTTGTTGATGGGGTAGAAGCGGGGGGTTCTTTCTCGGCCTCTACGGGCTCTGTTGACACTTCCGGAGGGGAGGGCGTCGTTGTTTCCTCTTGCCCTGCCGATTCCAACCCCTCTTGATTTTCGCGCCATTTACTCCATCGAGTCGCCGACCACTTTTCATCTTCCCTAAATTCCAAGTCGGTTAAACCATCTTGGCGAACGAGGTCGTCATCGCGAATTGGCTCATTTTCCGGCACCCGTTCGTCTTCTGGACTCAGTTCATCTTCGCCAATGTGTTGTTCAAGTTCCATTGACTCAAGCATGGCTTCATGCGCGTCATCGAGCGCTGTTGCGGGTTGGAGCACCTTTCGCGCTTGGTCTTCGGGAATCGGCACGAGTGTAGGGTGCTTCTCCACCGGCATCCAGAGACTGAGCGTGTAATGTTCATCTTCCACAGGCCGGGCGGACAACCTGGATGTGTAGATTGGAATTTGCTGGCTGAGGTAGGCCAAACGATGAGGTTGCCGACACATGGCTTCCACGCTCAGTCCCAAGGCAACATCACGGTTCCATGGCAAGGCAGCGAGCCTCCGGCGGAGGACCTCATGTCGCAGTAAGTGGGGACGCGCTTCACTCATTTCTCTGGCAACCCGCACCAACTCGTCTTGAACGGCCTTTCGCCATTCGTCGACATGCCAGCCTTGTTGGTGAAGCGTTTCGAGTTCCTGTTCTACAGACATGCGCATCCGTTCCATCATGGCAGCGTTGTATGTTGAGGCGTTGGCTGCCCCGTTTGAGCGTGTGAGATCTGCCACGTAGGCTTCGAGTTCTCGGAGATTCATTTGGTCGGTCAAGACCTCACGTTCCAACACACCAGCCCGGCGTAGCGCTGCCAACTCCTCGTTGAGCATCACTCGATGCCGTTCATTCCGCCGTTGCGCACGTTGGACATGGCCCTGCATTTCTTCAATGACATCAGCATCGACGTCTTCGTTGGCGAGAAGTTGTAGCCGGAAGAAGGTGTCTTCCTCACCAGAAAATGAGGTATCAAGATCGTTGAGATCGTTCATCAGCGCCACCCGCTTGTCCCATTGGTTTCGTTCCATGGTCATCCGTTCCATGGTGTTCATGGGGTCGTCAAACACACGTTGGCGCCAACCGCTCACGTCCAAGCCTGCATGCTCGTAGGATTCCAACAACGCCAAACCGTCAAGTTCGAGTTGCTTCCACAATCCATCCATTTCGTCAACGGTGTCTTGGAGTTCCTCCGTCCGGTCGAGGTGTCCCAATAGCACCTCCGAGGTCGCCATTTGAGCAGGCCAGTGCCGGGCAAATCGCTTCCATCGTTCCACGAGGGCGAGGTGCCGTTCAATCGAGGCCGCCACCGTATCATGATTGGCTTCCCATGCCATCAAATCATTGGGATGCAAATCCCCTTCATGCGGGAAAATAATGCCCAATGCTCGCCATGTTTGAATGGCATCGGAGAGCACTTGACGACGCTGCTCCAAGGTCTGTGCGAGCGTTTGGATTTCATTGTTCAGTGCGTCCAGTTCAGATGTTGTTTCCACGTTCTGCATGGCGTGACATCGTTGCTCAAATTCAGTTGCCAAATCTGGATCAAACGGCTGAATCAGTTGAACCGCAGCGAGTCGAACATGCTCTCTTTTGGAATGGAATGTTTGCCATCGCTCAAGCTCTTGCAGTCCTTCAAGAAGTGATGGCGAACCCAAATCACCAACGGGATAACCGTGTCCTTTGAGCCGTTCTGCGCCGGCTTCAATCAATTGGCGTTGGCGCGCCTCATCCGCTTCAATGGTGTGGAGGTGTCGAACAATTTCTTCCAATCGTTCTGGCGATTCGAACAGGCGATGAAGAGGCGCAACAGCAGGAAGGCTCGACGGGTCCAAACGCATCAGTCGAGCGAAGAGTTCGTCCCAATCGTTGCCGTAACCTGTCTCATACCACATCGCTTTGCTTCGGCTCAACGGTGGCTCCCACGAAAGTATGCTTCGTACATGTCGCTCAAAATCAAGGGCGGTTTCTTCAACCGTGAACGGGTTGTTCAAGTCTGCGTGGATGATGCGTAACCCTTCATCGAACACGCCACCCAACTCAATCGCTTGAAATCGCTCATCGATCATGGAGGCCGTTTGACGGCGCTGTTCAAGCCATGTAAGGCGTTCGTTGGTACCGCCTTCGTGTTCAGCAAGGAACTCGAGCATCTCGTCGTAGGGGAAGCCGAACTGAGCCAGCGATGCCAAGCGAGCATCCACATCGTCCGTGCTTCGGCGTTCCTCGTCCATGACCGCTCGGTCCGCCTACGGGCCACGGGGGCTTTCAATATGAGCGGTTGAAACGGGTTATGCACGGCACTCCTTGCTGGTTTTGGCGACTTCCGGCCTCGTTTGTGAGGGCCACAAACGCCCTCCTCGCCCTCCAAATCTTCCGCAGACCATAAAGGCGCGGCGGACCGCTCACGTTCAATGAGTCTGCTCGTCATCGGTCTTGGCTTGCTCTCCGCCGGTTCTGCGGGAGCCTTCGGATATTCCCTGTATCAAGGTCATCAGAAGATGACACGTTTGCTGGACATGCAAACCCTCCTCCGGGAATCGCAGGCCACGCATTTCCACCACCTCAACATTGCAACCGAAGGCGTTCTGTCCGACGTACGCATGCTTCAATCAACCCTGGATGCGTTGCGAACGATTCACCCTGACATCGATGCATCACTCGCCGTCCACAGTTTCCTGCTCCAGCACGAAGGGAGCGAACCATCAGATTTGGATCTGCAAGAAGCCTGCGACGTGCTTCGCTCGGTGGTCCAACATCAACCCGTGGATGGCGATTCGGATGGTGGGCTTTCGGTCAACCACGCTGGGTTGCTCCGTCGCCTGTTGGCTGTCTTTGACGGCCACCGACTGTCGATGGCTTCACTGCACGTCGACGCCGACACGGCTCATCGCCTCGGTCTGGCTGCCGCTGAGCTCCAACTCTACGAATGGGCCGAAGGCGCTCTCGGTGTGGCGTATCAATTATCACCAGGGCATGCCAGTGTTCTCAAGGGTCTCGAACATATTGCCCGACTTCGTGGCGATGATGCCCTGCTCCGTCATTGGATGGAGGCACGAATGAAACTCACGCCAGACGACCCTGCTTTGCTGCGAGCCCACGCTCATCTCTTGGCCTCCATGGGTGACGATGAGGCAGAACGTGCTGTACGACGCCTTGAAGCGCTTGGTGTGGACACGGCTGCCGACCGCTCTCTTCTGGCTGGTCTCCGAGAACGAGCAGGTGCACGTTCCGAAGCCATCGAGGCTATTTTGCAGGCGCTTGAGGAAGATCCCAGTCGTTCAGGCGACTGGCTCCATTATGCTCAATTGTTGGAAGCCGAAGGCGAGCAGGAACTTGCGCTGGAGGCGAATGAACGCTGCCTGACGCTCGACCGCCAATGCGGTGAGGCATGGTCGCTCAAGGCTCGCCTCCTTGCCGAAAAGCAAGGGCAACAGCGGGATGCGTTGAAGGCAGCGACCCACGCAGTGGCACTGGACGCTGGTGGCGTTGATACCGTGTTCCTCAAAGCCGAGCTGCTTGAGATTGAGGGCTCTGTGGTAGCGGCGGAGGAGACCCTCCTGAAAGCGCTCAACGCGCAACCGTACAACGGCGAACTGCGCGCTCGTATCGCTGGCAGGTACCTCCTCCAGCATCGTGTTGATGACGCATCTGCCCTTCTCTCGGCGACGCCCGACGGCATCGACCACGCCCTCCTCCACACGGTGGAAGGTCGGTTGCACTTGGCTCACGCCGATCGTCTACGAGATGGAACGGGTGAGACGGACCGTAGCCTACTGGAAGACGCACTTCGTGCGTTCAACGGTGCCCTCTCGTTGAACAGAGAACTTGGCGTTGCTTGGCTCGGTCTTGCTCGAACGCAGCGGATGATGGGCGAACTTGAAACGGCGAGTGAATCCCTGAGCAGAGCCCAGCGGTTATGCTCCGAGAAAGACCCGTCCATCGCTTGTGAATCTGCTCTCCTTGCGCTCGACCAAGGCGACGTGCAAACCGCGTCGCTTCACGTGGACGCGGCGGAAGTTCACGGCCAGAATGCAACGACGGCGTACATCCGTGGCAACATTTCAGCTGTGAAGGGACAACTCAAGCAAGCCCTCTATCATTACAGCGACTGCTTGACCCTTGACTCGTCTCACATTCGGGCGCGACTCAACCGAAGCTCGGTCTACATGGGGCTGGATGACGCAGGGAAAGCCCTTGACGACGCCGGAACGCTGCTGGATTTTGCTCCTCAACTGGCGGTTGCCAGAATTCGTAAAGGCGACGCCCACATGCACCTTGGCCAGTGGGATTTGGGTGCGAAGGAATTCAAGCACGTGCTTGAGCAAGCGCCCCATCATACCCACGCCTTGACACAGCTGGCGGCCTGCTACATGGGGATGGACCGAGCAGAGCGAGCCGAGGCACCGCTGAACGAAGCCTTGCGACAATCACCCGATCACGCTCCTGCATGGCATCAGCGTGGTTTGTATTACATGCATTTCAACATGATCGACAACGCGCTTTCGGATTTCGAAGCAGCCGTTCGCTGCGACGGACACCATCTCGCAGCCCGCCTCCAAATCGCCGCTCACCATCATGGTCTTGGCAACATGGATGCTGCGGCCACGGCCTGGAAAGCCATTCTTAGCATCGATGCTGAGCATCAATTGGCCAAGACTCGGTTGCAGGAGTGCGAGAAAAACTTGATGAAAAGCGCGTGACCACACCGAAACGAGGAGGTGGTCAGATGGTCGAGGTCAAGGAACTCAATTTGACTGAAATCCTGACGGCGTTGCAGGATTTCATGACCTCCGACGGAGCCATCTCCAACGAGCAACGGGAATTCTACACCGTATTTCGCCAACACCTCAACGAGCACGATAGCGAATTCAAGGTGGAGGACATTGAAAACCTTCTCATGAAGGCTAAAGAGCAAGTACCAGATTTGTTGGAAGAGGAATTCATCAAGATGGGGGAAGCCATCTTGACTCGGTATCGTAACAAGAACGAGGATGCGCTCAACGAACGCATTCGTGCCTTGGCCGCCGAAGAGGCTCGAAAGCGGGCCCTGGCTGAAGAGGAGCGAAAGAAGCGCGAAGAGGAAGAGCGCCTCGCAGAGGAGGCACGCCTCGCAGAAGAAGCGCGTCTGGCCGAGGAAGAACGTCTCCGACTGGAAGAAGAGGAGGCCGCCCGGCAAGCAGAAGAAGCACGTCTGGCGGAAGAAGCAAGGCTTGCTGAAGAAGCACGTCTGGCGGAAGAAGCAAGGCTTGCTGAAGAAGCACGTCTGGCGGAGGAAGCCCGCTTGGCCGAAGAGGCACGCTTGGCGGAAGAAGCCCGCTTGGCCGAAGAGGCACGCTTGGCGGAAGAAGCCCGCCTGGCTGAGGAGGCTCGCTTGGCCGAAGAGGCACGCTTGGCTGAAGAAGCCCGCTCAGCGGAAGAAGCCCGCTTGGCCGAAGAGGCACGCTTGGCTGAAGAAGCCCGCTTAGCGGAAGAAGCCCGCTTGGCCGAAGAGGCACGCTTGGCTGAAGAAGCCCGCCTGGCTGAAGAGGCTCGATTGGCTGAAGAGGCGAGGATTCAAGCTGAGCTTGAAGCAGGTGAACACGCGAAGCAAGCCTACTGGGAAGGGCAAGACCTTCCAGGAGACGAGGCGAAAATAGTCCCCGACCTTCCCACCGATGCAACGCCCGCTCTCAATCCCGAAAACGGTGGAGGTCGAGGGAAACTCATCCTCATGGTTGTTGCTGGTTTGGCCATTGCTGGTGCTGCCGCGGCTATGTTTGTTTTGTGAGCCGTTTCAAAGCAAGCCATTTTGACCCATGAGCCTCGAGCGAATTCCATGGCCCTTCAGACCGGAGACGCAGCCCCAGACTTCAACCTCCCCAATGCCAACGCTTCCGTTGGCGGTGAACGTGTTTCGTTTGCCGACGCCGCCGGCGTCAATGGTACATTGGTGCTGTTTGAGTGCAACCATTGCCCCTATGTCGTGGCCAGTGTCGGGCGAATTAACGCTATGGCCGAATCTTGCAAGAGCAACGATATTGGCTTCGTTGGCATCAATTCGAACGATCCTGTGGTGTACGAGAACGACTCGTTTGAGCACATGGTCAAGCGAGCCGAAGGCGGGATGCCCTACGCATACCTTCACGACGCTTCTCAGGACATTGCCCACGCATATGGTGCCAAGCGAACGCCAGAATTTTTCCTGTTCAACGCCGCTCACCAATTGGTGTATCAGGGTCGAATGGATGACAGTCCACGAAACCCAAACGAGGTCAGCACCAACGACCTCGCTGCGGCCATTGAAGCCATGCTCGGGGGTCAAGACCCCGCCGTTGACTACACGGAATCCATCGGGTGTTCCGTCAAGTGGAAGGCTTGATCTCCATGACAGGGTGCCGTCGCCAGTGTGACTGGGACGACAACATGGTGTGCCGCTCCTGCGGTATTGATTACTCCCCACCGTCCGAAGAAGAGTAGGTTTCAGTATTGTTCCAAGACGAGTTCTGTGGTGGTGCTCGCGATTTCGTTAGGGGCGGCCAACCACATCTTGTCAAGCAGGGCGCGCAATGCCATGGTATCATCAACGTGAACGAGGGCGACCAAATCAGCCTCACCGGAGACCTCGTAGACGATTTCTACGCCCTCCCATCCGGTGACTTCCGAGGCAAACGAACCGATTTCCGAACCGGGGGAGACTTTGATGCGAACCAGAGCGGTCAATCCAACGCCACCTTCACGAATGGTGTAGCCACGGATGGTGCCGTTTTCTTCCATGTTGCGGATGTGGGTGCGGACCGTGCGCTCACTGGCTTCCACTTTCGACGCCAGGTCAACATAGGACATGCGTCCGTTCTTTCGAAGTTGTGCAAGGATGGCTCGGTCGATTTCAGCAATGCGCGGCATGCACTTCGCATATTTGACCCCTATTTGAAAGAATTCCCTCCATATTTCATCTATATATCACTCATTTATTATCGGTATCTGCTAAAATTAATCGGAAAACAACCCCTTTTGTGAAGTATTACGTAATTGTAATAATTTCCTCGGCGGCTGAGAAAACATCCCGTTTGATTGAAAGAGCGCGTTCACCTCGGGTGAATGAGGGAACCTGATGGCAGGTCACATAACCGGTCTTGATGCGCGCATGGTATTGGACAGCCGAGGGCAACCAACGGTGGAGGTGGACTGTTTTGTCGACGGAGGTCTACTCGGTCGTGCCATTGTACCTTCCGGAGCCTCGACAGGCGCCTACGAGGCTTTGGAACTGCGCGATGGCGATGCCAGCGTGTACCTCGGCAAAGGCGTCTCGAATGCCGTCAACAACGTCAAAGATCATCTCGAAGAGGCCTTGGTCGGTTTGCCTGTTGATGAGCAGCGTATCATCGACGAGGTCATGATTGAACTCGACGGGACGCCCAACAAATCCAATCTCGGCGCGAACGCCATGCTCGGTGCTTCGATGGCCTGCCTTCACGCCGGCGCAGCGCACCATGCACTCCCGCTTTGGAAGTATGTTGGCGGTGTAGCTGGCGGGTTGATGCCCGTCCCTATGCTGAACATTCTGAACGGAGGTGCTCACGCAGCCTCCAATGTGGACGTTCAAGAGTTCATGGTTATGCCCCACGGCTTTGATACCTTTGAGGAAGGTCTTCGGGCGGGCGTTGAGACCTATCATTCACTCAAAGCTGAACTCAAGAAGGATGGTTTGCTTGGTGGAATTGGTGATGAAGGCGGGTTTGCCCCCAACTTACCTGCGAATGAAGACGGCCTGAAATACATGGTCCGGGCCATCGAGGGCGCCGGATACTCCACGGAAGAAATCGGGATTGCCCTGGATGTGGCTTCCACTGAATTCCTGAAGGATGGCGGGTATCACATGGATGGCAAGGTCTTGTCATCGGACGATCTGGTCGAATTGTACGGTGGATGGCTCGACGAGTACCCCATTCTGTCCATCGAAGACGGGTTTGGCGAAGACGACTGGCGCGGGTGGGCGACGTTCACCAAAGCCTACGGGCACCGCGTGCAAACAGTGGGCGACGACCTCTTCGTCACCCAATCCGAACGGCTCTCTCAAGGCATTGAACTCGGAGCGGCGAACGCTATGCTCGTGAAGGTGAACCAGGTGGGAACGGTCACTGAGACCCTTGAGGCCATGGATTTGGCTTCAACCAACGGCATGAACAACGTCGTCTCCCATCGCAGCGGTGAATCCGAAGATGTGACCATTGCTGACTTCGCTGTAGGGACTCGTGCGGGTCAAATCAAGACCGGCGCACCCGCCAGGTCCGATCGCGTAGCGAAGTACAACCAACTGCTTCGAATCGCTGAAGATGTTCATGAATACCGATCACCGTTTAACTGAAGCAATCCAGCCAGCGTAGGAAAAATACCGTTCCTTAAGTACGGGACGACGAGCCAATCCACCATGAACCGTGCGCTAACGCTCCTCATGATTGCTTGCCTCAGCCTTTCCAGCATCGCCTTTGGCGCAGCCGCTGACGAAACCGAAGACATCCCCGCCAACGCAGCCGCCACCGGCGTCCATGACGCCCTTGTGGCCGCCCTGACCCATGCAGACTTGGTGGAAACCCTCCAAGGCGACGGGCCGTTCACGGTCTTCGCCCCCACCGATGCAGCCTTCGAGGCCGCCGGCATCGATCTTTCAACATTTGACAACGATGAGGCCAACGCCACGCTCGTTAACATTCTCACCTACCACGTCTTGAGCGGTGCTGTTGATGCTGCCAACGTTACCGACGGCTTGGTCGCGACGATGGTCAACGGCGACAACGCCACGTTCACCGTTGACAACGGCACCGTGATGATCAACGATGCCACTGTGACCACCGCCGATGTCGCCGCCAGCAACGGCATCATTCACGTCATTGACAAGGTGCTCACGCCGCCTGTTGATGAACCCGTTCTTGAGGACATCCCAACGGTGGCCACCAACACCGGTGTTCACGACTCGCTCGTTGCAGCACTGGCCCATGTTGGTTTGGTGGCAACCCTTCAGGGCGATGGACCGTTCACGGTTTTTGCACCGACCGATGAGGCCTTCGCTGCAGCCGGCATTGACTTGTCCACCTATGACAACGATGAAGCCAACGCCACGCTCACGGACATCTTGACCTATCACGTCTACGCCGGTTCAGTTGCCGCAGCCGATGTCACCGACGGCATGGTGGCAACCATGGTGAACGGCGACACCGCCACCTTCACCGTCGTGAATGGCACCGTCACGGTCGGTGGCGCTACGGTCACTACGGCCGATGTGGCAGCTTCCAACGGCGTGATTCACGTGATTGACAAGGTGCTGACGCCGCCGGTTGACGAACCCGTCGTGGTCGACCCGTTCGAGGGCATCAACTGTGCTGCGACCGTTGGCATCGACTCCTCTGGATTCGCCTTCAGTCCACCCGTGGTCAACATCGCCGTTGGCGAGACGGTTTGTTGGTTCTGGGAGGACTCATCCATGCCCCACAACGTCAAGCAAGTTGACGGTTTCAAGTCGACAACCTATGTTGAGAACGGTATCACCTCCGGAGACGTTTCCAGCAATGTTGCCTTCCATTACACCTTCACGGAGGACACCACATTCTACTATGCCTGCCAACCCCACATCGCCATGAACATGTTTGGTGAAGTCGTGGTCGGTGACGGTGGTTCAGAACCTGTTGCAGAGTCCGCTGAAGAAAGCGAAGACACTCCAGGCTTCATGGTCGCAGGGGCTCTCGTTGCCGTCATTGGTGCCTTGGCGTTGATGGGCCGTACCAATGATGAGAACTGAGCATAACATCTCGGAAACCATGGACCTTTGTGCCCAATCACCACCGGTGGGCTGAACGCATGGGTCGATGATGCGTGCCCCGAATCGTTGAAAATCAAACAACGGGGCGGGACAAACAGATGCGGCGACATGTGCTTCCTGTGGTCGCGCTTCTGATCACACTGCTCATGGCCAGGCAACTGTATCCGTACGCATCAGGGTCTCAACCGACGGTCGTTGAAGGCTATGAAGTCAAGCGGGTTGCTGCCGGCCTTGGTGGACCTACCTGCCTTGTTTGGGCCAACGATACGCACTTGCTGATTTGTGACAGGGACGGCGGAGCCATCACGGAATTGAACATCCAAACCGATGAGCGACGGACCCTCCTGAGTGGGCTTGACCGCCCCCACGGGCTGGTTGTGCTGGACGGTGCCGCCGTGGTTTCGGAGGCAGGCCAACTCACGTCGTACACCATCGCTGAAAGCGGTCTCTTTGTCGAGCCTCGTGTGCTCGTCGAGGGCCTTCCCGTTGGCAACCATCAGACCAACACGGTGGATGTCATGCCCAACGGTACGTTGCTGTGGCACAGCGGTTCCACCTGCAACGTTTGCGATGAAGCAGACGAACGCAACGCCGCCCTCTTGTGGGTCAATGCGTCCACGGGTGAGCACGGCGTACTGGTCA
>Ga0213865_10001879_pt1 | contig 13423 bp, 9 predicted proteins | sample PICome_6_FD_160100 | JGI IMG/M metagenome (GOLD analysis project Ga0213865, IMG submission 160100) | Coastal seawater microbial communities near Pivers Island, North Carolina, United States - PICO282 | ecosystem: Environmental > Aquatic > Marine > Coastal | place: USA: North Carolina | collected...
CTTAAACTTAACAAGCAAAGCCTCCAGATCAAACTTGTCTTTGAAGTATCTGATAACACCCGGCTGGTTTTCGCAGGACCATGAATGAAGGGCTTCATGCAATCCATTCATATTATTTGCAAATACATTGTGTATTTTTGCGATAGCATAACGCAGCGAGTGACGCTCAAGTGACGATGCTGCGCGGCTTACTTTGTGGGTGAAAGCAATCACCGATTTGGGATAACCCAAGCACCCATTGGCGTTCATTGTCCTGTGCAGCTGGTTTGGGCCGTGTGGTTGTCGGCGGATAAAGATTTCCCGAAGAGAACTCACCCAATAAGGCACATCGTTGCTGTTAAACACCTTTTCCAACATCATCTTAATGAATGGAGCTTTTACATACCAAATAGTACTTGGCAATCGAATGAACACTACACGATAAACAAAATTACCGCTTTTGAACAGACCACTCAAAAAATAAGTAATGGAATCCGCCTTTCTGTTGATTACTAACTGTTTCCGAAACTTATCCATACCACCAATCGGTTCTCCTGTTGTACGATTGTAGTTCAACCTTTTTATGAGATGAAATAATCCGGATTCACATCCAAGGGGCTGTAAAAGGCCTCTTAATCACCAAAGGGCTGTGATTGAATCATCTTAACGAAATCCACAAGCATAAAGCTGTTTTATAAAATTACCCGATAACTATAGGAATGGGTAGAGCATTGCTTTTGTCTTTCTTTGTCCCACGGGGAACGCAACCGCAAACGAGGCGATGGGGAAATCCACAAGCATAATAATAATATTATATTAGGATAACGAATCCAGTGATCAAGATGGATGAAAAGCAACATGGGTCACATTCAAAACAGTGATCAGGAATATAAATCAGTTCATCTAAAACTACCGATGGACATGGATTCAGACGGAGGGAGGACATTGATTAATAAGATAATATATATAGTTTGTGGTGGATAGTCTGTTGTCATGTAGCAATCTTATTTTTGCAATCATACTGCAGGGTGGAGTTAATCGGAGTTACACCTGCTTTTCATTTACACCGCATTGTGGATATAAGAGTACATTGACACAAATGGTAGAAGAAGAGAGTTGTGTATATTAAAGTAAAGGTCTCTCCTCTCTCTAGTAAGTATTCTCGGCGAAGGATAGTATTTTAATATTAAAAATGGGAAGGTAGTATTATATGTTCTTCTCATTGATACCTTGCTAATTTTAAAAAAAAAATAAGATACCATTCTTCAAAGCTGTAGGTTATGTCTTAGAGATTCAAACGCGCGTACGATCCGACCTTAAAATACCTATCTCTAGAGGCCAACTCTCTGTCAATGCTGTTCGTATTATGATATACTCAATCAATACTACGCAACTACTCCAGTCCTCCTCTAAGGATGTAGCACATCCTCTGCTTATAACCAAGCTATCCAACATGCAAATAGAAGTTCATTCCCGTCGTCGTCCTGGTATCCTCTATAGATGCCAAGATTTATCAACATCCAATAATAGTATCAGCAGTATTATCAATTGTCGTCAGCCCTCCATAATTTTAATATAACCAAAATCCAACAATACACAGGATGATATAAGCATACGTTGCATCAGAGGCTCTAAATTTTATACAGCCTTTAGTTCCTTTACCGACGGCGTTTCCAATCCGTGATAGTAATGTTAATAATGCATATTAACAGCCCTAAAACCCAACGCACATCGATATATATATATATCATGATCATGGGCTGTTACTTCTCGTACAGCCCTCTGTTGGTTGATTCGTACAGCCCTTGTGATAGTATGAACTCACTCCATCAAGCTCATAAATTTTACACCTGCTCCACCAAGCTCATAATTCCTATTCACTGCTAATCAGATATCAAACATCAAATACACTACCACATCGATATAACAATGGCTGGCAAAATGAAAAACACACCTACAAAGAAGAACAACAACAATGTGACAAACCCATACCGCAACAGCTCCTTTGGATTATCCATGAGATTGAAGGGCAGCCCTGTCAAAATGGGACAAGGTGGTCGTCATAACAAAGTGTTTGTAAGTATGAGTATATTATACCAAGTTGCTGGAGTACACTCTCTTGTATACCACACTCACTGAATATCATATCCCATCTCAATCAAACATAACAGACAAGCAAGACGGCAGTGGATGGTGTATTCGCATCCTACACATTGTCCCCTGACGGCAAAGGGACGGCCTACGTCAAGCCCATGATAACATTCTTCAACGAGAATGGCGAAGAGTTGAACCTCATGGAATTATGGGGAGGATGTGTTGGTTTCGGGAAAAGGCGTAACTATAATCCCGAAGACCCACGCGAGGATACTGTAATGCCTGGGAAACCCGGAGTCAATTGGGGTTGGGATATAATGATAAACGTTGCATTATCCGACGAGGATACCCCCACCTCTATTGGTAAAAAGATTGCCCAGCAATTCGAAAAGTTCACCGAGGAGCGGAAGGAGGACTTTGGCAGCAAGCAGCTGTACAAGTTCGGTGCGGATGTCACACCCAAAGACGAGCTCCCACCCCTCTCCCACCTAATGCGGAATGAAGATATTGTTACTCTTTTCCTGTATTTGTTTGGAGACAAAGGGAAAGATGAGTTGTTTAAAAACCAACCACTCCTTGTTAGTTTCTTTGGGGATGCCGACGTGGCACGTGAATTGTTAAACTACCAGGTTTTTGCTTAGGTCGAATGGATGAGGGAACTTGCGGGGGGTGAAATGCCGGGGAATTTTTCTTTGTATCTGTGTCTTAGTTTAGAATTGAACAGGAGGCGTTCTAGTGTTCTAAGTAAACGAAGTAATCAAGTAGCAATGTAAGCTAAAAGTAATAGGGGAGTGTTTAGCCATAATTGCCATGTGGACAATACATATACTTAAAAATCAATCCCTTATAATGTTTTGAGGACTATTTTCTACTAGACAAATAACACTTATTCTATTACTGAGTTGCTACTACATCATCTTATTCAGTTTAAAATCTCCTCCGACACCGACATCAAAGCCATCATCTCCATATCATCTTCTCCTCCTCCTCCTCCTCCTTCATACCTCAATCATCCTCTTGCAAGGTTACACCTCTTACAACATCACCAAAATCAGGCAGATACCTTAACACATTCGAAGACGCTTGATGTGAACCATTATCGGGCAATAAGTCCTTTATAAAAACACCCCTTCTCAGGTACTTATCAAAGCGCTTGAACCACATTCTGACAATGGAATTGTGTTTTAGCCTTGGCTCGAGTGGTGCTCCTCTGATTCCAGAAGAACACCACTCATCGATATAATTCGCAATCCCAAGCGGTTGCGACCTACACAATCCCATCTCCCTCACCCTCTCCAGTGCATTTCTGATCAAATGATTTCTTACGTCGATTACCAGACAAACAAAGTGAACATCAGGAGACCAACTTCTCGCCACGATGGGTTGGATGTTACAGCTAAACACATTACCAGCACTAACAAGTTTATCAACTAAGTTTTTCACCCCACTTGAATCACTGGCCCCATAACGGCACTTGAAGCGATAAAGATCCATCTCATTTACAATGGATTCTATATCCCTCTGGGATTCACTGATGATACCAGCAAGGTATGTTCTCACAACAATGTTTTCGACAACCCCGGTTAGTTCTGTACACCCTGCAAATGTCTGGAGCGGTTGAGGGATATTCCATTCCCTCCCATCAAAACGACTTTTGCAAATATTGAGGTCGAATACATCCAGTGCATCGTACACACACCTCTCACGCCGGACTACAATCAAATCAATATTCACAATATCTTTCTTTGTCCCGAGATGATGATACGGCTGGAAGGGCATGGGGTCATCATCTTTCGTCCATACTTTGATAGATCTGTGATACAGCGGCAATGCATCGTGCCACCTGAATCTCCTCCCTCTGTTGATTGCATCTGTATAACTATATTTACTATCATCCCGGTTGGTGTAATGTTCAACATGTGATACAATAGGATCTAATCCATCACTGTTGTAAGCAGCACAACAACCTGCAAGCACCTGGCATTCCTCAAGTAGCCACGTTCTTACTTTCGGAGCCTCTCTCTCGTGTACGAAGATGTCGATATCAGAATCCGGCCATGACTTCCCCAGGATAGCTTGGACAATTAAACCCCCACTTCAAATAGACAATCGAGTTAAAATGAGTGAGAATTAATCGCTGCTAATGGATTTCACTACCAAACATACACAAACATACCTTAAAACAATTGAACCCCTCGGCGAGTAAGCTGTCATTCCTATAAATGAACGCAAAGGGTCAGAACTGTTGAACCTGGCACGGCCACTTCTCATAACTCTACTAAGATTCTCGTGAAGAGACCCGATCAACAGAGGTCTATACCTGTCCGCACAATTCGGGTAAGACATGCTCAGATTAAACACATCTCTAGGGAGCAGATACCCAACAACATGCTTTAATGCATCTCCGGGTAAAATGTTTAAATCCATACTTCAAGTATATAACGTTTTATGGCAGTAACGATTGTGGCGACTCTCTACATGTTTGTGATGAACATGTTCAACCAGCCAAAAAGCCCTCACTCACCCAACGCATGGAACAAATATCCATTTTAAACTGGTGTCCTACATCATCAAGCAGATGATAATATTATTATTACCTATATTACAAACAATAATACTAGAGATTCCCCATCTCTCTCTAGAGAGTTACCGCAATCATCAATCATCACTGTTGGGTATCCGCTGCCTTGGGGTTCAAGACTTCGTAAGGTTTGTGGGAGTAAGTACAGGTACCTACACCCCTCATACAAAGGAAATCAAAGAGAAGCGACAGGAAGCTAATTAAGAATAGATACCATGACACATACCTAGTAAGAGTAATACCAAAGGATTATTTACCTCAAATTTACATGTTAATATTACTGGTATTGGTATTGCATGATATCTCTAAGAGGTGGTAGGAATAACACACTCCAAGATAAAGATTTGTAAACTCCAGTTATTGCAATAGACCATCAATAGTCTTATAATTCTTCTTCCATAACACGATCGAAATCATCATTGTGCCAAATATCCTGATTGTAAAAAATAAAATGCGCACTTGTTTGAAGATGGAACTCCCCAAACTCCTCCAATGCCATTAGATAATCGTCAATACTTTGCTCCAAAGGGAGCGTGAATCCTTTACCCCAAGCAAATTCCATGTATTTGTTATATTTAGTGTTGCTATATTCACTAAGGCTGACAATATCGCTAATGTGATGGTTTGCTAGAGATTCTAGTTCTGCAGCGGATGAATCATGGTCGACACAAGACACGACAATATCAACAAGGGAATCAAGCGAGTCTGTTGGTAAATCATATCGATCAAACAACGCTTGTGTAAAGACACAGGCCACCAATTTACTCTGCTGATCTTCAATGTACTGCTCTCTCTGTAGATTACAACCTTCGTGCATGATGTCAAAATTTTATGAGTTGTCAATAAAACAATGTTAATATAAAATGTGGGGATATACAACGTCAACCCACACGCTATAAAGGAAACTCCAGGTATCAGGAGAGGACACAACAACACGATATGAGATCAGGTTTATATTAACCACAGCTAGGGCTGTTATCATTTTGTAAAGCCCTTGTTTATTATGTTCCAGACAGCCCTCAACCCAACGCATGGGTAATGTAGTATCACATGAGAGGACTATGATGTTGCGGACAGTTCATAAAGTATCATAACTCATTTGTACAACAGAGCAGGATGAGTAGTTATTCGAAGACGAGTTGAAAACACATGACTGTCTTGTATATCCTGATCATCTTCCAGCTGCCAATAATGTTAGACATTGGTTCTAAAATCGAATGTGGTGGAGGCGGTGTGTCGAAAACGCTAATGAAAGAGACAATGGTGCACGAGTCCAAGAATAAACACACCACTAAGCACAAAGTCGATACACCGAAAAAGAGGAAAAGCCGTGATATGAATCAAGATAACACGGGGAAAAAGAGGAACCAAGCTGCCGAGACCCATGATATGAGTAAACCCCCGAGATCATTTAGGGTAATTGCATATCCAACGTGTTGGTGTTCGGGAAGTGCTTTTGACAGGAAGGCTCTTGTTAGAGACAACGATACAAAGGAGGAGCCACTGGGTTTGTGGGCTGAAGGGTGTGTTGAACCTGAATGGTTAGATTCAATAACTGGATCGGATGTGATCGTTCCTGGCCACTGGGTAAATTCAACATCTGAAACTCAGAGAGGGTTTATCACAAACTATCGCGGTAACCTCTTTACAATTTACTTCCTATCACTAGACACCTGGTGCGCCATATCATACCACGACCTAAAGAAAGTATTGGATTACAGCCAGTTCAACATTACACCCCAACTTCTGCCATCTTACATCCCAGCGGTCCTCAGATTAGGGTAAAGGAATGAGAAGATTAAGCCATGGTAGAGGACGTGACATTACACAAATCTTTGTTAGTCTCTCAAATGGGATAATCTCTTTAAATTTGACATTTCTTGGTTGTGGCGAGGCTGTGGTAAAGTACAACGTAGCATGCAGCAATCCCTGAGCTGAATCGATTATTCTAATAAGTTAGTTACATTAAATGTTTGTGATATAATTATCATAACATCTTCTTCAATTCGTTGGTTGTTGGTATTGTATTGTGATAGGTATAATGTTTGTATTGTTGTTCACCATCTTTAAAAGGCAGCTTGTATCGCCAAATGGGAATTCCCTCAAAATCCACTAAGAAAAGTTCATTTTTCAGCGATAGTATGGGAAGCGAGTTCCACGTGTAAGCATTTTAAGAAATTCAAAATCCAATGTCAGGCCTCAACACTTACCTACGATAGTAGCACCATGGCGTTGAACATAGTAGTAGTTGAGTAGACGGCTTGTGGTAACCCATACCACGATGCTGTCCTTACCAGTGATATTCCGAACAATCGAATGTAACAACAACAACAACAACAACAAAAAGTTGATCCATTTTAATAAACCTCTTAACTTATAAGTGTCTCATTGGCAACACCTTTATCACCAATCCTACACTAATCCTACACCACTACCAACCACGCCGAATTCTACTCTTAACTTTAGCATCATCCTTCATCTAAATCATCACTACAAACCCACCGAGAATGAGAACTACTCCTCTTTTATGAGCATCTTCTCACCCAACAACACGTCATAACAACATTGCAATAACACTGCAACAATATCACCAATAATTATAATACAATTGTTATGAGCGCTCTCCGCGGATACGACGAGCAAGCTGCATATCCTTGGGCATGATCGTGACACGCTTGGCATGGATGGCACACAAGTTAGTGTCTTCGAAGAGACCAACAAGATAGGCCTCTGCTGCCTGTTGTTATATTAACAAATAAAGAAAGAGGGCAATTTACAAGATAACATTTTATCTCTCAAATCAAAAAGCAACAATACACAATAATAAACACTAACCTCTTGCAGCGCCAACACGGCAGTACTCTGGAAACGTAGATCACTCTTAAAATCCTGGGCAATCTCACGTACCAAACGCTGGAAGGGAAGCTTGCGGAGTAATAGTTCAGTGCTCTTTTGGTAACGACGGATCTCACGAAGGGCGACAGTTCCAGGACGGTAACGATGAGGCTTCCTGACACCTCCTGCGGCAGGTGCGGCATTACGTGCTGCCTTGGTGGCGAGCTGCTTACGGGGAGCTTTACCTCCGGTGGACTTACGTGCAGTTTGCTTTGTTCTAGCCATTCTGACTATTGAGTTGGTGTATGTAAGGAAACAAAAAATTATGGGCTGAGGGCTGAATGTTGAACAAATGATAACCTGAGTTGAGGGCTGTACGGAGCGTTGGGACTGAACGATCATTTCCACACAGATATTGAACAGCCCTGGTGAAGTACCAACCTCGTCCGTTCAAACTATCGTTAGGGCTGTTAGATGATTTGTTACAGCCCTTCTTCTATTGGGTGATCAAGAGGGGGGATACGAGTCAAGAAAATATTGTTAAGGACATTGCAATTAGGAGAGTGAAGCATCAAAATTTCAATCTCAAAGCTGGATGATAAGAGAAGATTAAATTACTTGCATATATCAGAGAATGGCCACAACAATCGGATTAAGTTTATATGAACTACAACAACAACTAACGGAAGCAATTTCCGCCGGGGCAGCAATTGTGTACTATGTGCATACACTACAAGCCTTCAACTATTTCCTCCCGGGAGATAGAGAGATGTATGCAAATGAAATGAAGTCATTGCGTAAGCAATTGAGACGCGGGATTATTATCGATATTAAAGCCGGAGAAGATTTTCATATCTACGGGAAAACACTATACCCTTTGGACGTGAAGTTTGACGGCGTGAGTTGCCATGCCTATATGCTACTCCGCCAACAAGGTGACATTTCTGATAGCATCTTCACGCCATATTTTTTTAGTAACAGGGATAAGAGAGATGCATTCCTAAGGTGGTTATTGAGGTAATTTTGAAGAATGGTACGATATTGTGAGGGATTAGGATTCATCAAGCTAAGATGTCCAATTGATAGTTTAAAGTAAATTAATCCCTAGACTGGTTCACACAAAGCGTGTATTGATATAAGATGACACCAGCTCAATATCAGATAATCCATAAAAGCCTACTACAACAAATCCCACGATGAGTATCATTGGTAATCTTTTTTTTTGGTCAATACCAGATCCAGATAACCACAAGCGTCAAGTGATTCTAGTTTGGTCGATAGATCACGTCAGAGATCACGTTGCCAATCACTTTCAACGTTCCACGAAACTCTAAATCACATTCATTGGCGGTGTCAGTATCAATACTTAGCCTTTTTTTAAAGTACTGCTTTGCAACTGCTCTATATATTGCTTTATCGGTTCTGTTAAGTTGTTTGTATCTTTTTTTTGCTTCCTCCTGTACTCCGGTTGGACCTCGCTCTTTTTGTCCATTTGAGTCTTTCCTATACATTGCTTCTAATTTACTATCCTCTTGATAATCGTGACACGTATAAAACCAATGGTCCAAGAACTCATTTAAATTGTCAAATGATCGATTGGTACGACGCTCCTCAGTAACCATAATTCTAATAACATCCCAGGCATCTGCTCTATCAACTTCATTGAGTTTCTTCTCGTATTGTTTTATAACTTTTTTGTATTTTCTAATCTTTTCTTCTACGGCTATCTTTAGGTTTTCTAATTCTAGTGCAACCTCACTAATGTCAAGTAGACATCGCAACTGCAACTTGTCATCTGGCCTCGAACCAGACGTTTTCTTTGTATATATTATATTATTAGACGATGCCGCCACATTACAGACCATCACTGGTGGTAATACACGCGCCATTTGTGTACGATCAATACTAGCCGAAGATTGTACAATATTAGGCACTTTTCCACTTTCTCGATCCTCGTCGCCACCAGACTGTTGCATATCAGGAACAACAGTTTCTGACTGTTGCATGTTGTTCTCATAATAATAATGATACCGCTGCCGCTGACTATTGTTAGTGTAGTAACCGCCGTATGGATGATATAACATAGTATATAGATTCATTGATCACCTTTTCACTATTCACCTTCTTTGCCGACACTGAGATGATACTACCCACCGTTTCAAACAACTGCTACACAGATTATTATCATCGACATAGGAATTACGTAGGTACAGAGTTCCCTGCCTGCACGCGGGCATCACTTCAAGGGCAGACATAATGCTTACAAGTGGAATTTTTAAGGATACATATCCTTTTCTTCCCAGTAGGTAATCAATGCAAATCAAAAGCACAGTATAAGATACTATCTATCGTAAATAGAAAGAAGCAGAAGACGGGGATAAAGTAAAGGAGGACCTCCATCATATAAACATAGTCCTTTAACAGCGTTATTTATACTACAGTTGTAAAAACTCACAAAACGAACAACTACAGCTTCAAGCGACGTTTCTTCCTCTGGTTCCAGACATCTTGCATCATCTTTCTAGTTCTGGTCTTCTTGACCTGTGATTTCTCCACGCCCACACTCATTTTCTCTTCTTTTAGCTTATCGAAGCCAGCCGCCTTCCATGCTGCTTTACGATTCCATACCATCACTTGACTTTCGTCTGCTCCAATTGGTTTGAATCCGCGGAAGTACCAGTCGGTATACTTGTTCTTCTGCAGCTTCACCATATACTCCATTGCCTTCTTTTCACCCTCGAGGGTGCTTCTATCGACAGCCAAACGTATATGATCTCGATACTTTACACGCGACAGGGCAACATATAGACCCTCCCAAGACATCCTCAACAGCGGAACCGGGTGCTGTGCAACAAATATGATCAACCTCCGTATTGTCCTCCCCTGTGCCTTGTATATGGTTACAGCGAACGCCGGCTCGATGGGAAAGTGATCCTTCATTGGCATCGTCGACGCACTAAAACCATGCTCCCATGACCCCGCAATAGATTCATCCTTCCATTTTCTATTGATCTGACCCCACCGGGAAGGGAGTTGTATGACAACACGACCGTCGTTCACTAGTGAGCCATGAGTCCATTCATTCCTCTTCCTCTTATTCTCATCCTTCTTGTCTTCAGAGTCACCATCGAAGTCAGCAAATAGTTCTACATTAAGGGCAGCCGGAGGAGTATTAAGATCCAACACAGGAGAGTCATGTGTTTTCAACTCGTCTTGAAACATCTCATCCTCCTCTTCTGTACCAAACGACAGCGAATGGTACTTTATCTCAACACCATTGGCGAGACCAATATCAGTATTAATGTTCTCGGTTATATATCCAGCGGCACCCGGGACAAACATCTCATAGCAACAATCGTTTTGCATGGCAATTTCTCGATGTGATTTATCTTTGGGTCGACCTTTCCATGAGTTGAGTTTATACTGCCTGGGCCACCGTACAACTGTTGTATTATGCCGCAACGACCAGCGTTTGGCTTGCAATGCATTCAACTCGTGTCTCTCCGCATTTCCAGTTACAACCATTGTTGCAAACGAAAACTCGCCATCGACATCCTCCGGAGACAAGTCTTTATACAACTTCAAATGCATCGGATGAAGCCTCCCCTCGGAGCTCATCTTCTGTAGCAATGCCGTGTGTTCAGGATCCTTCGAGCGGTGTTGCTCAGTCAGTTTAATAAACCTTGCTTTCTCAAACAAGAGAACACCGGCCGTTTTAAGATCAAGACCGTTAGCCGCCGATTGAGCACCAGAAAGAGCGGCTTCGATATTTTCATCATCAGCAACCAGACCGCCCCTCTTTCTCTTACACTCAGTTTCTTCGTACTTCATGGCCGCACCTGCCAATGAATCACCTCCCACGGGAGGCAGCTGATCAAAATCACCGAGTAACACGACTGCACGACCACCGAACGGCTTGCCTTTACAGTCTGGATATAATTCCATCAACCTCTCGTTCAAATACGCGAGCACATACGGCTTGACTGTAGATATCTCATCTATAATGATGCATGATATCCTATCAAGGGGAAATCTGTCAATAAACGCCCTGCGCTTGTCTTCGTTCCACGATGTTATACGTCTCTTTTTTATATCCTCGGTGCCATCCTTATCAATGACTGGGATGTCAAACAATCCAATTAAAGAGGAGCCGTCGATATTAACTGCGGCACCACCAACAAAGGCCGACTTCACTATCTTCCCCACACCCATTCTCGACGATATCCCATCGAACGTCTCAACTAACTTTGACTTCCCATTCCCAGGCCCACCGCAGATCAACATGTACGGTGCTTTATAATCGTAATCCTCCGCCCTACCCTCATGCATTGCAGTGAAATGGTCACGAAGAAGTTTCACTGCCTGATCTTTATCCTTGGATAGGTCTTGTTTCTCCAAATACTTATCAACTTTCCTTGTAATCCACCGAGGCACTGGACAACACTTCACATTGGGTTTAGTATCAAGAACAGGCATAGCTTCCTTCAAGTTTATATACGAATCTTCATTCAATGGTAATGTCATTGCTGGATGTTTGACATTCATAGACGACCCCTGTTCTTCCACAGTATCATCAGTTATACATCGTCGAATGATAGATACACATTCACTTTTGTGCTTATTGATACGATTGATCTTATCTTCTTGCTTCTTGCTCATATCCGTTTGCACTCGTGTCTCGTAATCGAATACATCAGAATGGGTTTCCATTGCCATCATCCTGTTCATAAGAGCAAGATCTTTCTTTAAACGAGCATGTTCCTTCCGCTCTTCATCCCATATTGTTTTTTTTCTACCACGATAATTTGCCAACATCATGCGCTTAGAAGTATCCACCTTCCAGCCATGTACATATCGATCAATCTGCTCCAATCTGGAGTGGTCGATTGCTCGATCACTACACCTCAACTTAGATTCAAACTCGAGGTAATCCTCCCACTTGTATTTGTATTTACAATCCTGGCCACTCTCATACAAATCCTCTTCGGCTCGGAACATAGTCAAGTAGTGAAAGGCAAATGTATCGGCTTGCTTCCTCCAACGTCCCAATCTCTTTTTAAAGGAACCGACATCTTCAAAACTCGAGGCTTCAGGTTTCCTGCCTGGGGGTGTTGGCATTTTACAGAAGAGCTTAGGCGTACGCTGCCTGGGTTCAAGAATCTGGTAAAACACGGGGCCGCTCCCATTCTTCTTCGGCAAACCAATCTTTTCTTTGAGACCATGACCGAATTCAAACTTTTTATTCCGTTTCCTTCCTCGCGTGGAGTTGTCTCCTCCATCTTTCTCTGAGCTAGATGTCACACCCACAAGAGCACAATACTCCAACCGATTTAGATTTTTCAACTCTGGTCCACGGTAGCGATACAGTTCCGGATATGATACAACGTGAAACTTCCCTTCTCCCATGTTGAATATTTTAGAGCTCCCATATGCTCCCTTCTCGTGTAGCATATCAGTCTCTTCACAGCATTCATCTTCAAGTGCCCCCCATGCATCTTCCACCACATCTTCCCCACCAGTACTCCCTGTAATCACATCCCCACCATCAGATGACTCGTCGGCATCAAACTCAGCCTCGTCTTCTGCTATAATCATATCTCCTACATCAGATGACTCGTCGACACCAAACTCAACCTCGTCATTACTTTCACATGCCTCAAGGTCTATAACATTACCCATTGGCTCTAAATTTTGATGTAAACCAAGCTTTGTAGTATCCAATACAAAGTTCTTATACCCCATGGCATCAAAGTAAGAGAAAATCTCTGAAGTCATTCGTGCATCTAAGCCAAACAAGGCACCAGCAGCCTGAGTGTCCGATATCTCCATCTTCGAGTTCATCCTATTGAGTGTCTTCTGTAATGTGTGTTGGACAGTTCGTTTTTCTGTACCAGAGTCCTCAGCAACACTGCGATGAGTCATAGCATCGTCCTG
>Ga0213865_10001882_pt1 | contig 13417 bp, 11 predicted proteins | sample PICome_6_FD_160100 | JGI IMG/M metagenome (GOLD analysis project Ga0213865, IMG submission 160100) | Coastal seawater microbial communities near Pivers Island, North Carolina, United States - PICO282 | ecosystem: Environmental > Aquatic > Marine > Coastal | place: USA: North Carolina...
AACCTTTGGCAAAGCGCTTGGCGGTGGCTCAGGTGGCTACACCTCGGCTCGACAGGAGATCGTCGACCTGTTGCGTCAACGCTCAAGGCCTTATCTCTTCTCAAATACGCTTGCACCCTCCATATGCGCGGCGTCCCTGAAAGTACTCGACATACTGGAAGCATCGACCGCACTGCGGGATCGACTCGAAGACAACACGCATTATTTTCGTGCGCAGATGAAAGTTAACGGCTTTGCTGTACCTGAAGGCGATCATCCCATCGTGCCTGTGATGTTGGGCGATGCCGTTGTCGCACAAAAAATGTCAGAGCGCCTGCTGGAACTCGATATCTTTGCCATTGGGTTCTTTTACCCCGTGGTGCCGCAAGGTAAAGCGCGCATTCGCGTACAAATCTCAGCAGGGCATACCAAGGCGGACCTCGACAAGGCCGTTGCTGCTTTTGCGACGGCGCGGGACGAGCTGGCTGCCTGACATAGCGACAGGGGTATCATGCGAGCATCACACCCCGTGTAGCCAGCCATCGATTATCCTGCGAGTATTACACTGGCTTTTCTTCGTTGAAGCCCTGTATTGCTATGCCCTTTTAGGTATCGCTTACAGTCTTGGTGAGGGAGTACCTGGGGCATTGGATGTGCTGATGCGCGCGGCGCTGCTGGAGGAAGGATGGCGAGCGGCTGCGTTACTGTGCCTCTGCCTTGTCTATATCGCCGGTGTGTTCATCGCCACCAAAAGATTCCGGCCTTTTCCCCTGGTCACTCTAAAAATTCCAGTGCTTTGGTCGCTAACCACTTTGGCGGAATGACTTTCTTGGGTGACAAACACATGTGGAGAGGCTGGATTTGTACAATCGTTACACCACTATTGGTGAGTGGGTGCTTGAGCATTGAGCACAATGCGGGAAATGAACGTTGGTTTAATGCGAGTCTGCCAATCCACTTACAACATACGCTTTACGTCCAAGAGCAAGCCTTTTGCACACAAGCCGCAGATCAATGGGTACCGGTCCCGGAAATCCGCTTTACATTTGATGGTATTCGGGAAATCAATGGCGTTCCTAACGTCAGCGTTGAAGGCAGTAGCACCACGGTCACAACTGGACCCGTGAGCCAAAGCTTGTTGGCTAACACGGCAGTCTCAGAAGTCGGCTTCTGGAGGACCATGTTAGCCGCTTCAGACAAAGGACAGCGTGAGTCTATGCATGAAAGGCAGTGTATGACCGCACTTGGCTGGCAATCGACAAGCGACACGTGGGACGGTACTCCCAGTCACTTAAATCAGACCATTCCTATAAATAAGACTGTCATGAGTGCTGTACAGAAAGGCTATTCTCACCCCCTTGTGGGCAGCGAAGTGGTGGCACTCATCGATGTTGGAAACAGCTATGCGTCTGCCACTCAGCTTGTCCTCTATACAATGGCAATTCCTTTGTATGCGCCGGAAAGGGTTGCCAGCTGTGTCTATGAGCTAGAAGCGTCCTACTTTTCAACGCGCGGATTTGTACGGTGTGATGGCAATTCGTCCCAAGCCGTCAAAATATCCTCGAACAGCCCCATTGCCCACTGGGTAAGCCAGTATTTCTAAAACGTCTCTCTTCATCTGCCGTGGTTTCGTCGAGCTGCTTGCCAGCGCTCAGTGAGATGGTGTTTATTAGGTAATAATAAATCGAATGAGTAGGGCTCAATGGCAAGCGAGACCGAAGTCAAAATCCGAGCGGCGGTTACTAAGGCTCTAAACACGTCGGCCGCGTTTAATCGGAAGCTCAAGAATCCCTTCCGTAAGCACATGTTTCTTACGGGCATCCACCAGCCCATGACGGAAGAGCTGTCGCTCGATCACCTCGAGGTATCGGGTCAGATACCGGAGGCGCTTGTGGGAACTTACGCCAGAATTGGTCCAAACCCTTTTAAACCCGACCCACGAGGTCACCATTGGTTTGTTGGTGACGGCATGGTGCATGGCATCCGGCTAGCCGACGGTAAAGCTGAGTGGTATCACAACAGGTATATCAAAGCCGGCACCCTCGAGCGAAACGGCGGACCGCCGGCAGCGGGCGGACCACGACGTGGTGCACGCGACACGGTCAATACCAATGTCCTGAAATTGGCCGGAAAAACATTAGCGCTCGTTGAGTCCGGGCCATTCCCTTTTGAACTTGACCACAACCTAGATACAGTCGTGTCGACAAACCTGCAAGGGACCCTAACAGCTCCCCTTACCGCCCACCCTCATGAGGATCCAAAGACAGGCGAGTGGCACGCCATCACTTACGAATCTGAAACTCAGGACACTGTATGGCACGTTGCTATTAACAGTGCGGGCGAGGTTATTGCAGAACGTCCTATTGCGGTAAAAGATGGTCCGTCAATCCACGAGTGCAGCATCACTGACGACTACGTGATTGTGTTTGATCTGCCCGTCACCATCTCGCTACCGACCCTGGCCCAGGGCTACAACTTTCCCTACCGCTGGAACAAAGCGCACCCCGCGCGGGTTGGCCTTCTACCGCGTCGCGGCGCTGTAGATGAGATTATCTGGTGTGACGTTGACCCCTGTTACGTTTTTCACGTCGCTAATAGTTTTCAGAATGACGACGGTAGTGTGACCATTGACTGCTGCGCCTACGAAAGCATGTTCGCGCATGGCCCCGACGGCCCTAACGGTGTGCCGTGTGGATTTGAACGGTGGCGGGTTGATCCCGAGACCCGGAAAGTCACCCGAACCGCCATCGATGCATCACCGCAAGAATTTCCGCGAGTCGATGAGCGCCGTTTTGGACAGTCGTACCGACACGCTTGGATCGTCAGCCAGCCCAACGAGACCGTCTCAAATTTCGTCGCCGAGAATGCGCTATACCATCATGATCTTGAGACAGGTGAAAAGCGCAGCTACACCTTTGGTCCTGATCTTGTCGGCGGCGAATTCGTGTTTGTTCCCCGAGCGCCCGATGCTGAGGAAGCCGATGGCTGGCTAATGGGCTTGGTCATCGATGCCAAAAACGACACGACTCAACTGCAATTCTTTGAAGCCCTCGACATTGAGCAAGGGCCTATCGGTGCGATACATATTCCTCACCGTATTCCACCTGGTTTTCACGGGAACTGGATACCCGATTAACCGGATTTAATCACTAATAACGATAAAGGATGACTCACATGCAATTAGATCTAGCAACGACGTCGATGCTCGCAGGCATGATGCTCAATGAGACGCCTGCACTCAACACGCTATCACCAGATGAAGCACGGCTGGTGTTCTCAGAAATTAACCGCTCCATGCCCCCTGGCCCTGCTCAAGTTACTAGCAATGACGTGGAAATCCCGGTTAGTGGCGGCAGTATCAGGGGTCGAGTCCTGACGCCCTCCACCTCCCCTAAAAGCCTGATGGTGTACTACCACGGCGGTGGCTGGGTCATCGGCAACATCGACGACTACGACGCTGTGGGCCGACACCTTGCAGAGGTCTGTAACTCGGTTGTTGTTATGGTCGACTATCGAAAGGCCCCAGAGCACCCATTCCCCATACCGGTCGATGACTGTTATGCCGCGCTTGAGTGGGCCGACAACCACAGAGCCGATATGAATGCCGTCGGGCTACCGTTGGTGGTCGCGGGCGACAGCGCTGGCGGCAATCTCTCTGCTGTTATGGCGATACAGTCACGTGACCAAAGTGGGCCAAAGATCGATCTTCAAGCACTGATCTATCCGGTCACTGATGGGAGAATGGAGGCGAAGAGTTGGGGCGATGAGGACAAGCAATTGTTCCTCACGAGCGACATCATGACCTTCTTTTGGGAGCACTACGCTGATAGCTCGCAGAGGCTCGATTACAGAGCTTCACCGCTGTTAACCGATGATCTCAGCAACCTTCCACCCGCTGTCGTGCTAACCGCGCAATACGACATTCTGGTTGATGAGGGTAAAGCCTATGCACAGGCCCTACAGGCAGCGGGCGTCACTGTCAGCTACAAAGACTTTGCTCAGCAAATGCATGGTTTCTTTGCCATGCCGGCAGCATTGCCAGCTGCCGGCAAAGCCATGCATTGGCTGGCGCAGGAGATGGACCGTCACCTTACGGCAGCGGAACGGAAGGATGTGGTGGTCGTCGGCGCAGGTTTTTCGGGCATGTACCAGCTCTTCAAACTGCGTGAGCTGGGGCTTGATGTTCAGGTGTTTGAGGCCGGCAGCGATGTGGGCGGTACCTGGTATTGGAACCGTTACCCGGGCGCCCGTGTCGATATCGAAAGCATGGCCTACTCCTTCTCGTTCTCGGAGGAACTGCAGCAGGAGTGGGAGTGGTCCGAGAAGTACTCGCCTCAGCCCGAGCTTCTGAATTACGCCCAACATATCGCGGATCGCTTTGATCTCAAAAACCATATTGCGTTCAACACACGCGTCGCCAGCGCCCACTTCGATGAAGACGCTGACGAGTGGCTCGTCACCACCGAGTGCGGTCGACGTATCAGAGCGCAGCATCTGGTCATGGCAACCGGTGTGCTCTCAGCGTCCAAGGAGCCAGACATTGTCGGTAGAGAACACTATCAAGGTGATACCTACCGAACCGGTCTATGGCCAAAGGAAGGTGTCGACTTTACGGGCAAGCGCGTTGCCGTCATTGGAACAGGGTCGTCGGCCGTGCAAGCGATTCCATTGATTGCCGAAGAAGCGTCTGAGCTCGTCGTTTACCAGCGCACGGCGACCTTTACCACGCCCGCGCTTAATCATGCGCTTAAGAAGGAAGACGCAGACGCCATAAAGGCGAACTACGGCGAGTATCGAGCCACACAGAAGCTCAACGTGCTCGGCGTCGTTAACGAGCGCTCAGTTGATCGGGCCATCGACGCGACTTCGGAAGAGCGAGAGCGGCGGTTTACCGAGGGCTGGGAGAGCGGGATTCTTCCGGGGATGCTGTTCCAGTTCGCCGATCTGCAGGTTGAGCAGGAAGCGAATGATCATATTTCCGAATACATCCGCGACCGCATTCGCGATACCGTAAAGGATCAGCAGACAGCACAGGATCTGTTGCCCACTGACTATCCCTACGGCACCAAGCGGCCTTGTATCGACACGAACTACTACGAGACCTTTAACCGCGATAATGTCTCGCTGGTGAACCTTCGGAGAACACCCATCGAGACCATCACCGACAAAGGCATCAAAACTATGGAAGGCGAGCGCGAATTTGACGCCATTGTCTACGCGACAGGGTTTGATGCTATGACCGGCCCGTTGCTGCGAGTCGATATACGCGGTCGAGGTGGTGTCAAACTTCGGGATGCTTGGGTTGACGGCCCGCGCTCCTACCTTGGCATCGCAATACACGGATTCCCTAACCTATTTACGATTACCGGCCCGTCGAGCCCATCGGTACTCAGCAATATGTTGGTATCCATCGAGCAGCATGTCGATTGGGTGAGCGACTGTATCCAGTGGATGCGCGAGGGAGGAAAAGCCACCATCGAGCCGTCAGACAGTGCCGAGCGCGAATGGGCGGAGCACACTGAACAACTGGCCAACATGACCCTCTACCCCAAGGCGAATAGCTGGTACATGGGGTCAAACGTACCGGGCAAACCACGCATGTTCCTCGCTTACGTGGGCGGGGTCGGCACCTACCGACTCATATGCGACCAGGTTGCGGCCAGTGGCTATCACGGTTTTGAAGCGGCTTAGCCAAGAAGAACGTAAACTAACGACCCGGCTGCGGCCGGGTTTTTTCTTTCTGTAGGATTATTAAAACCAACTGTGAGAGCACCGCATGGAAATTTGGGTCGACGCTGATGCATGCCCGGGCGTGATTCGCGAAATCATCGCGAAAGCCGCGCATAAACGTGCAATCAATACGACGTTCGTTGCCAACCATAGTTTCAGTTTGCCTAAGTCACCGTATGTGCGGCTCTATCAGGTCCCAAGTGGCTTTGATGAGGCGGACAAGGAAATCGAGCGGCGTGTGAGCGGGGGTGACTTGGTGATCACGGCCGACATCCCACTCGCATCTGACGTACTCGAGAAGTCCACGCTGGTGTTAACCCCCCGCGGTGAGCGATACACAGCAAATAACATCAAGCAGCGGCTACAAATGCGCGACTTCATGGAGACCATGCGCTCATCGGGCGAGCACACCGGCGGCCCATCAGCTTTAAGTCTCACTGATAGAAAGCATTTCTCAGATCAGTTGGATCGACTGCTGACCCGAGCGCAACGTGCTCAGGCTTGAGCCGAGGTATAGCGCTTCACCAGCCGATTAAATTCAGGAAGCGCGCCCTCAAAGCGACCAAAGGTCATCTGCTCGTTGGCACCTGTCGCAAGACCGACCTGAATGCTTTCGCCGATAACAAAATCCTCATTGAGGGTGTTTGAGGTAATGCGATGGTTCTTCTCCCAATACTCGCCGGACCCGTTTGCTGATGCGCGAACTGCTCGATAACAATGCGCGCGCGACAAACGCCGAAAATTGGTATCTGAGGGAATTCTTAGAACGTTTGATTGTTATGGTAAAAGCAATCGAAGGCTTGCAAACCCTCTCCGACGAAGAGGCTCTCGTCTTCGCCTATCAGCTTCTAGGAGCTGTGAATTATTTCCTGATTTCACCGGCGACACTCAGCGGAATTTTTGGCAAAGATGTCATGCAGCGCATATCGGCTAATTTCTCGGTCGAGCTCGACTCGCTGATTGCGGCCAAAATTCAGGCCGCTAGCAGATAAACATCTGACCCCGACGAAAAGGAAAAGCGTTATGGCGCAGTATTACAGAGAATTTCCGACGACTTTCGGGAACAGCAACTCGAGGCGGAACAAACTTCGCACGACCCACTGGAACGACTCAAGACGTTTTACATAGGATTAGCAAAGCCCTCGCCAGAGAATAGTCAGTGAACGCGCTTGTTAATGCGGGGATTACTTGAGAACAATACGCGTTCCGAGCATGCAGAAAACTGGTTTTTACGCGCTTTTCTTCAACGCTTAATCATTATGATGAGATCAGTCGACACATTGCAAAACCGCTCTGATGAGGAGGCATTGATAATCGTCTACCAAATGCTTGGAGCGATAAATTATTTCCTAGTCTAACTGTCCACGCTAAAAGCTATTTTTGGTGAAACAATGTTTGAAAAGATAAATCATTGTTTCACGCAAAATTTAGCGCTTCTCATTGGAGCAAGGATAACTTTAACTAGTTCCCGAAGCGCCGGATAACAAATAAAGCTTAAAAAAGTGCGCTAACCGGGAAAAAGCACCTGGTCACTTTTCACGGCTTTAGCCTTACGCTTTTAAGCTAAATATGTCTAGAAGACGACGGCCTTAAGGCTCTTAACCTGCCCCGCCCAATTTATATCTATCGATTACGAAATTTGTTGTAGTTTTATTCGGCGGATCACTGCGTATACTATCGCTTGCAATAAGGAGAGGTTAAATGAAAAACGTATCATCCTTGAACACTGACGAGTACGTTGTCACGGTCCTTCAGAAAATCAGCATTCACTTGAGTCCCGAGTACAAATGGCACGGGGCTGATATCGATACCGAGCTCCACAGTGGTGCGATATTTAGGGGGTTTGAGAACAGAGAGGATAACGAGGAATACGTCGGTTACGTACTGATATGCGACGTATCGAAAGATGACGATGAGCCTGATATGAATGACGTCTCCAACGAAAACGTATTCAGCGTAGAGCAGAAGCTCAGAGACGAACTCTCTAAACAAGTACAGTTGATAGAGACCTACACGCCTACAATAGGCACACTTACCGACGGTACAACACGCCTTATGTCCTCATTTGCCAAGATAATTGACGCAGACAGAGAAGCGCTGATGACTTCAGTACGAATAGGCGTTCCTGGGCAAAAATTTATATGCGTTACGTGCTATCCGAGTGCTGGGTTCGAGAACTTCGGAAAATCGGTTCAATCAACGATTGAAAGCATAACCATCGCATAATTGCCCAGTTCTTTCCGCGGGTAACCAGAGGCAATCGGGTGGTGATAACAATTGGCTACCAAGCATAGAGAAATATATTTTATTCAAGATCGACTCCCGCTTCGCTGGTGTTTTTCTGAACGTCAGGAGAGTACGGAAGACATTGATAATATCCTCAATTTACAACGAGATTTAATTACCCTCATTGAAGGCTATGCCGATGAATCTAAGATAGACAAGGGATTAGCTCTGTTGTTAAGCCAGCAGATAGATACGACGGTAAATGAGTATCTTGAGAGCGATCAAGTAGAATTAAAGATTATTGCCCCAAGGTCCGATGCTTTAGTTGAAAGCGAAGTGACGCTGAGCAGCACGGGTATGGGGTTCTTCTCGCCGCATGCAGCCTCAGACGGTGAAATGATCGAGATAGAAATCTTCCTCGCAGCCATAGAAACTTCGGTGAGAGTCGTGGGTTCGGTACTGGATTCTCGAGCATCAAGTGATGCTGAAAATCCTGGTTACTGGCTCAGAGCTCGTTTCGTAATGGGACAAGAGCACGCGACGAAGGCGATCACCGCACATATATCGGAACGACAGCGATTAGCGCTCGAAAAAAGAGTGATTGGGGCCAACAAGTTATCTGGGGATGTAAATGAGGCGTAGAGGTGCGGCAGGGGCCTATAAAAAAATAGGTGAAGAATCGTTGGTTGAGGCGGCTGACTCACATGAGCTTGTGAGTTTACTCTTCAAGGAGTTAATCAGTAGCTTAAGCACGGCCGAGGATAATTTTGAGACCGGCGACCTCGTTTCAATGAGAAATAAAATAACCAAGGCGTCCAGGATCTTAACAGGCCTGCAGGGTGGTCTTGATTTTGAACAAGGTGGTGAGATTGCAGGGAATCTTGCTGAGTTGTACGGCTACTGTATCCGAAGGCTTCTCGACTCGAACTCTAAAGGCAACGTTGATGGCGTCATAGAGACAAAGCGCTTAATGTTGCCCATCGCAGAGGCGTGGAATACGATCAAATAGTGAAGTTATTTCATAAGATCACTTAAGATCAATTTGCATCTAGCAGACTGGCGTTCCTGGCACTCAGAGAAGAGGTTCTCGGCTCTTTCTTGTTCTCTCACCCCTAGCCGATTTCGCCCCAAGACCACAAGATCCTCAGCCTCTACCAAGGAGGAATCTGAGCTCAACATCGCTAGAACATAACCTGCCATGTCGTTTCTCGGAGCATGCGTACCCTCAAAAACCATATGGGCCGTCATATATTGAGCACCCACGTGCCCATTTACAGCTAACTCTTTAAATAAGACAAAAGCGCCTGCCTTATCCATATCGATGCCACTCCCCTCGTACTTCAACACCGCCAGCATATATCGGGATTCATCTAAGCCACCATCGGCCGCTATGTGAAGAAGATCCACTATTTTTTGCGCATTTTCTGGCGAATAGTTCCGACGGTACATCATAGCCAGGTTGTGGGCTGCTTCTGCGGAACCACCCTCTATTGCCCTCGAATACCACTGCATCGCCACGTCGGAGTCCATTTTGACGCCCAAGCCATGTTCGTACATGTACCCGAGATTCGCTTTAGCCCCTGCATTATTTTCTGCCGCCAATGATTGCCATCCACGCATGGCCGTAGCGTAGTGTCCCCTCTCAAGCGCAGCATGCGCAGCCTCATATACGTCTTGCGCATTTTGAGCCACAGCCTCGACAGTGCAAAACAATACAACTGCGAATAGCGCTCTTTTAGTTTCTCTCATTTCTTTTCAAACCCTCCTGAAAATCCATCGCACCCGACAAGATTTGGCCCTCGCTAAGCCCGCCTAACAGCATATTATTTTCGTCAACAATGGGAATCGCCTCACCAATGAAATTTTTGATAACGTCAATGGCATGCGCTAGGTCATCATCCGCCTGCAGCGCAAAATCATTATCCAACAAAACTGAAGCCACACGTTTATCCGGATTTGGCATCAGCTTAGTCACCGTCGTAGTTCCGAGAAAAGCCCCACCATCAACAACAACGACCTCATTACTTTGAGACTCCACAGCTAGTTTCATTACGTCCGCGCAGAGCAAGTCTTTTTCCACTGAAAATACTGGGCTGATGGGCAATGCGCCGACTTTAACCGATTTTAGTGATAAAAATTCACCACCCTTTCGTAAGTCCAATCCACGCGCTCGCAATTGTCGATCGAAATACGAATATCCATACAATCGCGTGCTGATAAAAGAAGAAATCGATACGCCGAGAAGAGAGGCAACGGCGTAGCTGTAGCTTTGGGTAAACTCAAAACATATCAAAGTAATGCCGATAGGTGCGCCCACAACTGAAGACGTAAAGGCCGCCATCCCAATCACTGTCATCGCAGGTAAAATTATTGGATCCAAGCCAAGCGATATAAAACCAACGCCGCATAGATAACCTAGGGTTGCGCCCAAAAATAATGCGGGAGAGAACACACCGCCAAAGAAGCCCGCTCCTAGGCAAATCACCGTAGCAATAAATTTTGCGCAAAAGATGACTAACGCGTCCCTTCCAGACAGCGAACCGCCAAATAGTTCGTTAATTGTTGCAGTCCCTAAGCCTGCGCTCTCAGGAACGAGAGTGCCCAATAATGCCATCGCGATGGCGGCCAAACTCACCGTAATCAAAGGAGACTCAAAACTGTTAGTTCTCGCAAGCAGGTAGGCAATAGATCTCATATACGTGATTGCAGATAGAGCACAGGCAATACCGAGAACGAGAATTGGCAGCATCAACTGAGTCATGTCCAACGGTAGCCCCGTGAGCTCGTAAGGGCTGCTCCTCCCAAATAGGAGCTGCGAGCTGGCCGACGCTACCACAGAGGCAGTAACAACGGGCGCCACATAACGGACTGAAAAATGTCTAAGCACCGCCTCTGAAACAAGGACAACCGCTGCAACTGGAGCACCAAATCCCGCTGAGATTGCTGCCGCTGCTCCGCCTGCGATGTAAACATCAGGAGACAGGCCTCTAGGTACCATTGACTTCAGAAGGGCGCCGATACTCGCACCGAAATGAAGTATGGGCCCGTATTGCCCCACTGAGGCACCCGCGCTTGCAGAGCCAAAGGCCGCAAAGGTCGAGACTAACCCAGCCTTGACATCTAAACGTTGTCCTTGAATTTGAACAGCGGCAAGCGTATCTGCAGGACCGTGCCATCGCTCAAGGCCTGCGGATCGCTTCAAAACAATGATTGAGTACCCGACCAACAACAGCAGGATTAATCTTGCTGAAAAATCCGAAACCCCACTGATGACTTTAATTGAGGTGGTGAAATTCGAAAAAATAGACGATGCGCCGATGACGAATAAATTAGCAGCGAAACTACCGCACAGGCCGAGTACAACGCCAAGCGTCAAGAGTTTCAGCAAGTCTCCAAAGATTTCACTTCCGTACTTCGCCATGAGATCGGCGCCCCCGCGTACTTCGACACATTGAGCCGCCTCTACTCACGAATCAGTCGTGCGCGGCGACTTTACTTATTATTGACCTGGTGATTGGTATCAGGCTCGATATTAATGTGGTCAATTATCTGGCCAAGAGCAATCATCGCTCCCGCCATAATCTCTTCAACATTTGCAGCGAATCCATGTCGCTTTGCAGCGGAACCGTCGTACAAGGATAAAAGTGTGCGAGAGTCATCAAGCAGGCGCTCGATCCGACCATTATTTTCATTGGCATCGAGTGTAGCTGTATTCAGCACCTCAATCAGTTGCCCCTCGAGCCTCTCAACGTGCTCGGATTTAGTCTGCATTTCTCTCTCGAATTTCGAATAAATCCTGTCTTTTTCATCGCGTAAGCGATGTTCAAGCTCACGATATCGTTCTCGCTGTTCTGTGATTTTCTGACGTTGCTGTGTCATCCATTCTATGTACAGATCAATTGTTTCTTCAGGCTGTTCTTCCTGCTCTTCACGCTCTCCCGGGGCATCGTTGCGCAGTAGTGACTCAATAATATCTGATGGCGACTCCATAATATTTAATCGCAACGTGGATAACTTCTCATCACAGGCCTTGCTCTCTTCCTCCATTGCGTGAGAAATTTCATCAATCTGTGCCTGCCGCTCGCTTGATAGTGCTGCGAACTCTTTTCGAGCCTGCTCTAAATGGACAATTTTGTCGAAGATCCAATTGTCTTCTTTTTCAATACTATTCGAGAGCAACGCGAGATCTTTGCCCTCGATACCGTCCTTAATGAGCCTCATAGAGCGAGAGATGGCTTGCTTTCTGACCGAGTGCGCTTCAATTTCGGCACACGTCTCCTTGTAGGACCGTAAAAGTCGAATTTCCTCTTCAAACTGCTCGTTCAAAAAAATAAAGGCGTCTCTCCCCACATTGGTTAGGTGAGAGGCGATCTTAGCAGTGAGTTCACCGTCTACATTTTGCGGATTAAATTCAATTTCAAAGGCCTCAGCCGTAATCTTTTTAGCGGCGGCCTGAACCTCCGCCAGCAGCGCTTCAGCATGTTGCACTTCACCAAAGCAAGCGGGAGCTCTGGTAGCCTCCTCCACCTTATCTGCGCTCTCTGCGCTCTCTGCGCTCTCTGCGCTCTCTGCGCTCTCTGCGCTCTCTGCGCTCTCTGCGCTCTCTGCGCTCTCTGCGCTCTCTGCGCTCTCTGCGCTCATTATGGTGTTTTCCAGCTTTGACTCGGTTTCGTGAGCCGTTGTCATCTCTTCATCTGAGTCCCCCAGAAGGCACAGTTCAGCGAAGACGCTTAGTGGGGGCTCCTCGGACCCAACGCGATCTCCCTCCGCCAACTGCAGCGCTTCTATTAGTAACGCTTGCGATCGAACATCAATTGGCTCTTGAGACTGACCACCCATCAGCCGATGAACTAACTGTTCACGCAAAGAACCAAATGCATCATCAAAGGCCGGTGTCTCTTGCGGGATCTCGTACACCATGAGGCCCAGTGCCTTTAACTCACCTGCACCAGCTTTCGACAGCCCAGCAAAATGGCCTGCCAGATTTGACATAATTTCCTCAGCACCAGCACTTTGGGTTGGTGAAGGACCATCACTCGCACCCTCGGAAAGCAGTTGGGAGCCGTCTGAATCATCCATCCCTGAATCAAGATCGTCGGCCAGTTGAAACGTACTGGTCTCTTCGACAGGTAAGCTTTGCTTTTTTTTGCCCTTCAAATTGAACATCTGCCCCTCGGCTACCCTGCACTTAATAAGTCACAGTCTTCTTGCGTCACATCGTACAAATCAGAAGAACTAGTCGTATTCCCCTCGTAACATACGCGGACATAACGGAGTTTACTTATAGCATCTTCCATACCCGTTACATTTGTCAAAAACATGTCAAACCGTACCACGCTATCGCTCACACCCCCGGTGAGAATTAGCAGAAGACCTGTTTGATCGACTCCTGAAGCCTCGCCAACAGAAGTCACGTAGCCCGCCTGATCTGATAGATCACAATTTTCTACCGTTGCCGAGTCGATCGTAATGACCGAGCCGT
>Ga0213865_10001883_pt1 | contig 13410 bp, 15 predicted proteins | sample PICome_6_FD_160100 | JGI IMG/M metagenome (GOLD analysis project Ga0213865, IMG submission 160100) | Coastal seawater microbial communities near Pivers Island, North Carolina, United States - PICO282 | ecosystem: Environmental > Aquatic > Marine > Coastal | place: USA: North Carolina...
ACCCCAAGTATATTTTGGAGAAATCAGAACTTATTAACAAATATCTCAAATAATTTTACGAAAAATCAAAACAAAAATAAAATTGTTTTTTGAAAAAAAAAATATCATAAATTGACTATGTCTACCCATCAGTCACCCAAGGTTTCTCGCACCTCAAGCGAGACGAATGCTGGTCGTACCAGTGAAGAAAGCAAGGGAATTGAATGTAATATATGTTATGATGTAATTGTAATTGATAATTGTATTGTATCTAAATTAATGGGAACTGGATTAAGAATTCGCCCGATTAGTTTAGAAAAAAAAATCAATCCAACTTTTAATATAAACTCTTTAAAAAAAATTACATATGGAAGCAGGTTAAAAGATAATAAAATTCTTCAGGAATTGTCTGATGGAATTTTGAAGTATGAGGATTTAAATTTTAATTCAGCGGTTTAAATGTCCAAAGGTGTAAAAAAATAAGTGAATATATTTAAAAAAAAAATTAACATGATTTTCGATCAGCAATATACATTATATGTATTAATTAAGAAAGGTTATATTGCTGGTCGAAATTCATATAATATACAAAAACAAAAATAGTCACAAAAACCCTATTTGATGTATCTAATCTTATAGATACATCAAATAGGGTTTTTTTTATGCAACAAATGTAGTTAAATCCCATAAACAAATATATTCGTATATTGCTGGTCGAAAATCATGTTATATACAAAAACAAAAATAAAATTGTTTTTTGAAAAAAAAAATATCATAAATTGACTATGTCTACCCATCAGTCACCCAAGGTTTCTCGCACCTCAAGCGAGACGAATGCTGGTCGTACCAGTGAAGAAAGCAAGGGAATTGAATGTAATATATGTTATGATGTAATTGTAATTAATAATGTAATTAGTTGTCCCTATTGTCAAGAGGAGTGTTGTTTGACTTGCTTTAAAAACTATATACTAAGTATTGATAGTGAAGTTCCTGATTGTTTTAGCTGCAAAAAAGAACTAAGTTTAGATTTTATTTCGAGTGTCACATCTAATAATTTCCATAATAAAATCTACAGGGATAAGCGAGCTAATTTCTTGTTTAGCAAGGAAAAAAGTTTGCTTCCTGCGACACAAGAAATTTTAGGTGTAAAAATAGAAAGAGAAAGAGAGTTGGATGAATTGTCTCGTGAACTTCGTGAGCTCCAAACTCGAGCTCGCCAAGTTCACGATAGAATAGCATTTTTACAAGACAAAGAAAAAAAATGTGATTATTCAACCACAAAACAAGTAAATGTGATGATGAATTGTAATAAAGATGATTGTAGAGGCTTTGTTTCTGATAAATGGAAGTGTGGTACTTGTGAAACATACTTTTGTGCCAAATGTCGAGGTGTTAAAAATGGTATGAGGGATGAAAATCATGTATGTAATAAAGATGATGTCGAAACTTACAAGTTACTAAAGAAAGATACAAAACCATGTCCGAAATGTAATGTTTTGATCCATTATGTTGATGGATGTGACCAAATGTGGTGTACACAATGTCATACTACTTTTTCTTGGAAAACTGGTAAGATAGTGAAAGGCAGAATTCATAATCCACATTATTTTGAATGGTTACGATCCCAATCTAAAGAGGAGAAATTCGTAGAGAAGATGGTGATAATCCTTGTGGAAATCAAGTTCCAACTTATTGGGCGATAACTCGTCTTATTCCTAGAAGATGTAGTCATAAAACTCAAGGAATAGTATTAGATGCATACAGAATGATTACTCATATCACTGAATATGAATTAGCTAGATATCCTACAGAAATGAGTCAAAAAAATAATTTAGACTTGCGATGTAGTTTTCTAAAAAATGAAATCAGTGAGAAAAAATGGTTTTCAATGTTAAAAATGAGACAGAAAAAGACAGAAAAAAATGTTGAAATAAATCAAATATTTACAATGTTAGCACAATCATTACGAGATATATTTATTGAATATGCAGAACAAAGAGATTTAGATGTTTTGTTAGCGACACTAGAAAATATTAGACTATATGTAAATGAATCATTGGGAAAAGTTAAACTAAAATATAAAAACCAAGTACCCAAAGTATCTGAAATATGGACTATAATTAAACAATAATTAAACAAATTATATAGTAGAAAATCATGTATGATTTTCTACCAATAAATACTATACATAAAAACCTATATTGCTGATAGAAAATCATGTAATATACAAAAAACAAAATAGTCACAAAAAACCCTATTTGGTGTATCTAATCTTATAGATACCCAAATAGGGTTTTTTTTATGCAACAATATATTCGTATATGCTGGTCGAAAATCATGTAATATACAAAAAACAAAATAGTCACAAAAAACCCTATTTGGTATCTAATCTTATAGATACCCAAATAGGGTTTTTTTTATGCAACAATATATTCGTATATGCTGGTCGAAAATCATCTTGTATTTTTTAAATTGATAAATTAAAAAATATAGATACAACCCTATTTGGTATGTCTGTAATACTAGATAGGGTTTTTTTAATGCGACAATATATTTTAAATTCTTCCTGTACCTCCCAACATTCTCTGTGAATGTTTGTTGATAGGTGCCATTCGCTGTTGCCATTGTCTGGCATTATTCTTTCTGAGTAGTCTTTGTTGTAATTCTGTTCTGTGTTTCAACATATTATCAGTGTAAGCATCATCTGCCATTTGTTTAATAGACTTATGATGTTTGTTTCCGTAGTATTCGTCTTGTTTTAAAGGTCCATATGTATCTCCGAAAGATTGTGAGTCTATGTGATTTCTAGTAATATATGTTGGCATTTTGATGTTGTCTATGTCATCGTAATAGAATCTTGTCTGACCTGTTGTGTTGTCTAGATAAGATCTATACGATGTTCCATATCCAGTAAATCTTGGGTCGTAAACATTTGTTTCGTTAACTGTTATTTCGTATGTTTTTGGATCATGTGAGACCATATCATTTTGTGTAAATAAAAGTTCTTGTGTGTTTTGATTTTCTGAAACTAGTGTTGTGTTAAATTGTGGTGTCATAGAAATTCCAATATTTGAGTTAATAGGTTCATTAACCATATTTCTAGTGTAGATATCTGGTTGTAAATTGGTGGTAAACATGCTTTGATTATGTTGTTTTAAGTATGGCATTTTCATACAATTTCCTACTGCTAGATTATTTGGTAATCCGTTGTCTTGTGTTTGATTGTAATCGTAACCGCAGTTAATATTGATTGAATTATCTTTTAGTTGTTGTAATGTTGGTGTTTCTAAAGTAAAATCTTCTTTAAAAGATACTTTTTTCTCTGGGTAATAGTTGTTATCACAGTCATCCATAACTTCATAACCAGATCTATATAAATCTGTGTTAGTGTGGTCGTTAATTCTTGAGTGCAGAACCATATCATTATTTTTCCAATAGCTTAGATCATGAGATGGGATTGGTACTACGGGTTGTATTTTTGTTTTTGGATTTGCTGAACCAGCATATCTTTGGTTGAGTGATACAAATTCTTTGTTGTTGAGTTGGTTGTCAAGTTTAACTAATCCAATTTTTTGTTTTTCACAATTCATTTGTGTATCGGTTTTGTTTGCTAAAACACTGCTCAAAGTAACAACATTAGAGTAGTTGTTGTTGTTTTTTCTATACTGTTTAGATTTCATTGTTGACATATAGTTTTCTTTATAGTTTTGTTTAGATTTCATTGTTGACATATAGTTTTCTTTATAGTTTTGTTTATATTTTTCTTTTTTTTTAAAATAAGTAATTGCTAGTATTATTATGAGAGAAAATATTAGAAAGTAAAGACTATATTTAGTGTTAAATATAGAGATTATTAGAAATATAATAATAACCAATCTAGTGATTGCATTAATTTGTTTGTTGAAACTCATGTTAGATAAAGGTAGTAATTCGTAGTTACAAAATAACATGTTAATATTATTAATCCATAATTGATCAGATAGACAGTCCATTTATTTAAAAATGATTTTATAAAATTATTATAATTAAAAATTAAATGTCATATTCATTTATACTTAAAAACATTAACTTAAACGAAATCAATAAAAAATATGAGTTAGAAATACCAATAATTAACAATAAAACAACAAACATTAAAGAACTTAACAACAAAACACCTAAAATTGTATCTTTTCTTGATGATTTTAAGAATGTACACAATTGTAATATATCTATAATTAGTGATGGTGTTTATAGTTGTTTTTGGTGTAGACATCCGTTTGAAAACATCGGTATAAGATGCCCAATCAACATAATAAATTCTCAAATTACAAAAAGTTATTTTTCTAATATTACAAAGACTAATTTAAAAATCAAACAAGAAGTACTAGAAACAAAACTAGATACTAATGATAATGTAGAAATTGTAAACAACTCTATGTATGAAACTTATGGTATATTTTGTTCTTTTAACTGTTGTAAATCTTGGATAATTGACCACAAACACGATTATAAATATAGCAATTCTAACTATTTGCTAATGACAATTTACAACAAACTAGCACCAATAAAAAACTTTAATGAAATCATACCAGCTCCATCTTGGGAAGTTCTAGAAAATTACGGAGGTCACTTGTCTATAGAAAAATTTAGAAACAACTTTAACAAAATATATTACAATGATTTGGGAGATATTAACTTGCCTCATTTCATTTCAATAGGAACTTTTTTTGAAGAAAAAATTAAATTGTAATAATAAATGTCACAAGTAGTATTTTATTCAATGGGTTCTAGATGCGGATTTTGTGTTATGGCAGAAAAAATGTTAAATTCTGAAATCGCAAGCGGAGAAATTGTAGTAGTAGAAGCTTCACAAGCTAATGGAAAATTTCAGGGATTTCCCAGTTTTGAAAATAAAAAGAATGGTAAAACTCATACAGGTTTACCAAAATCTAAGGAAGAATTATATCAAAAATTAGGTGTTTCACAAACACGCGAAAATTATTGTTCAACTTGTGGAAAAGTACAAGACCACAGAAAAATGGATATGCAGCACCAACTTGTTAGACCTATGAGATCACCAACACACAACAATATGTCTGGTGTTGGAATTTTGTAAATAGTCTTAGTCTTTTTAAATAATTTACTTATATATAAATTATTTAGAATTTTGAGTTTATAGTAAATATTTATTTATTTTATATAGTATTATATCGCATGGTATGTTGTATCGTAAACAAATCTTGTGTAATTCAAGTTTTCTCCGTTTCCTAATTTTTTGTAGTTGTATAAATTTTGTAATAATTTCTTGTCGAGTTATGTCTTTCAATATAGAAAGGTAGTCTTGTGGTAAAATATCAAGATTTGACACTAAAAGAGTTTTTAAGTTTTTGTATTTCTCTATAGTTTTTTTACGTGATTTCTGTCTCCATGATTTTGTGATTTGTTTGTTGTAAATCATAGAATTTGTAGGTATTAAAGATGGATAAGCAACCATATTATTATAATTATATGTTAGTAGTTGTTTAAATTTAGTTATAGAACTTTTTCTATTTGTGATATTCCTGTTGTTGCTCCTGATACAGCGGCAACCGATTTGTATTTAAGTGTAAAATACAATGATACATAAGCTATTATCAAAATTAATACAGGAATACCTATAAAAAGTAGTCCCATCATTTTATAATTAACGGGGTTTAGTGATATGTGTGTTGGGTTTGTAGGATCAACATAAACATCTATTTTTTGTCCGTTTTTATATTTTGTGGAGTTGGTAGTGTGTGTTTGAACATTATAAGATGTTTTTTTGATATCGTATTTTACATTCATTGTACAATCGTATTGTATATTTGGCATTTTAGTAACTGTATTTGTTGATGGGGTAACTATTTCGGTACAATTTACATTTTCTACAACACCTTGGCTAACAGTTGTGTAATTGTTATGTTTTCTTAAAAAATATATACCTAATGCTATAAATGGTATTGATATAAGAGTAGCTATGATTGTACTCATGATACTAGTAACTTTTCCATAAGTTGCTAATCCTGAATATATTTTACTAGATTTCATTTATTGATACAAATATTAAATTTTTTTGGATAATCTGTAAAAATTCCTTTTATTCCTAGTTGTTGGTATTTTTCAAATTTTGTGGATATGTTTACCGTCCACAAATATACATCGAAATGTGTAACGATATCATCATTTAAGTATTCAGGTAAATATTCTTCTTCTATACATAAATAATTAACAATTTTTTTAAGTTTATCAATGTTTAGTTTATTGTAACCACATAATATTAGTCCTGTTTTAAGCAATGGAATTTTTTGTTTTAGGTTATAAATTGTTTTAATATTAAAAGATTGAAAATAGTATTTGTTTTTAGGGTTAAGTTTGTAAATTTTGTTAATCATTAAATCTATATCTATTATTCCTTTTATATCAAAATATATATGTAAATTGCTACAGTAAACATTTATTTCTTGTATAAAATCATCAAATTTATCTATGTTTTTTAATTCATTAAAACATAACTCGTATATGTAAGAACCTTTGTATGTGTCATCATGGTATAACACAACATCATTTCTAATTTGCCTAATATCTACTTCAAATTTGTTGTAACCTCTAGAGATAGCCTGTCTTAAACCGTTTATTGTATTTTCGCTATCTTTGAATAATTTATGATTAATTATTTCCATTTATTAACTTAAATATAACTTAAATACAACTTTAAAATAAATAATTATGAATACTAAAATACAAAATTACCATAAATTTATGTATTACTCTTCTTATAAGACTATTGTATCAGTTGTATGGGGAATATACTGGGGTAAATATGATTATTCACTACTTTCTTTTCTTTTGTTTTTAACATCAATAAATTATTGGAAAAACCCAATAAAAGGAACCAGAAGAAATATAGATATAGTTACATGTTGGTTTTCTGTGTTGTATCACCTTAAAAAGAGTAATAAAGACAATAATATTCCTAAAAAAATAAGATATTTATATAATTTATTAGTGTTGTCATGTGGATATTTGTATTTTAAAGGTTCTACATCACCACATATAATATATGGATTAAAATTACATAGTCATATGCACACATTAGGTAATATTGCTAATTTAATTTTATATCCATATTAATAAATGATTTACATAAATATTTTTTTATCTGTAATTTTAATTGTATTAACAGTTTTTCTAATAAGAAAGCAATTATTAGAATACTACAACTCAAATGAACCCAAAATTAACCAGTTAAGAAAACTCTTTAATAACTTTTTTCTACAAAACAAACAATGGCCACCAGAATTAAGCATGCTAAACAACAGTAAAATGGTACAAAATGTTAGTTTGTATAGAGGTAATAAAAGTTATACAATTAACAAACACAAAATATTTTTGTGTTTAAAAGATGGTAATAAGCAATATTATCCCGATAACACATTAATATATGTATTAGCACATGAGTATGCCCATGTATTGTGTCCAGAAATAGGTCATACTAAAAAGTTTGATGAAATATTTAAGGCATTACTTAAAGAGTTAACTCGAGAAGGTATATTTGATCCGACACAACCGATTGAACAAGACTATTGTAAATTAGGTGATGACGAAATTTAATTTTAATTTAATCAATATTTGATATTTATAAATGAATCAACACATTAAACGAAACAAAAAACAAGAATTAGTATTTGATGATTTCCCAGAATTTAAACCCAACTTAACACCTAGAGAAATGTTTTTACTTGGTAGTTTTGGTGGAACTTACTGGAGACCAATCTATTCATCAGTTACAGATAAACACTACAAAAATAAGCACAAAAAATACCCAGAAAGTTGGTGGAAAAATATTCCTGAATCACACTTAACTCGTGATTGGGAAAATTACGATAAATCGATCAATAAATACAAAGTGAAAGTTGGTACAACACTTGAATATTGGGAGTCGAAAGATTGGATAACTCGATATCATCCCTATGGTTGGGTACAATGGTATTGCGATTTTTACATGGGAAAAAGAGGACCAGATGATGAGAGACAGATACAAAGATGGATAAAAACCGCTGGTCCCAACAGCAGATTTAGAAGAAGACTTATTAACATGATTAATCGAAAAAATACTACTTATGACGATTCGACAATAAGTCCTAAAATTAGGCAAACTCTACAACATTGGGCTTATCAACTTAAACAACATGACCTACACTAGGTTTAAATTATTTTTTACTTCGTGAATGAACAATTGCGAGTGCAATTATGGCAATTAATTCAATAACTGCGAGTATAATTAAAATTTCTAAAGCAGGACTATTAGCCCCTTTTTGTGTGCTCATATAAATAATAAAACCAATAGTCACAACCAAAGTTATAGGTAACATGTATTTGAAAATAGTAGAAATTCCTTTACCCATCATCATAAATAAAACAACAACTACCATTATTAAAGCTCCAAATCCCAAACTTAGTCCAGTATTTTTCTGTGTTGCTTTTTGCTTAGCCGATGCTATAGCTTGGTTTGATAATACATTTTTTATTGCCCCTTTTTGTATAGTATTAGATATGTTTTTAGCTATAGATTCCATTACCATATCTTGTGTTATAGTTAAATTATTACATTTTAAACCACTAGCATTAAAATTAACCTCTTGTTGACCTTGATTATTGGTTGAGAAAGTTTGACTAACAGATTGTTCAACAACATTTTGTACATTATTTTGTAAATATTGTTCAATAAGGGTTTGCTGATTTTGTGCATTAACCTGACCTAAGTTTAATCCTTTGTTTTGTTGTGCTACTGCTTGCTCTAGTTGTGTTTTAACAGCATTAGTTAATTGACTAGATAAATCTGCTTTCTGTTGTGCTGATAATTGATTAAAAGCATCTACTTTATTTGTTGCTACTTGTCGAAGAGTAATATTACCACAATTAGCACCTACTAAATTAACATTCATTGTTTGTCTTAGTTTTGATTGAATTGTAGTATCTGTTGATACACTAGTTGAAAAACTATTTAAAACATTGTTAATTGAATTTGTTATTGCAGTTGATTTTTGAGTTGATACATTTGCTCCCATTATTTATTATAATATAAATAATATTTAATAATTTTTATAATAAATATCATTACTAAACTTAGTAATAATTTTAGTAATATCTTCTTTAAAAACTTTGCTACACGAATAACTATTTTTCTGGATTTGTTTGAGTATATAGTAAATAATAGGGTGAAATTTAAAACTTCCTATCTTATAGATTTTTCCGTCTTTTATTTCGCATAACATACCATTTTTAATCTTGTTTAACATTGGCAACATAGAGATATCTGATGTATCATCAAATACATAGAATCCACCATATATAAACAAAATTTCAAATGTCATAATATATTTCTTGATTTCTAATAAACTTGTATCATAACTAAACTTGTTAATAAAGTTTAGTCTTTCAATGTCTCGTGTGTTCCATATTTTGTATGTCCAATCTGTATTTTTATTAAAAAATGACAGCATATTAAAGCTTGAAGTTTGATCATTGTTTAAGTTTAGTTTGTGAATAGTCTTAGGTACTTCGTAGTTGTTAAGATATAAGAAATTGTTAATAGTTGTTTTTACTTTGTCATCAAAAATATTACAAGATTGATTTTGATTTAAATTTAGTTGATTGTAAAGTTGTAAAATGAGTTTTTGTAAATCGTAATCGTTTATATCATTCTTGATTAAATTTAACTCTTCATTGTATTTGGTATCCATCAATATAAAACTACACTTATTATTGTATGTTTCTTTTTCTGTATTTAGTCTTGTATCAAAGTCAGAACTTTGACAGTTTTGATACCATGATAACCCATAGTATTGTATCAAAAAATCACTTGAGTTTTTAATCACATAGGTAGGTATGTCTTGGAATTTAGTTTCTTGGTAGTTGTTAAATAATTCTTGATTATAGAGTTTATTATCATCTCCAATTATCATCAACTTTTCACCAACTTTTTTAAAGTAGTGTATGTTAACTAAAGGCCATTTAACACCTAACTGATTAATAGTAAACTTGCTGTTGTTTAAGTAAATTTTTGAAACATTGTCTATCGATTTAATTGTTATGTCTTTATTGTTATTATAATAGCTTGTAATTTTGTGTTTGTCTATAATGTTTGCTAACACATCAACACAATCAACCCAAGGTATTAGTTTTTGGTTGTGTCGTTTCCATCCAAGAAGACAACTAAATATGAGTGTATATTTAATATTTTTTTCTGTAGACATGTCCCATAAACTTTGTAGCAAAGTTTTCACCTCATTAATTGTTTGTTGCGACCATACATTTTTGTATGGATCATAGCTTAACACATTTGTAAAAAGTGTTCCAGGTAAAATTACATCATTGTATTTTACTATTTCGAACAATTCTAATTTTGTAAAAGATAAGATTATAAACACCAAAGTTACTATGTTAATTACTAGCAAATATTTGTTTATTTTCTTGTGTTTTAAGTATAAAAATATGTGTATTCCTGTAATAATTAAAAATAGTGCTGTTAGTATATAGGTTGTTAATTTAGGTTTATCGTTGTAGTTTTGTTTAAAATTTTCTTTTAATTTTGCTATGGTCATGTTATCTTGTGGTGTAGTTATTTCATTGTTTACGACAACATCTTTTTCATTTCCGAAAAAAATATTCATTGATGAATTTTCAAAATATTGTGGTTCAATATTACTTCCAAATTCATAACAATGTGTGATTGGTTTTGGGTTAATTATGTATGTATTTAGATGACTGCTACCAAAACTAGGTACGAATTCATCAACTACATTATCAAGTTTATAGTTGTTGTATAGTTTTTTAGCACCTTTATTACTTAATAAGTATCCATAACATCCTACTATTTTAATATCAACATTACTGACTTTGTAAATGTGTTCGTTAATTTTTATATGATTTAACTCGTTTATATCTTCATTTAATATTCTACTACATAAATTTTTTTGTGTGTTGTATATTCTAAAATGATATCCTAAGTACAATAATTCAACATCGAATGGAATTTCTATTTTATCTAAATTGTTAATCAAATCATTCAATGTTGCATCATCTTCAAGTATTAAACTATATTCTAGGTTGTTGTCTAATATGTGTTTCCATGCTTTGTGATGACTTAAGGCACATCCTGCTTCGCTTTTGTTTTTTCTTAAGTTATATACTCCATAGTTTTGTAAAACCTCTTCACTTATCTCTTTGCCGTACACACCATTAATCCTAGTAACTAATGTATCTAAGTTGTATTTTCTTAGGTCTTTGATAATCTTATCATATCTTTTTTTATCTTTATCAAGATTGATAACTAATACATTTTTAATAATATCTCTTATAAACATTTATTTAAAAGATATTTTATAATTCAATTTAGATTTAAATATATGATAGTGTTTCCATAAACAATAATGAAAGTAGGTATAACATCATTTGTATTATCAGAAAATACATATTATTCAAATGGTATTGCATTAAATGTAAAATTATGGTATCATTTTTTACAAGAAAAATGTGGTTTTGATGTGTCAATATTGACTAATGATAAAATTGATAATATAGATAATCCAGAAAATTATAAATACATTTATTTTATGGATTTGTGGGATTCTTCTGGAAAGATAATACCTAATTATAAACAAGAAAAACCTGAACTATTTGATTTTGATGTAGTTTTTTTAATTGGTTTATGTGATACAATTTATTTTAGTTATTTACACAAACATAACATTAAATTAATTTATGTTATGTTAGGCAGTAATTATCATAACGATATAAGTGATTTAATCAGAGATAATAAATTTGCAAGCATATATTATGAAAAATTTGATGAAATTTGGATTAGTCCTCATTTTCAATATTGTCAAGAATATTATAAAATTAGATACAAAACAGATAATGTTTTTATATCTCCATATTTTTGGAGAAATGATTTTTTAATTAAAGATAACATAATTGAAAATGTTTTAACAGATATTAACGAGTTAAAAGTAGCAGTTTTTGAACCAAATATAGAACAAGCTAAATTTTTTTTAATACCACTATCTATATGTGAAAAAGCACATAACGACATAACTAAATTGAAAATTTTTAATTCAACTAAGTTTAATAAAAATACTTTTTTTAACAAATTAATAGTAGGAACTAATTTACATAAAACAAACAAATTATGTGTAGAGGGAAGACATTCATTAGGTTATATCTTGACTACATATTGTAATTGTGTTGTATCATATGTAGAAGATTGCGATTTAAATTATGTATTTCTAGAATGTTTTTACTTAGGAGTTCCTTTGATTCATAACTCTATTATGTTAAAAGATTATGGCTATTATTACCCAAGACTAAATGTTACTAGAGGTGCTGAACAAATCAAAAATGTTATCAAAAATCATAATAGACAACAATACATTAACAAACATAAACCTTTGTTAGACAAGTATTCTATCAACAATCCATTATATGCTACATGGGTTAAAGAAAAATTAAAAAAAAATATAAATTGTGATTGTATATAATTTTTTTATTTTTTTATATTATATTTCTATAATATAAAAACAAAATGCCTAAAACTACTAATACAGTTGATAATTTAGTTGTCAATGAATCAATGGTTTTACAAAATGTACCTGTCGCAACACAGAGTTATGTTGATAATTTAATTCAGGGTTTAAGAATTCATAAATCCGTTAGAGCAGCTGAAAGTAATGAAGAGAAAAAATCTGATATTTTAGATGAGACATACTTTCTAGAACCAGCTCTATCTAATGGAGACCAATTTATTTTAACAAAAGAAAATGGAGATTCTAATGATAGACTTGAATTAGATGGTGTACTTTTGAAAGCTAATGATAGAATTTTAGTTAATGTTGAAAATGATAAAGATGGTGATAAAGACAATGGTGTGTATCAATTAAGAGCCACAACTGCGGATGAAATACATGGAAATCTAGATGTAGGTGATTTAAGATGGTACAGAACTGTAGATATGGATGAACCTTCAGAAGTTAAAAATAGTTATGTATTTGTTAATGAAGGTACTGTAAATGGTGGTTATGGTTATGTTCTAGCTAGTCAAGTAGATCAAACATTTACTGTTGGTAGTGATAAACTTCTTTTTACTATATTTCAAGGCCAACACGATTCTTTAGCAGAATATGCCAGAAATGTTGTTCCAGGATCTACTTTAGACATAAGATTGAATAATGAAGCATCTGATAGAGCTAATTTATCTAGTGAGTTAAGTATTGCTTTAAATGCTGAAGTAAATGATAGATCAACTGCTGTTGCTAATGAAAAAGCTTCTAGAGAATCAGCTGATAATACCCTAACTGCTAATTTAGCTAGTGAAGTATCTAATAGAGAAACAGCTGTTGCTAATGAAAAAGCTTCTAGAGAATCAGCTGA
>Ga0213865_10001884_pt1 | contig 13405 bp, 12 predicted proteins | sample PICome_6_FD_160100 | JGI IMG/M metagenome (GOLD analysis project Ga0213865, IMG submission 160100) | Coastal seawater microbial communities near Pivers Island, North Carolina, United States - PICO282 | ecosystem: Environmental > Aquatic > Marine > Coastal | place: USA: North Carolina...
AAGAGAATACGATCACAAAGACATAAACATATTTCCTATTAGATTGGTTGCCAACGACGACCAGGTATTCACTTACAAAGATCTGTGTCCGTTTGGTAACTTGCCTGTTGAAACGTTAGAATGGCTAAGGGAACATAAAGATTGTGCAATAGTATTTCATGATGCACACGAAGCAAAAGCAATAACTAGCAAAGATTTTGTAACTGTGCCTAGCTTAATAGTGAAACGTAAAGAATATGCCTTAGAAAATAGATTTGTTTATTTAGACTCACATGCAACTAATGAAACATTATATAAAAATAGTGTCTATAATATCCCTGACAACATAGTGCTTTTATCATGTAGCCACTGGTTACAGTTTGTATCATATACTATGGAAGAATCTGCAATATCTGAAATCGTGAGATTATCTAAAAGAAAACCATTATTTAAACAGGGCAGATTTTTATGTTACTCGGGAAGATTTAGACCAGCAAGATATACTTACATAGACAAACTAATAAAAACAGTGTCTGCAAACCATTTGTGGGCCAAGGTTTCCAAACCTATGGATATGAAAGATCCTGATCTTGAAATAAACGAAATTATGAAGTATCAAAAAAACTTCCAAGACAAATATAATAGAAAATCTTACTATCATCGTACTGATATAGAAAATATGATAGAAACTTATAAGTCGTTACCCATAAACACCTTTCCTGAAGCTATACAAGAAGAAAATGTTGACTATCATCATCTAAAATGGTTTTGGTTACCTAATCCTCAACATTATAGCAGAGCATTTATAGACGTTAGTCCAGAGACATACAATGAAAGAGAAGGTCCTTACTATAATGATGTTTTTATTACAGAAAAAATATGTAAACCTTTACTTGCTAGGCGTCCCTTTATTACAAGCGGTAATCCAGGATTATATGCAGAACTAAAAAAACTAGGATTTTTAACATTTGATAGATGGTGGGATGAAAGTTTTTCAGAAGAATGTAATATTAAAATACATTTAGAAAAAATGATGCGTGTTATTAGATACATAGATAAGATGTCAGTTCAAGATTGTAACGTTATGTGGGACGATATGCAAGAAATATTAGACCATAACCAGTCTATGTATCTATACTATTCTAAACAAGCACCTAGATTATGGATTACAGAACTTAAAAAAGCAAGAGCTAAAAAATTAATTTAAAAAACCGCTTACCTGCAAAGTATACTTAGATTTCATTCCAGCATTTGAACTAAGGTGTAGATGTTTGCTATCCCACATCCAACCTTCGCCTTGTTTCCAATGAGTGCTATTATGCCATTCTCTATCTGCATCCTGGTATTGTAGAAAATGTCCCACTTTCCAATCTTCTAAATAGATATTTGCACGTACTTTTAATCGTGTATCATCGGGGTAGCGTTTATTAATTTGAAAAAATGTATCTCTATGTATAGGAATAGTATTTCCTGGAGGTTGCAATATTGAGCTAACTGTTACAACTTGCATGTCTAGTTCATAACCAATCGCGTGATAATCAACTTGAGATTCATCCCACCATAACTGTCGTATTTTTGTATTTTCATTTTCGTAACTATCCGGAAAGCCGCCGTATTCTTCGTGTATATCTGTTAACTCATGAACTTGGTGTGCTATACAGCTACCTTCGTGTATGCTATAATCTGCATCTAAAAAGATGCTAAAATCATAATTAAGTTTAATCGGTTTAAGCATAGTTACTCCATATATATTCAAGTTCAGGAAATGTAGCAGGGGTATTTTGATTTCTTATTGTATCTAACTGTTTAGTTTGTTTGCACATTTCGTACAGTATTTCTTCGTCTAGTTGTTCACTCATCATGTAGTTTATAGAGTTATTTATTGTATTTGTTACACTATAAAGATTATCATCATATGTTTGTGATAACCAAGCCAAATGATCCTCTAATACTTTTTTTGCACTTTCCTTCATGTGCATTGGCAGAGCCTTTATATTATAAAAATCGGGCGAGTGTAAAATATTTAAAAATAAATCGTTTGGTTTTAAATAACCCTTTTGACACCATTGTTTGTGTAAATCAGAAATAGTAAAAATATTTAGTATTTGAATAGTAGGCGCAATATTAAATCTTACCCGAGGCACATCCTTTTGGACACGTTCAATATTGTGTTCTATCTTATTCCATACTGTGTCATGTCTTAGTATTTCGGCACGATCTCCATATGTGTCTACACTTATAGTGCAATGGACATTATTAAACTTTTTCCAGAGTTCTACAATATCTTTATCTTTATAGTGTAGCTGTAAAAAGTTTGTGTTATATCTAATAAAAGTATTATACAGTTTTAACTCATCTAATCTTTTTAATATCCTATAATGTTCTTCCATAATCATAGGCTCGCCGCCTGCAAAATATATTTCTTGAATATGCGGTAAAAACTCGTCTAGCCTGTTTAATAGTCCTTCTGTATCTTTTACAGCATGGATAATCGCTCTATCTTTATTTCCTAAATATATAGAGTTATCGTATTCTTGAGATAACTTTTTAGCATCTGCATACCATTTACTACTACTAAAATGTCCACACATTCTACAACGCATATTACAAATATTACTAAATCTAATATCCCAATATGTAGGCTTGCTGTCAATACTTGCTCCGTCTGGATGTGTAGTTTCTAATAGTGGCTTAACACTATCATGATATTTCATTATACTTGCTTTTCGTAAACTCCAATCGCCGCTTGCTTCTTTTTCGTAGCATCCTTTACAAGTACTCAAAGGCATGTCTTTTAATAATCTTCTACGTGCTTTTTTCATAGCACGACCATTCCATATTTCGTCTAAGGAAGTGTCATTTATATTACCTAGTGTTTGTCCAAAAGGAGCCATACAGCATGGCTGAACATCACCTTCTGTGTTTATATGCAAATGATTCCACAAAAGAGGACAATAGTGCTTAGTATCCTTGTATATTTGTTGAGGAGTTTTATCAAAATCCATTTGCTTTTTTCCAGATAGGAGTCAGGTTACCTAATCTTACTTTAGGATGTTTAAAAATTTTATCTTGCAAAACAACTAAAAGTTCTTTATGATTAGGATGACTGTCTTTCCATATACATTTTTGTTCATATACATCTTTGGGCCATGTTCCCCAATCGGTTATTAAACTAAAGTTAATGCTTTCTGCATTAGGAAACTGCTTATCTATTAATCTTATGTATTTGCGCATCTCTTTGTAGTTATCGTATTGTACTACAAAATCATAACACATACTAAAGTTATTATAATCATAACTTTTTGCATCTAAGTATTTACAATTATCAATAAGTAAATCCCAATCTCCGCCGACTCTTGTTTTGTTTTCGTATGTTTCTTTGGTACCTGCATCGAAACTTATTGCACACCTTCGCAAGTTATTGTGTATCTTATATATTCTCTCCCAATTCTTTGGTGTAAACATAACTCCGTTTGTTTGTAAATTTACTTCAAGGTTTGGAAAAAGACTACCGTCTATTTTTTGTAACATTTCTCTATATATTTTACTAGCAAACGGATCTCCACTACCAGTAACATGTATACTAAAATTTCTGTCAGTTGGCTCGTTAAACAACATAGCGTATATCTTGTCGTTTACCTCTTTGCGTCTATCATATAACGGACCTTCCGTGTAGAGTAGTTTATCCACTCTACAACTAGGACATTTTAAGTTGCAACTTTCGTCGTTTGAAAAATTAAACATTGTTGGCAACTCAGAAACGGTGCTTGTAGGTGGATTATCTATATCTTTTAAATTTGGAAGATTGTCTCCAGCAATCAATGGACAAAAGTCATGTTGACAATATTTCCATTCTCCTGTAAAGATTTGATTACGTAGTTCTTGTGCTTTTTGTCCGTTCCAAATTTCGTCCAAGGTATCTGTCAAAACATTACCAATAGGATAAGGTAACCAGCTTGGACAGCACAACCATGCTTTTCCAAACATATCAAACTCTAACCATGAATAGAGCTTACTACAGTATTTTCCTGTCAAATCTTTTTTTGGAGATTTCATACCTTCTGTTTCTTTGATCCAGACAGGACCAAACAGAGGATTTATCGTTCTGCCATCTGCAAGTTTGCTGTATGGACGAGAACTTTCGCTCATCCATTTGCACCATCTTCAATATCAATAAGTTTATTGGAGTTGCGCGAAGGATTGATATATACTGTTTTAAAAAACTTACTTTGTTGTTTATCTAACGGATCGATTGCTATTGGGATTTGTAGTTCTTGTATAAGTTTTTCTCCTATGTCCGAAACTTCATCATGTAAGTATAACGGTTTAATATAACTAACTTCTTCATTCCACATTTTGTTGAGGTATTCAAAATCGCGAACATTAACGTAATCCCAATCTGTACACATAGTTTTATATAATCCCTGACGTGCTCCGTAAATAGCCCATAGCCCGTTATCGACATCTGCACCTACCATTGTCCAAATGTACAAACGATGTAGATTTTTCCAATGGCTATTCCTTAGTGCCTCTGCTGTTTCAATTTTGCTTCCACGGTCGAGAGCCATTTTTACACCTTCGCGAAACCCTGCTCTCCATGCTTGTTGTGGTGTTGCATTGTTATGAACATCTGAAAAACAACTGTTTTGTTGAATATAGTTTATATCCCAACAAAAGTCTACTTGTGCTGCTTTGTTTCCAGGATCTGCATTTTCGTGTGTGCGCATCTTGAGAACATATTCTTTAGGCCAACATTTGATGCCGCCGTTGCCGTACATAAGGTTGTTAATTATATTTTGTCCGCACCAACTTATTACACTACTCTCTAAAACTTGTGTTTCATCAATGTCTATTTCCTGATCTAAAAAGCCGTTGCGTATTTGATTATCACCATCAACTGTAATAAATCTATCTGTCTCTGATAACTCAGCACAGGCTTTGTGTGCAGCATCGCTACCTTCTACACCGTGTACACGTTTTGCCCACGGCACTTTACTACAAAGATCCGCATAGTTTTTTTCTGCATTAGGCTCGTCATAACTTAGATAGATTATATCATAGTCGATAGGTTTAAACTTTTTTGTCATTGTATTACCTTTAGATTATATGTGTCAAAAATCTTGCTTGTGTATATACTTACTATTGTTGACTGAAGTTGATGAGGGAATGTGACCTTATTACACAAGTCTTTTGCTACAACAGGAATATTTTTTATAAGTTTATAAGGATTGTTATTTTCTGTAATATAAAAAAATAACTTGCTATTATCGTTTTTTATGTGGTCAAACAATGAACTATCAAGACTAAAAGTAATGTTATCACAATCAAGCACTATATTCAAATCTGCATTATCTATTTCACTTTCTATCTTCTGTAATGTAATAACAGAGTTAGGTGATTGCTTTTTTTGTTTAATACTATATTCTTTCAAACTATAATCAAAATAAACTTTATAATCACTTAATCTATTAACACCGTCTAGTATAGGTTGAACTAATAAACTTTTTATAGATAGAATATTTTCAGAAGTTTCGCTTTTTATAGGTGATATCTTTTGTATATCCATATTATCATTATAATAAACATAATGTACATCAGTTTGAGTTTGATCTATAGAAAGTTTAGTTAATAATGTTTCAAAACTAGTCATCTAAGGTTCCTAACTTTTGGATTATCTGTAATCTATCAAGAAACGATTTTTCTGTATAATGAAATATTCCGTTTTGTTTATATCCACCAACATATAGATTTAAATCATCAGTATAATATGCTGGTACAGTGTTTTGCCAACTTTCTCTTGGAGATTTCCAGTTTTGTGCATGAGATTTCATATGAACAAAAGTACTCAAACTTGATTTTGCATTAGTTACTTTATCCTCTATGTCCATTAGCTTAATAGTCATTGCAAATGCTACATCCATACTTAAACTTTCTTGTTTTAAGGCAGGACAAAGTTCTTTTTGAAACAAATCAAAGTTTTTTACGATTATTTCTAAATAAGAAAAAAAGTTATGAGTAAACTCAGTTTTTTTAAAATAATAAAGTGCAGAATACACATTTGTTAACTTATTTTCCTCAAACATTTTTCTATAATAATTAGAAGTTAGTTTTTCATTTCTATAAGTGATCGGATTAGTTGTAAAAAATAAATCATAGTTTTTATAAAAGTCCCAAAGATATGTTATATCTCTCATAACTAACATATCTGTATCCATTACTAATGTTTCTTTATAAGGTGTTTGAAAAAAAACTTTCCACCTATTTTCAATCTTCCATGTACTTTCTTGCGCCATATCTCCCCATACTATAGGAATAACAGAGTCAAAATACTTTTTATTAACTTTATCGTTTGTTATTATAGAAACAGGAATGTCATTATATTTTTTTACACTCATTGCTAAAGCATATGCTTGTTCTATATAGTTGTCTTTATTATTATTTTGTGCAACAAGTAATATACCTTTATCCAATATGTCTCTCCAAACTTTTTTTGTTCAAAACATGTACATTCAATCCTTGGGTTGATGTAAGGGTGTATTCTCCTAGATGATCTTTTTTACCTAATAAAAAAATCATTTCATCTTCTTGTATTTTTTCAAGATAATCTTGATCTTTAATGTAAAACATTTTACAAGGAAGTTCACTTACAAAACTTCCCCTATTCATTCCATTTAACATATGAATAGCAATACTAAAAGCAAAATCATTCCTAAAATTTCTACTAGATATTTGATAAAGGGAATTGTAATAACTCCAGTTTTCTCTTATATGAGAAACAAGGTCAAATAAAACTTTTGCTTTGTTGTTTTTTTTAAAATAAATCACTGTTGCCCAGTAAAACTCCATACTATAATCGCTACATCTTTCGAACTCTTCAACTAGGTGTGATCCTAAGTATTTAGATTTCTTATACATCATTACATCATTTACACTACCGAAACATTTGTCTAAGATGTTATTTGAAAAAATGTAATCAGTATCTAAAAGTATTGTCTCTTCGTATGGAGATAAAGAAAATGCTGTATCTCTACCTGCATTATTCCATTGCACACTTTTACTTGACAGGGCACCGTCAAACATAAGCCTATAATTATTGTCAAACTTCTGTTGCTTACTATCTATTATGTGATCAAAAATGGTTGTGTCAAAGTTTTCATGAAGATATTTCTTACTATCTGTAATAAGTGATACAGAAGCATTGTTGCAGAACTTTTTTATTCGTTCTGCACAAAATACTGCTTGTTTTATATAGTCATTTGCACCATTATTATGTGCTATAAGCAAATATCCTTTACTCATAATTAACTAGTTTCTCTATAGATCTTTTACGCTTTATGTCTTGTATGTCTGTAAAATATTCATTAGTAGCTTGAAAATAAACATCTAGAATATTATCTTGGAACACTTTCAAATCATCAATCTTTATAGGATTTTCATTGTCATCTATAAGTATTGCTTGATTTTGTTTTTGTAAAAGAAGAGATACAAAAGACAGTAAGGTTTGATCTACAGTAAACTGTCCGCCTGCAAAAAAGTATAGTGTTGTTTGGTAAAATTTTTCTTTTATTTGTGATTTTTTATCTTCTAGTGTTTGTGTATAGTTGGCAAACTCTAGGGCCTTTGATAGCTTTTCGTCCATTTTATACTCCTGTATAAGTATTATATATGGAATATATTGTTTTGTCAACTACAGATTTGACGTAGTTGATCCTATCGGAAGTTCGTTATCGGCAATAACTACTGTAAAAGTGGGCGTACCATTAATAGTCACTGTGCCATTTGGTTGTAAGAGTTCAATTACACTATTAAAATCTCCATATACAGGTTCATCTATACCCCATGTTAAATCATTTGGCTGATTGTCGTTGAACTCTGCTTTAAAACGTATGACGGTATCGTTTACATTTTGTGCTAATACACGATAATCGTTACGTGCATACGATGCGCCGCCGGCTTTAGAGTAGCAAAGTTGATAGGTGCCTGTTAAATCATAGTTGCCTATGGATGATCCGGTTCCTTCACCGTTATTGTTAATAGTATCAGATGCACGAAAACTAGTAACTCCCATATCGCTCATTTCCCTTTGCCAATCAACTGTTTTTGCTTGTGATCCTGTATAATCTACACTAGCACTAAATCGTATCTGGCCGCCTGCATTAAAAAACTGTCGTCTTTGTCTTGCATTGTTGAAGGTAACTGTAAAAATATGATTTATTGTTCCGTTCCACGGACCATTGCCTGTGTTAAGTCTAGTGCTTTGTATTGCAAAACCGGCGCTATTTTTTAAGTTAACGACATCGGCTTGACTAGAAGCATCTATTAAAAACCTATCAGTTTCTATGTCAGTTGCTAGAGTTTCTAGTCCTTGAATGTATGTTAGCTCTACTAGGTCTGTTGATGAAAGATTAGTGTCATAATCACCTATAACAAATGGATCGATAGTAATAGATGCTGCTCCTAACTGATGTGCTCGTAACCTTATAAGATCAGTGTATAAATCTTGATACTGTTGTGCTGTTACTTTATCAGTAGCTAAAAGATTAGTGTCATAATCGCCTGTTACAGACGAAGTTGAAAAAGTTTCGCCGTAGCCAAATGTAGGATCAGAGACGTTGCTTAGTCCAAGAACTTTGTTTGCCTTGGATCTTAAATCATTATATCTCTGTGCTGTAATAGGTATGGACATAAAATACTCTCCTATGTATTTACCAGAGGCGAGTTTATGCTAACGTATTCTGATTAAAGTAACTAGGAGCATTAACACTTACATAAGAACCAGTAGCTCTATATATTTGTACAACACTTTCTAATCTTCCATCAACATTGTTATCAATTGCAGGATCTGTTACAACATCGTTAAACTCTATACGGAATACTATTCTATTATTACCATCAATTCTTGCTTTGATAGTATATAAATTTCCAGCGTATATGCCGCTATAAGTACCCGCACCAACTTTTTGGTAGATATTTTGTAAACTTCCATCTAGATCATAGTTACCTATTGATGATCCTGAGCCGTCACCAGTTGAAGTAGTAGTATCATAATTAAATACAACTGTACCTATTTCTGAACATAGTGCTGCCCAGTCAAGTCCTTTTGCAGTACTTGCTAAAGTGTTTTGGGCTGTAAATCTTATTTGTCCACCTGTGTTAAAAAAGTGTCTGCGTTCATCCTCATCAGCAAATGTAACCACAACTTCATGATAAATCAAACCATTCCAGTTAGTAGTTCTAACACTGTTTATAGCGGATTCTAATGTTGCTTGACTACTATGAACTAAAAACTTATCAGTTTCAATATTTGTCATCAGGTCTTCAAAATCTGCAATACCTTTTTTTGCTCCATCTGGGTCAGCTGTTGTATTACCGTTGTCGTCAACGAAGAAACTAGTATCTTCTGCAACAACGTTTCTATTTTGTATCATTTGTGCGATACTAAGGTCGTTAGGTCCAACTTGATGCACTCTTGCATTTAGCATATCGGTGTAAATGTTATTAATATCTGCCGCTTCTACATCTAGGCTTCCTCCTAGAATCACGTTTGAACTAGATATAGTTTGTCCATAACCGTTCTGTCCTGCACCATTACCTAAAACAAGTTCTATTCTAGATTGTAGGTTATTAAATCGAGCTGCGTCAATAATAGACATTTATATTTTCCTTATACCTTTAAAATACACTCTACTAACTTTTCGCCTATTTCGTTATTTGTTTCTAATGCTACACCTACTAGATCACCAACGGCGTCAACAGATGCAATACCATCAGCATAAACTTTTACTGCATCACCTTTATTTACTGGACCAATAACTCTTACAGGAACCCTTCCTACTAATGCAATAGCTTGTCCTTCTGATTCTGCGTTCATTAAATATGCAGGCTTGTCTGAAATCACGCCAGCAACAATACTAGTAGGATTTGCTAATGCCATTTCGTGTTCTTCGTGTTCACACACTGCAACTATAGTACCCACTGGATACTCAGATTCTGTAGTATATTTTTCTGCTAAATCAGCATAACGTGCCTGTGTTGCAGTACCTTGGAATAGGTTTGCTGCTAAGTTCCCTGTTGCATCACGCACTGCTACTGTGTTATTAGAAGCACTCACACTTGCTGTTCTAAAATCTGTTCCTACACGCAAGGCTGTAGATTTTGTTGCTTCTCCGATAAAGCTATATGCATGTATATTTCTCCATGCTAGTGCAGATGTTCCTATATCGAATGTATTATCTACAGCTGGAATAAATCCTGTTGAGTTAAATGTAGCCATGTGCGTAAGTGTGCCTGCACCGTCTGTTACCTTAACTTTAACAATACTACTAGTTCCAGATATATTTTGAATAACTGCTTCATCACCGTTTTCAACAATCAGCTGGAAGTCTTGCGTATCACCTACTAAAACTCCTGCATCAGGAAACTCAACTGCTTCACTGAACACTGTATTAGAACCAGAACTTACTGTAACAAAGTTAGAAGCAGGTTGGCCACCTAGTTTTTCAGCATTTGATGCTGTACCCCAATAATAAAAATCTTGTCCACTTACTGCACCACTATTTGTAACGCCTGCATCAGCAGCTTTTGTCCATTTTAGGGTTAAACCTTTTTTGATTCTATCAAATCCTTCTAATGGCGTTGAAGCATTTAATGTAAACTCGTCTGGGCTTATAACATAAACAATAGTGTCTTCAATAGTAGCAGCAATAATAACTTTTGCCGTTCCGGCTAAATCTTGAACAGCTAAACTCTGCATCTGAGTTACGCCTTCGCCTGCTGTTTGTGGACCAATCAATACAAAGTTGCTTGAACCTTTGGCATACAACTGTTCGTTTTGCGAATCCCACCAAAAATCACCTACAGCTAATCCAGATGGTTCAGCTGTAGCAACTTCTGCGCCGCCTGATGTACGCCATTGTGTACCGTCATAAAACTTCATTTTGCTGTTACCGCTATCAAACCAATTTTGTCCGCTTAATGGGCGACTTGGTTGATTTGCTCCGCTAAAGTTTTCTAACAAATATAAAAAGTTTTCGTTTTGAATTTCACCGTAACCTGCATAGTTTTTACCAATGAACTTAAGGTCAGTGGTTTGATCTATTGTGCCGTCCTCAACGGTAGTTAGCAGTGTGTTATTATATCTATCTATTTGATATGCCATTATTAACCCCTAGTGTTATAGTATTATTTATCCTTATCAACTATACAGTGATGTTGAAACATGTGTCCACGTAGATCCATTAGATACGAACGTCATATTATATCGCAACGGAACCAATGTAACATCACCATCAATGTTGTTAAATGTAAAGTCTTGTACTACTGATTCGTTTTGTGTACCGTTTGAATCTACATCTATTCTACTGTAGTTGATTGCAGCATTAATGTCAGATGATGCTAATGTAGCACTTGCGCCGGCGTATGAAGTAGTATGTATCTTTGCTTGTTTTCCATTGTTTTCTGTAGCAGCAGGATACAATGAGTCCAATATCGCTGCAACGTCTGTTACAGGACCATCTGAAGTTCCTATTGGATTAGGATTGGCTAGTCCAGTAATATCTAAAGAAAATACAATAGTTTCGGTTGCGATCTGATTATCTACATAGTATTTGGTGGCTGCATCTTGATTGGCAGTAGGATTAGCTAGTCCTGTAATTTTTTGACTATCTTGTATTGCAATATCACCAGCTGCTGTAATATTAATACCTGTATCTGAAATAAGTGTTAATGGGCTTAATGCTATGGCGCTGTTTGTTATTGTACTACCATTAATGTTAATATCGTCAATGTTAATGTATTCTAAAGTTGAAGTTATTCTTACTAAATCTGTTGCATCGGTAATATTTGTCAAACTTGTATTTGTAAGTTTATCTGTACCACCAATTTGATAAGACTTTGTGTCATCACTTAGATCTAAATTTACATTAGAAGTCCAAGCATTTTCAGAGTTAACAAACGTCCAAGTTTTAGTTCCTACATCATTAGTTTCTAGTGTAAGTCCGGCGCCATCTGCATCAACACCGTCTAGAACATCACCGTCACTTGTTTTTGCTAGTTCTATATTTTTATCTTCTATTCTTAGTGTTGTAACATCAACACTCACTGTGTTTCCTTCTACAAGAAAGTTTCCAGTAACTCTTAAATCACCTTCTACATCTAAAGTATATTGCGGTAATCTATCAGTTGTAAAAACACCTATTCTGCCTTCACTTGCATCAATATATAATGCATCAACTGTAATACTTCCGTAAGTAGAAGATGATACTCTTAAACTAATGTCATCGTCATTTAACTGGTTTTCAATGTAGAATCTAGGACCAACTACTTTTTGCACATTTGCTTGCGATGCACCAATAGTTAAACCACCATTATTAAGTATTTTAAGTGTGCCTACTGTTTCACCATTTGCATTTGATGGTAAGAAAGAGTCAGCTGTTCTAACAACTCCTGCGGCAGTAACAAGTGCGTTAGCTGATTCTGAAATACCTCTAAACTTAAAATTGTCTTTGTCAATTATATTGATACCAGTAAATATTCTACCTTCTGGGTTATCTGCTGTTACTAATCCAAGTATACGTTGACTGTAAGTTGGTGTAAAATCTAGGTAACTTATTACTGCTAATAATGTGTTTGCAGCATATAGATATACAACAGTTCGAGAACTAGACTGTTCGTCTAGAATACTTCCGATTTCAAACCCGCTTTTGCCTTGTGCTTCGGTATATTGCGGACCTATCAAAAATAAATCTTCACCATCAAATGCATACATTTGGTTTTTTAGATTGTCTATCCATAAGTCACCTGCAACCATTTGTGGTTGGGTATTCTGAACAAATGGTCCACCACTTGCCTTCCATGCAGTTCCGTCATAAACTTTTAATCGTGAATCATTTGTATCCCACCAAACTTGGCCAGTTAATGGGTTACTAGGAGCTGCTGTGTTTGCAAAGTTTTCTAAAAGTTTTATAAAGTTTTCATTAAAGTATTCACCGTATCCGCTATAGTTACGCCCTACAAGTATTAAGTTAGTAGAAGTATTATCTATCTGTCCATCTACAAGATCTGTTAATAAATCTCCGTTTGTTTTATTAAGTTGATAACTCACTTTACTCTCCAGTATAGATAATATAGTTTAATGCTAAGTATGGATTCATTACGTTCATTGCTTCACCTAAACGTGGAACAATATTTCCTAATGAATCTGTAACTGTAGAAGGTTGTTTAACACCTCCACTTGATGCATATCCTTGTGTACCGCCGGCACCAGGTTCGATAGTTAGTGATACCGCTTCGTCATCAAGCACCGCACCAGAACCAACCCTTGTTGCATAATATTGTGTTCCAGATTCGCCTTCCATATCGTGCTCGTGTTCAGGTAAGTTTTCAAGTGCTATTGTAGTATCTTCTGCACCGGCGTTTCCTCCTACTG
>Ga0213865_10001885_pt1 | contig 13401 bp, 4 predicted proteins | sample PICome_6_FD_160100 | JGI IMG/M metagenome (GOLD analysis project Ga0213865, IMG submission 160100) | Coastal seawater microbial communities near Pivers Island, North Carolina, United States - PICO282 | ecosystem: Environmental > Aquatic > Marine > Coastal | place: USA: North Carolina | collected...
GCCCCTGCATGCCCAACATGGCGCCGTGGGCAGTTTGGCCGGTTGTGGCGTGGGTGCTGCCGCCATGGCAGGAGCCTGAACGGGGGCTGCAGGGGGCACAACGGCCGGCTGGTTCAGCGCAGCCTGGGGCATTGGAAGCGGCAAGGCAGGAAGATCATCGCTCGGCTTTGAATCGCCCATGTGCCGCAAGACGAACACGCCGGCCACCACCAGCAGCAGCACCAACCCGCCAACGATGGCGCTGACCGCGCCAGCGCCTTGCCCCTCATCGGACACGGTGCGCGGGGCGCTCACGGTCACTTCCGTATCGCCGTCCATGCGAACGTTTTGCACCTCTAAGGTGAGCGGGACTTCACCACCGAGGCTGCTCGTGTAGGTCAATCGAAGCACCCTCGAGGCTCCTGGATCCAAGGTCACCGTGGACGCACCGTCAACGGCAACCTCCCAGCCGTCGGCCACGTCCACGATGACGCGTTCGTCGAGCACGACGTTCCCGCTGTTGACCAAGGTCCAGGTGACGGCCCCATCGTCGCTCGCAGTGGCCGGCGTCACGCGGTCCAACGTGACCGCAATGCGGCGGTCTTCGCGGACCAGCATGGTCACCTCGTCCCGTTGCTCGAAACCGTCTCCGGTCATCACCAAGGAAAACGATGGCTCGGTGTTGGCAGGAAGGGAGGGTGGAAGCACGACCTCACATCCGACGATTTGGAATTCGCCCACACCGATTTCAGGAGGTGCGTCGCAGGAACCGAACAATCCTGAATCCAGATCGAGTTGAACCGTTGGCGACCATGGCGCTTCTCCGTCGTTGCCGACCAACCATTCGAAGCGAAGCGCTTCGCCGGTGGGATGGCTTCCTGAACCGAACGGCGTGGTGTACTCCGTGCCGTCCTCAAGCACGAGGCGGTTGAAATTCAGCGAGGGCGCAGGCAATTGCCTCACGTCAAGCGCCGTGCTCCATGTGAAGCGACCTTGCGCATCGCTGAAGCGGACCTCCAAGGTTCCCGAGCGTCCATTGCCGTCACCGACCAACGTGTAGACGACGTCCTTGGTGTCCGTCCAACCAAGGGAGACGGGTTCGGTGGAGGAGGTGATGCTCCATCCCGAAGGCAGCAGGAAACTTGGCGTCAAGTCGAGGTCCACGTTCCCCAAGTTTTCGAGGCTGAGGTACAACCCCACCGAGGCATCCGGTCGGAGGGTGGGGAGGCTGGATTCCAGCGAGATGCCGACGTCGCGAACGGCCATCACTTGCATCGGGATTTCCAACGAGGTGGACACCGTGGGGTCGGTTTGAGAAATGGCCACCACGGTGACCGTTCGCTCGGCACCCGCCACGGTTTTCGCAGGTGGAGGAACGACCGTGACGTTGACCGCCCGTGAGGCAATTTTGTCCATCAGTCCCGTGGATCCTGAGGTGGCACCAGGCTCAGAGCCGAGGTTGTCGAAGCCAGCGGACCACCCGGTGGGCGATTCCAAAAACAGGTCGTAGCCAATGGGGCCGTTTCCGTCGTTGGTCAACGTGAATTGGAAGGTGGTCGGGTCGAGAGGGTGGACGGGGACCACGCTGTAATCCAACGTGAACACCGCTTCAGGAAGCGGCGGCACCACGAGGGTCAGGTTGTAGGGATACGTGACCCCGTTGTCCACGTCCAAACCGGTCAGTGGAATGGTGTAGGTTCCCGGTGCCGGCCGGGCTTGGTGAACCACGGTGACGGTCACGAAATCTTCGCCGCGCCCTTCGAGCGAGAAATTGGCCAACGTCAGACCCACGTACCAACCGGGCATGGTACCGTCGTTGAGACGTGTAGACTCCCCTGCAGCCAAGGAAGCATTGGTGCCGATGAGCGCCGTGTTGGTGAGGGTGATGTTCCACGAAGAGGTGGTCTGTGTGGGGGATTCGAGGCGCAGTTCTGGGTCAACAGCGGAGACCTTGACGCCGGGGGCACTGACGTTGACTTCGGTGATCAAGTCGTTGTTGTTCTCCTGCACTTCGTCCATCACGTCGTCGGGGTCAACGCGGACGATGACCTCTGACGTCCCGGCCACGGTTGGCGTCCAGCTCCACGGCATGGAACGGATGGTTCCGGGGAAGAGGTCCACGGTGGTTCGGTCGAGTTCCGTCCCGTCCACCAACAGCACGACATCGACCGCTTCGGCCTTGACGTTCCCCATGTTCATCACCTCGCTGGTGATGGCGACCGGGTCACCGACCTGCGGGATGCTGACGTCCATGACGAAGCTGTCAGGAACGACGAGCGGGTCGGGGCGCAGGTCGTTGACGCCTTGGCCAGAGACCGCGATGGAATAGGGCTGGGAACGGCTGCCTGCGTGATTGGCGTCCTTGACCTTGACCTCCCAGATGCCTTGTTGGGCGGCGTCGATGAGCACGACCTCAACGTTGTTCAGGGTGTCACGAGAACCGGCCTGAATGCTTCGACCGTTGCTGAACACGTTGCCAAGGTAGGTGGTGCCGTCGGGAGAGAGGACCTCAAGGTCAAGATCGTTCACAAGTTGCGTGCTGGAAAAGCGTGAACCACGCTCGTCCGACCAAGCAAGCACGACTTTGAACGGACTGCTCGAAGCGCTGACGTTGAACACGTAGGACTTGCTCTGACCCGTCGAGGAGAGAAGCGAACGGTCGTCCACCCAAATGCCACGTCCGCCGGACGGGGCCAGCGTGTCGCGGAGGTTGACGCGACCCCATCCTTCGTCGTCGTTGGGGATGTTTCGAGTCCCCATGTCCTCGGCACCAAGGATGAGCAAGGCCTTGATCAGGGCACCCTGAGGTTCCGGGCGGAGGGCGATTTCAACGAGGTATTCACGGATGAGCGCGGCCGCACCGGCGGCGTTTGGGGTGGCCATCGAGGTCCCCGTGTACTCGAGGTAATACTGGTTGGACCACGTGGCGCTTCCCGTGTCGCCTGCTTCCTGAGCGCGGCAGGAACGGACGTAACCGCCAGGCGCCACCACGTCAGGCTTGATTCGACCGTCGTCGGTCGGGCCACGGGAAGAGCCGGACATCATGGTGTCCGGAGCCCCGTTGTAGCGGTTCTGATGGTTCCCCACCGTCAGGGTGTTCTTCGCGGTGGAGGGCGCTCCCACGGTGCCCGTGCCCGGGCCGTCGTTGCCGGCTGCGAAGAGAACGAGCAACCCCTCTTGGTTGGCATGGGTCCGATCGTAGGATGCAGTACGGTCGTCGATGTCCTCAGCAGACGAGGTGTACTTGCCCTGATCGCTGGCCTGGGAAGAACCCCAAGAATTGGTGTGAATCCTCGCACCTTGCGAATAGGCTTGGTTGAGGATGTAGTTCAGGCTTGGAGAAAGGAATTGGCCGTTGTTGTCGTTCTCCATGGCTTGGAAAATCAATTCCGCCTGAGGTGCAACCCCGGCATAGCCACCACGGCTGCCGTCGCCCAACACGGTGCACGCCACGTGGGTGCCGTGGCCTGAGTGCTTGTCCGCGGTCGAACCGTCGCCCACCACGTCGGCGTTGGAGATCACGCGCGTTCCGAAGTCGCCGTGGTCCGCGTCAAGCCCAGAATCGGCGACGGCGACGACGATCCCCGAACCGTTCAGTGAGGTGGTGAACCCGTTGGCGACGGCGCTCACTTCCATGTGTTGCCGCGCGTTGTCGTTGGCGATGGCAAAGGTGGGTTCTGGACCGACCCACATCAAGGAAGGTTGGAGCAGCAAGCCCAGCATGTCGAGGGTTGCAAGGTCCCCGCGCCAGCGTCCGTCGTCGATGCTTTGTCGGGGTTCGAGGGCATGTGGGGCCACGTCGTCGAGATCCTGGCGAAGGACATCCAGACCGTGCTGCAGGTCCACGACGGAGGTCGGTCCATCGGCGTCGCGCCAGCCTTCGATGCGCAGTTCAGTTCCCTGGAGGGCAGCCTCAGCGCCGGAAAGGAGGAGGACGTCGAGCAGGGAATCGTCGAGGAACATGGCCGCTGGAACGTCGTGCACAGACCGGACGGCGGCCATGCCGTCCAGAGCAGAAAAGGCCGAAGGCGGAGCCTGAAGGAGGAGGCCAGAGGGTGCGATGTACTCCCGAACGATCATGCCTTGGACGTCGCCCAACTCCTGCCGAGCGACCGTGAGGGGCATCTCAAGGTCAACGATGACCAACCTCAGGTCCGCACGTGGCGTCAGCATGGTTTCGGACAGCGGGCGGTCGAGGAGGAGGCCTTGATCGTCGAACCGTCCAAGACGGCTGTCCGCGTAGGGCCCGCGGTCGTCTTGGGCCACGGCATGCTCGTAGGTCCCGGCCAGCGTGCGGTAGGTGTCCGGCTGCAGTTCAAAGAACACCGGCGCCCCGCGCTCCGCCTCATCGGCTCCCGCTGGCTCGGTTGGGGCAAGCAATCCAGACGACGTGGAAAGGACGAGCAGGAGGACCAACGCCACGGGCCGAAGAGCACCGCCGTTGGACATGATTGGAAGGCCTCGCGAGACCGCTATATCGCTTGGGGTGTCCTGCACAGCCACCCGTCAGAAGGGCCACGTTCGTCGGTCGGTGCGGTCCGCGAATTCCTCAGAAGCCCACGTTCCGACGTCATGCCGCCACGTTTCCTGATGGCTTTCCCCGGCGTAATCCGTCCACGAAACGGAGGTCTGAACGGTGTAGTTGGCCCATACCGTGTGCCCAACGACCTTCATTTCGAGGTCGTCGCCTGCGACCGACGCATGGGCTGAGAGCTCGTCCAGGAACACGGACATTCGGCCGAGTTCCTCGCCAACCTCGTCTTCGAAGGACACGACCACTTCGAGATCGGTCACGGCCCTGCTGCCGCTGTTGTGAATCTCGGCCAGAAGGATGTGGCCGCCGTTTTGCATGTAGACCGTGTCGAGGGTCAAGCCGTCGCGCGGCAACACCCAGTACCATCCACTCATCAGCAAACCGAGCAGGAGGATGAGGGTGAGGCCTGCAAGGGCCACTTTGCCCGGCTCCACTTCCTTGCGCAAGCGTTGGAGCCGCTCCGCGGCGTCTTGAGCGGCGCGCAAGACGTCCTCTTCGTCGGTCGAGCCGTCGCCGTCGACCCGTTCACGGATCCGTGCAAGGATGCCGTCCTTGGACGGCACCGGATTGAACGGTTCGTCCTGCGTCATCCTCACACCACCCACGCCAGGCCGCTGGCCACGGCCGAACTGATGGGCTCCACCACCAAGACGTGACGCGTCTCCACGGCGCCACCGGTCAATGAACCGATCAAGGACAGGTCGCTGGCCATGCCGTTGACGCCGACCGAAGATGCGGTCGGTAGGATGCCGGTGAATTGGGTGTCGAGCAACACGCCACGACCGTCGATGCTCATGTCCGAGAGCAGAGGCACGGATTCCAACCTTGGTTCGCGGTCGGCGGGCGTCAGGTCTGCGTTGGCCGTAGCGATGACGCGGCCGGTGGTGATGCCGTCGAGGACGATGACGGGGTACACGCCACCGACGCGGTGCATGTGGATGGTCGCGCCTTTCAGGTTCTCACCGACCACTTCCATGGAGGACAGGGTCAACCCTGGGCTGGAGGGCACGTCGGACGCTCGGAGGTACAACTGCCGGACACCAGAACCGCTGGAGGCGATTTCCACACCGAACCGGTCGGTGGTCTTCAGTTGGAACCGTGAGGGGAGGTCCTCTGCGATCATCGTGATGTCGCCCTTGCTGTCGATGGCACGGCCGTAGGCTTGGACGAAGAGGTCCATCGTCTCGCCGTTGGACGCGTAATCCATCGTGAACAGGCCTTGGAAGGACGTTTCCTGGCGGATGTCGAACACCTCAGATGGTTCCGCGGCGAGGTGCAATTCACCTGGCAAGTCCCGCATGAACACGGTCGCCGGCCACCATCGGCCGTCGACGAACCGGTGTTGTTGAATCATCAAGGCCTCGGCGGAACCTCCGTCCGTCTGGAACTCCTCGGGAACGGTCACGTCAAGCCGAAGCACGTCCCCGATGGTCGCAGATACGTCCGTGCTTCGCGGCACGTCCAAGATCAGGGCTTCAGAGCGCGTTTGCGTCGTGTGATCGATGAACACCGCATGGGCAGAGTCGAGCCGCACCCCCACGTCGTACCGCATGTCGAGGGTCAGCCGGGGCACCGTCAGGTTGCGCTCTTGGAAGAAGACGGCATCAAGGACGACGTCGCGTGGATTTTCCGTGTCAAAGCCGGTCAACCGAAGGTCAACGTCCTGCCCAGAGATGCCCTTGACCAAGATGGTCATGTCCTCGTATTCGGGTTGCCATTGGGTGAACGCAAGGTCGAATTGGTAGGTTGGAACACCGTCCAAAAATCGGAAATCGTAATCCAAATCGATCGCCCCCGCGGGAAGCGACGGCAGCCAGGTCCTGACGTGCCATGCACGACGTTCGGTCAAATCGATGCCCTGTGCGCTCCAATTGTCAAGGTCGTAGGCTTGCTTCTCGTCCTCGCTCAGTCGACCGTCGGTCAAGACGTCCATGAGATCCCGAGCACCAAGGAAACCGGCCGATTCCAAGACCAGGGCCCCTTGCTCCTGCTCGTCCGTGGTCAGACGGGCGTCTTCCCAGATGGTTTCCAACGTGATGCGTCCGGACAGCGTGAGACGGTCCAAGCGGCTGAGGTTGAGGTCCACGTCCACGCGCTCGTCGGCTTCCATGGACAGACCGTGCACCCAAGCAGGTTCGTTTGGTGTCGTCCCTTTCCGCATGTCTGCGGTCATGTTGAACGACTCCCCGGTGTCGAGGTCCATCCCAATCGCCAGATCGCTCTCGCCGCTGACCGAGCCACCCAAGTCCTTGGTCAACGCGTGAATGAAATCGTTGGCCACTTGTCCGAACGCAACAAGGTCACCGAGGAAGAAGGACAGGCCCTCAACGCCCTCTTGATCGCCGAAATCTGGCAACTCGAGACCCTCGGAATCGGCACCGCCCGGCACGGCGATCATGATGTCTGCAGGCAGCGGTTCGATGACCGCACGGCCGTTCAATCCCAGCAAAGGATCGTCGTAGTTCGTCCCGTCCTCGAAGAGCAAACGCAAGGGTTCCGAGGACGTGCGCTGCATTTCGACCCGGCTGTTGCCTTCTGGGCCGAGGGCGCCCTCCTCCAACGGCGAGAGGCGTCGCATGCGGAGGACGTCCGATATGCGGACCGAGAGGCTGGTTTCGTCGCCGTCAACCGAAAAGCGAACGTGGTCCCCGTCCATGGTCAAGGGTACCGTGCCGTTGCTGGATTGAATCTCAACCGCTTGGATTGGCGTGGTGGCCACGTAGCCCACCTCAGACCCAAGGACCAACTCAAACTCCGAGGGCAAGCCCACCAAACGCAAGGCGTTGCGCTGTTCGCCGTCCTGACCGCCGTACGTGATGGTCCCGATCGGCGCGCTTGCTTCGTAGATCAGGCGTTCTGGCAGCTGGACGAGCCGGAGGTCATCGGGCCGATTGGAGATCATCGCGGCCTGCTTCTGGGCCAAGCTCATGTTCGGGCCATCGTGCGAAACGTGACCGACGATGAGCGGTTCGGAACTGGATCCTTTCAGCGCCAGAACGCGCTCGCTGGTGAGCGGATCAAAGGATTGGGTGACCCCTGAGATGCCGCTGACGCGTGCACTCATCGCCACGGGAACGAGGGGTTCAACGGGACCTGAACGGCCTTGGACCACCTCGATGGAGGCGTCGCTGGACAACAAGAGGTGGTCCTCGTTGGGGATCCACGGCTGGTCGCTTGAGGACAAGGCGAAACCAAGCGTTCCGACCTCTGCAGGCGACCTCGTTTCACCGGTGGACCATGCCGCCTTGACCTGCGTGAAGCACGCGACTTCCACGGTTCCACCTGCGCTGCCCGCCGTGCCTACGATGGCTCCGGGGATGCTGTTGACGATGGTGCCCAGATCAAGGATGATCTCAACCAAACCGAGCAGCGCATTGTCCAACACTTGGGAAATCGCGTTCAGGTTGCTGTTGTCAGGGCGTAAGCGATCCACACCGCTCTGACCTAAACTGAAACTCCCGGACACCACGATGACCGGTGGGAGGTTTTCGACGACCAAGGACATGGACGACCGGTCCGGTGCAAAACCACCGCGTTGGAAACTCGAGGCGAACTCCAGAAGCGGAATGAAATCCATGGCAGCCACCACGATGAGGGTGTTTGGCGGCGTTGCGGGGTTGATCGGCAACGTCGGGTCGTTGACGTTCGTGGTCGCATCGCCTGAGAAATTCTTGATCCCGATAAAGAGGGACAAACGGTTCGGCATGTCACCGGGGAGGTTGACGCTTCCCGGCGCTTCGCCAATCATCGTGAACAAGGCGTTGATCTCCTCTTGAGGCAGGCTTCCTGAGGGCAAGCCACGGATCCAAATCCTCGCGTCCGAGATGTTGCCAAAGTTGGCTTCCCCCTCAGGCATCTCGGAACGGTCTTCGAAGTAATGGACGTACACGTCTGAATCGCGGTCGGTGAAAATCTCCACCGTGTCGAAACTGTTGTCGCCAAAGTTGTCGTTGCGCAAGGTCAGATCGATTTCCGAAGGCAGACGGCGACCGGTGTCTGCTGGATGAAAGCCGGCGTCGAGGTACGCCAATTCGAGGACGTCCGGCACCGTGCCTTCGTTCGTGACGGCGTCAAAATGGACAAACCCGATGCCGACGCCAAAGGAGCAACGGTCGGCATGGCTGTCCACGCGAGGCTGGGTTTCAGGATCGAACCAGTCCTCGTCAGCACATTCGGTTTGCAAACTTCCACCCGGAGCATCCGGATTCTGAATGGTGATGGCGTACGGCGCAGAGATGGACGTCAACGAGAGGGTGTCCGCGCCGACCCCGCCTCCGAGCAGGTCGAGCAGCAAGCCCGCGACGTCGGTCACGGTGTCGGAAATTTCGAAGGTGATGCGGTCAAGCCCGACCCCAACGCGGAACTCGTTGGGCGGTTGGGTAAACCGGGTGTCGATGACGATGGAGTAGGATTCGGAATTTTGGACGGCGAAGTCGAAGGCGAACCCCTTCAACAGGCTGACCTCCAGGAAGGCCATGTCGTCCCATAGAGGGTCTGCGGCGTCGATTTGGTGCACACGCCACTGGAAAATAGGTCGGATCCACAGGGTCTCGGGAATCAGCCCCGCGATGGGTCCAACCCCACCGCTGGTGGTGATGTCCCACCCTTGCCCACGCTGCAAGAGACCCTGCACCGTCAGTTCGACGATGACGTCTTCCTCACCGTCACCATCGATGTCGATGTAATTGTCGAAGAGGTTGAGGTCCGCTCCGACCTGAATGTCACCGGTGAAGGTGCCCGACGTCCAACTTTCGTAGGAAGGGCCGTCGTTCTTGCTGCTGAAGTTGAGGTAGATGGCGTAGGTGTTGATCCCGATGGCCAGCGGATCGGTCAATTCCCAATTCTCCACCGAGAAAAGCGTCTGGAAGAGGTTGTCAGGCAAGCCTGCTCCGCTGTGGTTTTCTGCGTCGAGCAGGAATTCGTAGGCGCGTGGGTGATCGGGTTCGAAGGGTGCGGAGTCCCGCACCTCAAGGCCGTCCAGGAAGCGTTCAGCTTCGACGATGGCGTCGCCTTCACCCACCTCACGGGCGGCCGCATCCACGGACGCGAGGGTGGTTGAAGCAATGCCCTCAGCAAGCAGGTCTGAACTGCTCAACGTCCGGTCTTCCAGCAGCTCGTCAAGGGCGTCGAGGATGCCAAAATCGTCCGAGGCGATTTCCGCCGTCGTCACGGGTTGGACGATGGGGACGAGAAAGAGCAAGAGGAGCACGACCGCAGGCGCCCGCCGCTGCACTTGGCTCGGCCTGACTCCGGGATGGAGCAGCCTTGCGGCGCCTCGGTGCATGGGTGAAGGGTGGCTTCGCATGTTGTGAACCCTTCCCTGTTGTGCGTCGTTGTGGACGCTTACTGCGGACCATCTGAAGGGCCATCAAGCATGTCGGCGAAGCCTGCAGGCAATTCCAGCCTCCCTCCTGCAGAAGACGTGGTTGATGACGGCGTTTCGTCCGATGGGGCTTCGGAGGCGACCTCGACCGCAGGGGCGGGTTCCGGGGACGGAGGGTCCTGTGCGGGTTCCGGGGCTTCGTCGTCCATCAGGGCGTCGAGTCCCGTCATGCCTGCGTGTGCACCCGGCGAACTTGCCTCTCCGAGGAGAGATTGCGCCATAGGATCGAGCGGCGCTGCCGGTGCAACCGGGGCATACATCGTCGCAGGAGCCGCTTGAGCAACGGGAGCATCGGGCGTGTTTCCGCCATAGATCGAAGCCATCTCGGCCGCCTTGGCTTCTTCGGCTTGCATGGCTTCTGAGGCAGGTTCCGGCGTTGCGGGAGCCTGTTCTGCGGGCGACGAGCGACGACGTTGGAACACCACCACGGCCACGACGACGAGCACAGCGAGGCCCAGTCCGGCGAAGAGCGTCATGCCTGACGACGAGGTGGTGTCGGCGGCGGCTACGTCAACGGTCCAGACCGCGCGGTCGCTGTTTCCTGCAGGGTCGAAGACCGTGATGACCACCACGCGCTCTCCTGCGGCATCAAAGGTGATTTGCACTTCCTCACCCAAGAGGTCTGCATCGTCGTCAGGCACCCCGTTTCCGTCGGTATCGGAGAGTGGGTTGAGGTCCCAATGCACACGGAGTGTCTCGATGGCGTCAACCGGGTCGTCCACGGTCACGCGGACCACGTCGGACGCCCCTGCGTCCACCGTGGCGGGCAAGGCGGCCACCGAGGTGGCTGCAAGGCGAGGCAAGGTTCGGTCGACCACCACAACGCGTCGTTCGATCACGTCGGTGTTGCCGCTGGGATCGCTGACCGTCAGGCGCACCGTGTGCTCTCCCGAATCGGCCCAAGACGCCACGACCGTGTCGTTTTGACCTGCAGGTGCGCCGTCGATGGCCCATGCGCAGACGTCGATACGATGGTCGTCGGACGAGGCCGTACAGGACAAGCGAAGCACGGCATCCGGGTCAAGGCGGTAGCCGTCTTCGACCGGCTGCTCGTCGCCAAGGGACGACACGGCAGCCGTGGGCGAGACGACGTCGGTCACCGACACTTCGTGCTGCACCATGGCCGTTCGCCCGTCCACGTCGCGCACGTGAAGCGTGACGGTGTAGGTTCCCGGCTGACCCCAGGTGGCCGACACGGACGTTGACGTGCCCCACGTTCCGTCGTTGGTGGCGTCACCGTCCCCGTCAACGTCCTCGTCAGCGTCAAGGTCCCAGCGCCATTCGACCAAGCGATTCAGTCGGTCCGGCGTTGAAGACGCGTCGAGGAGAAGCGGTTGTCCAATCGTGGTCGAGCCGTTGTTGTCGTCTTCGATCACGGGATTCATCGGAGGATCAAGCGTCAGTCGGACCGTCATGCGAAGGTCAGCGGGAGGAGCCCCGCCGACGATGGCGTCGCCTGCATCCAGCATCAGGTGCATTGGAACACCGTCAAGTGAAGGGGGCGTGGTCCATGTCAACGACGACGTGGACGAAACGTCGAGCAACGCGGTTCCGGCCTCCGGGGTGTGTTGAGCGCCGCCTTCCCACGCCGTGCGTTGCGCGTCGGTGAAGAAGGCGAGATCACCCGAACCGTCCAAGCCCCACGCCTCGAGTTGAACGGCGGTTCCTGCATCGAGCGACAGGCCATCGTCTCCAGAGAGCCACAAGCTGGTGTTGTTGACGGCGGCTTGGAGGTCATGCACCACGGTGAGCGCTCCGTCTTGGAGCACGCTGACCTGCAGGCTAATTTGGGCGCGTGCGCCGCCTTGGTCGCCTTCGCCTTGGTCGCCGTCATGCGCGAGGTTGTCCACCACCATGGACCAGGCTTTCGCGTTGATGGAAGCGGGGACTTTCCAATGGAACACCTGTTGGCCAAGCACGGCTTCGGTCGACACCGGCGTGGTCATCACGCTGCGGTAACTCTGCCCAAGCTCGTACGGCGCCTTTCCGGCTTCGTCGAACATCAGCACGTCCACGGCATCGTCCGCCACCAGAAGGTCGAACGAGAGCACCGTTCCCGGTTCGTGGACGCCCAAGTTGATGTCCAAGCAGGAACCGCCGTCCACCGCCATGGCGCCCGTGACGTCGGACAATTCCGCGGAGGCGCAATTCGGAGCATCACGTCCTTCCACGGCGCTTGCGTACGGCATCGACAAGCAAATCATCAACGCCATGAGGACCCCGAGGGTGCGACGCATGCGCATGACGTCGCTCCTGCGGCTTTCAACGTCTGCCTTCCACGAGCAGACGCGAATCCCATCCGACGTCCTCCCGTTTCAGGTGGTGAACCGTTCCGTCCGACTGGACCGTCAGACGGTCGCCGTCGTTCAGCGTGACACAAGGCACCTGACCGCCCAAGACGGCCATTGATTCGGCCAACGATGGTCCCACGTCGCTCAATCGAGCACTGAAGTGGGTCAACGCAAGGCTGCGGACACCGAGGTGCAACGCCGTGCGGGCAGCGCCGGCAGCCGTGCTGTGCAGGTACCCCTCTGCTCGGTCTGCATGTTCCTCGAGGTAGGTCGCCTCGTGCACCAAGACGTCCACGCCTGGAGCGTCGTCCACAAGGCCGGGTGAGGCGGTGTCTCCCGACACCAGCAGCGCCGAGGACGGGCCGTCCATGCGCCAACCGCACGAGGGCACGGAGTGCCTCGACGGCACCGGTGAAAGGCGATGTGCAGACCAGCCAGGGGGGTGCCATGCCGAGGGGACGTCGACGATGCCGTCGTCGGTGATCTCAACCCAGCGACCTGAGGACACGTCCCCGAGGCGCCACGCGATGGGATAGCCAAGGAGGGCTTCCGTGGCGCCCAATTCACGCCAGACCCGCATTTGCCTCCAGAGGTCCGACGCAGGCAAATCCTCCGAAGGTGTTCCTTCGAAACCGTGGGCACACACGTGGTCAAAGGTGGACTCGTCAACAGGGCCGGCCACAATCAGCGGTTCCTCACGCCCGTCGAGACCTGAGGTCTGCAACCACGGAAGCAGCCCCCACGTGTGATCGAGATGACCGTGGGTGAGGAGGACCGCCGCAACACGCCGGCTGCGGAGCCTTGGCGTGCCCAATTCGGTCTTGAGATGCCGGCGAGCTGCCGTGAATCGATCTTGAAACCCCTCACCTGGATCGACGAGGACCAAGCCTTCGGGGCAGGAAAGCACAGAACCGCTGACCGCCCGCTTGCTGGTCGGCCGGGCGGAAGCGGTCCCAAGCACGTGGAGGTCCAACATCGAAGCACCTCAGGGAAGGGGGATCGGCGTTTGCGGGAACCATCGCAGGACGACGACGTCGCCAACGCCACGGATCCATCGCCATGGGACGGCGACGTCGATGCACTGCTCGACCAATTCGGGCGTCGTCTCGGTCACGAAGAGATGGGAGCAGGACATGCCTTCGAGGTCGATGACGGCGTCGTGGACGCGCCCCAAGCGGCGACCATCTGGGAGGAACACCTCCTTTCCACGCACG
>Ga0213865_10001887_pt1 | contig 13389 bp, 14 predicted proteins | sample PICome_6_FD_160100 | JGI IMG/M metagenome (GOLD analysis project Ga0213865, IMG submission 160100) | Coastal seawater microbial communities near Pivers Island, North Carolina, United States - PICO282 | ecosystem: Environmental > Aquatic > Marine > Coastal | place: USA: North Carolina...
TGAAGAGGCGAGCATTGCGTTCTCTGAGGCGCAAGCAAAAACAAGGGGCGCGCGAGCTTCTGAAGCAGGAAGATTGGCGCACATTGCCCATTTAAATGGCGACACAGAAGAATTTGAAAAGCAAATGGCTTTCCTTAAAACGCAAGACCCGGACACTTATGACAAAATAAGGGACGCGACTATTTACCAAGACACCAAGACTGTGCCTGACACTTTGGCAAGGTTGCAGATCCTTCATTTTGGTGGGCGCCTTACTCAACAAGACATCGTTGATAATGCGCAGTTTCTGTCTCAGCCCGACCAGAAATCACTTTTAGATGCTGTCAACAGCCAGCGAGACGACGACTACAAGATTGCTATAGCTATGGCACGCGAAAAGTTTGCGGTGCCCGACGGCATTGTCCTGAACCCCGCAGCAGAAAAAACAAAAAAGCTGACAGCATTTCAAAGCAAGCTGCTACAAGCAATTAAGAAAGACCCGGCCTTGGACAGAGTGCAGTGGGCCGAGGAATATCTTGCAGGCCAGTCACGCCCTGTGTCGGAAATTAGGGCTGATTTGCTGGAACGCGCGGCGACACTAAAATCCACAGAGGGAAGAAACTTTCCGGGCGAGGCAAATATTGAAAACCTTAGAAGATTTATTGCCAGCGACAAGGCGTCTCAAAATATCAAAGCTAAAATTCAGGCACTCATTGACGAATTAGAGGCGGCGCAAAAATGACCAGCTTCAAAGAAGAGTTTATGAGATCAAGAGAGCTGGCCGAGGTCGGGGTCGAGGCAGAGCTGTACCGCAACGACGATGGTATGCTCTTGGTTCGACAGGTGCCGCCGCCACCAGTAACCATAACGCCAGAGGGCGACATTGATATGGGCACTGTCGGCGAGGCGCTTGAAGAGCTGCCAGAGGCTTTGGCAGCGGGCGCGTCAGGTTTGGCGCAGGGCGCAACAGCCGCCACGGTTGGCCTGCCCGGAGACTTGGTTGCCATCGGCAACGCCGCAGTCGACTACTTTAATCAAGGCGACGTTGCACAGGCTCTTACTATATTGAGCGATATGTCTGAACAGTACGGCTCTGGCCGCGTCAAACAATTCTTTGACGAAAACTTGCCCGAAGTATTTAGCGACAAAGCAAAGGTTGCTGCCGACGTTAGCAGGACATATGGCGAGTTTGGCGGTATTGGTACGGCAGCCGTCGCAGGCGCACGCCAAGTGCCGCCAGCTTTGAGAGCGATAGACCGCGCCGGTCAACGCGCGCAAGCGCGGCTTGACGAGAATGTGGGCACAACCCTTATGTCAGGCATCGACCCCAAGAGAACGGCAGACGAGCTGACCGCTGGTGCCGGTCAGGTGGCGCGCCTTATGTTGCCTGACGTGCAAAAACAAATGAAGATGGACAAGCGTATGTCGATGCAGCCGCCTGCCGTTCTTGAGGCGCTGACAGATCAGGACAGAGAGCTTATCAAAAAACTTGGCGGCGAGAAGCGCGCGTCTGAAAGCGTTGAGCCCGGCCTAGATGATATGGACATCATTAACGCCGACGAGTTTATGCGTGCGCGCTCAAAACAAGAGCCAACGCCACCGCCACCACCAGCACGCAAACAAGACGAGCTGGGATTTTACAGCCGCGCCCAAGACTTCATTGACAACCTCAAGCAAGAAAAGCTGACGGGGCAGCAACTTAAAGGGCAGATGCTTAATGCTGGCGTCAAGCCCGACGAGCTGAAGTGGACAGGGCTGGACGAGTTCTTGGAAAAGAACCCCAAGCTAACTAAACAAGAGGCTATGGACTTCATCGAAGACAATAAGGTTAGATTGGAAGAGATTACATATGAGGGCGGCACACTAAACCCAGAAACGCATCAGAGTTTTACTGAGCCACAAGCTATACGAGATGAAGGCGAAATTCAATTTCATCGCGAAAGAATAGATGAATATGTGGACGAACACTTAGAAGATGTTTTCACATCGCTAGGGGTGGAGCCAGATGACATTCCTATGCACATAGATGCTTATAACGATTTACTGGACGCCACAAAAGGGCGTGTATTTAACCCAAGTCAAGAGGTCTTGGGGCCATTGCAAGCAAGATATCCTGAAGTAGACGTGGAAAATATTGGACGGCAAGTTGACGAAAAACTTGATGAACTGGCTGAAGATTTCTACAACGATAACCCATTTTATGAAGTTGACGGCGAGGGTGTGCTTGAAGACTACCGCATCGTCGGCAATGACGACATTGGCTACTATGTCACTTATGAAGGCGAGGCCGTAAAAGGCATAGATGATGTTTACTCAATTAACGAGGCGCAAGTGCAAATTCAGAACGACGCTATGGAGCGCGGCCTTTTGGGTTTTGAGGGTGAGACGCAATATTCCGAGTACACTCAGCCCGGCGCAGAAAATTACCGCGAGGTGTTGCTGACCAACCCTGAATATAAAGGCGACCCGTCGTTTGAGCTTGGAGAGAAGCGCTCGGCGCGACTTCGAGAGTTGCAGGACAAAGCACGAGCTGCTGTTGACGACAGAGGCCCACCATTAACCTCTGCCGAAAAAGCTGAGTATAAGAACCTTAGACGTATAGACGACCAGCTTTTCTCCAAGCGGGGGCAGGGCGTTAGCAGCCCGCATTGGAATGAAGACGATGTTGTCGCACACGCTCGCCTGAGTGACCGCACAGTTGTGGGTGGTGAACGAATTGATGTTGAGGGCGGCAAGCAACGCATACCTAAAGCACTTTACATCGAAGAAATACAAAGCGATTGGGCGCAAATGGGGCGCCGTCGAGGTTTTGGTCTACTAGAGCCGCGCTCGCATTCTGTTAAGAAAAATTACACTGTCCAAAGATTAAACCTTGATACAAACGAATATGAGTTGATTGATGGCTATGTAGTTGTGGACGACGAGCTATACGCTAAAAATCCAACCGGCCCCTATCGTCTTGGCGAAAACCCCGTAATCGGCGCGGTTAACAATATCTATGACACCGTTGAAGAGGCCAAGAAAAGGGCAGAAGAGGCATCAACAGCACTTCAATTAGGTGTAGCCGAAGGCCCGCTGGTTGGCACGACTGAAAAATTTACAGAGGCAACTATGCGCCGCTTGATACGCAAAGCAGCCGACGAGGGCTACGACTACATCGCTTGGACGCCGGGCGACGTTCAGGTTGATCGCTGGGGCGAGCAAGGCTTGGAAACTTACTATAATAAGGTTTTGCCTAAGTCGACCAGAAAAGTTGCCCAGAGCTTGGACAAAGAAGCTAAAGTCGAGCCCATTGAAATTAATATTGGCGCCTTAGAACGACAAGAAACACTGGCCTTGCGGATTACAGACAAACTGAAGAAAATGGCAAAAGAGGGGCAGCCGTTGTTTGCTGTTCCGGCAGCAGCAGGGGCTGGCGCCGCACTGACATCAAAAGAGGAACGCAATGGCAATCTCTAAAGACAGCCTAGAGCAACGACTTGACAAGGTTGCGCTGGACGAAGAGCAGCACGACTTGGAGTTTCAGCAGCCGGTCGAAGAGCAGACAGAGGCGCAAGCCTTTGCGTCCGAGCTTGCCGAAGCTAGTGGCGACTTGCCACCGCACGTTGAGCCTGAAGGCGTACAGGTTGCCGGGCTGAAGGATGTTGTCGAAAGTGTAGCTAGGCGCTTGATACCCGACGAGAAGCGCATCGTCGAAGCCGAAAAAAAGGTTTTACCGCCACTGGCTGACAAGCCCATTCAAGAGGTTGAGGGGCAACTTGTCGTGCGTGAGGCAACGACAGAAGAAGTCGCAGACCTGATGGAAGCCGTCGGCGGCGAATACACCAAAGGTCTGAACGTCGTGCGCATCGGAGACAACTTAGATGCCTATGATGTTGGTCAGCATCTTGCACAAGTTAAGGACGCCAACTCAACTTTGTTTGAGGCGCAGCGTCGCGGCACCCTCAACATCGAGGCGCTTACCAAGCTGGCAGAGCAACAGGGCGCAGACAACATTGTGGCGCACTGGCTTGCGCGCTCACCCGGCGACGGAGAGGTGGCTGAGAAAGTCTTGGCTGGCCTTATAGCGGCGCGTCAGGTAACGGACGAAACAGTGGAGCAACTGGCAAAGGCTCGCGCTATGAACCCCGGCCCAGAACGGGATGAGGCGTTTAAAAAGTTTTATAGGCTTATGACAATCGAAAGCAATCTATACGCCAACCTGTCTGGGGCCATAAGCGAGGCCGGTCGCACGCTGTACATGACAAGCAAAATACCAGACGTTGATCTGACTGGTCGGGCTGGAGAGCTACAAAAAATATTTGGCGCAGACAGTGTCGAGGACTTTGAGTATATCGGCGAGCTTTATTCTTTGCTGCCAACGCGCGCGCAACAAAGCAACTTTGTGCAGCAAGGTATTCTAAGCAAATCTATGGACGTAATTACTGAGGTGTGGATTAACTCAATCCTGTCTGCCCCCACAACGCATATGGTCAACATCGCTGGCAATGCAACGTACCAAGGCTTGCACATACTTGAGACAGTTGCAGCCGCTGGCATTGGTCGCGTGCGGTCAATGGCTACGGGAAGCAAAGACCGTATGCATTTGCGAGACGCGATTGTTCACTTGGACGCTGTGCGCGAAAGCGTGAGAGACGCACTGGTTGTGTCATCCAAAGCAATGCTGAAAGAAGAGGCGTCTGACTTGGGGTCAAAAATAGACGCGCGCAACAGGCGCGCGATTGGAACGACGGGCGACCCGCGTGACGTGATACAAATGTATCGTGACGGTAATATGGCAGGGATGGCCGTAAACGCTCTTGGCATATATGCACGCATCCCCGGTAGGTTCCTGACGGCAGAAGACGAGTTTTTTAAGGCAATCGGGTATCGCGTAGCTATACGCAAGCAGGCAGCGTATGCTGGCTATGATGCGTATGATGCCGCCATAGCTGCGGGCAAGACGCCAGACGAGGCTGCACACCTTTCTGCGATGGAAGAGGCGCGCCTTATGGCTAACCCGCCTGTGTCGTTTGTCGACAATGCAAAGGCAGCGGCCAAGGAAATGACATTCCAGTCAGACCTGACCGGGGCTATGGGCAACCTACAGGGCGCCTTTTCACATCCAGTAATGAAATTGTTTGTGCCGTTCTTTAAAACACCGACAAACGTAATCACAGCCGTAATGAAGCGCTCGCCAGCAGCCGCGCTCTTCCCAAGCGTGCGAAAAGCCATAGAAGCTGGCGGCAGAGAAGCAGACGAGGCACTAGCACGCATTGCAGTTGGCTCAACTATTGGCGCAACATTTGCTGGCATAGCTATGGGTGTGGATGACCCCGACAAGGACACCTTGATAATGGGCGCAGGCCCGATGGACTACAAGGCGCGGCAGGCTATGCAGCGTCTGGGCATACAGCCCTATTCCATAAACTTCAAACAGGAAGACGGCACATATAAGTCCGTGACCTTTTCACGACTAGACCCCATCTCTGGCGTCTTGGCAATGGCTGCCGACTTTGCGTACTACTCTCAGTATGAGGACGACGAGGCGACGTTGGGCAATCTTGCAATGGCGATGACCTTGGGTATCGCTCAATATGCAGAAGAGCTGCCGTTCTTGGACGGCGTCAAGGATATAAGCTCTGTGCTGACTAACCCAGATATAGAAGGAAGGGCGGTAGCGTTTGCCGAGCTTTTTGCCAAAAAAGGCTTTGACGCTGGCATGTCATTCATTCCCGGCAACAGCTCGTTCTTTGCTGGCATTGAGCGCATGAACGACCCGGAGATGGGCAGTAAGTTGCTACCAGAAGAGGGGCTGTTCGGGGAAGACCCAACGACCTTGCCAGCTCCGTTGCGCGCGTTCTACACGTCTTTGCAAACTGCCAAGGAGCGCAACCCGTTCTTCAATGCTGAAATCGAACCGCGCCTCAATCTCTATGGTGAAGTTATGAAAGCTGGCACCGGCGCTGGCTGGGAGTTCGTGTCGCCGATCCGTGTCAAGGACACAAAATACAATATTGTGGACAGGGAGCTGATGGAGTTGGGGCTGGGCATTCCAATGCCGAGGAAAAAGATCGACGGTGTTTTGCTCAACGCCACGCAGTACAACCAAATTATCAAGTATATGAACATTGACAAAGCTGGGCGCGTGCCCGGAGACGATGACTATGACGCGGCAGACGGAATGCTGGGCGATCTCACAAAGATTGTTTTGTCTGACGCCTACAAGTCTTTGCCGACAAAAGAGGACAAGCGCAACTTTTTGAACAAAACAGTTTCAGAAAGAAAGTCCTACGCTGTGAAGAGGTTGCGCAGCGAGGACATAGCCCTAGACACGAAGATTTTGCAAGTGCAGTGAATTACGATATAATCCAACCAGAGGTACGATATGGCCGACTATAACATTAACGCAGCGACACGACGTGTGGTCTTATCCGGGTCTGCCGGAACGGGGCCATACTCCTTCACGTTTGCCGTGCTGGTGCAAACTGACCTTGCTGTCTACCTCAACTCTACCAAGCTGACGCTGACGACTGACTACACTGTCAGCATCGCAGCAAACGGCACCGGCACTGTGACGCTCAACACCGGCACGACCAACGTACCCACGACGCCGGGGTCAAGCGACAGCGTTATTATCGTGGGCGCGCGCGCACTAGAGCGCACGACAGACTTTGTGACTGCTGGCGACTTGCGCGCCTCGGCACTGAACGAACAGCTCGACGCAAACGTAATCTTTGATCAGCAGCTTGCCGAAGAAAACCAGCGCACAGTCAAGGCGCCGGTGTTTGACCCGGCGACGACTGAGGGTGGCGGCACTGTCGACATGACGCTTCCGTCTAAGGATGACCGCAAAGGCAAGTCTCTTGTCTTTAACTCTTCGACCGGCAACCCCGAAGCCGGGCCCACGATTGACGAAGTCCAAAACGCTCAAACAAAAGCAAATGAGGCTGCAGCGAGCGCCACCGCTGCTGCCGCTAGTGCAACATCGGCGTCGGGAAGCGCGACCACGGCAACAACAAAGGCCAGCGAAGCGTCGACATCAGCAACAAATGCTGCGGCGTCGGCAACGGCTGCCGCTGCAAGCGCCACCGCTGCGGCGGCGTCTGAGACGGCTGCGGGCACGAGCGAGACTAATGCCGCGACCTCTGCAACCACAGCCACCACAAAGGCGTCTGAGGCTGCGACAAGCGCCACCAACGCTGCAACCTCTGAAACCAATGCGGCAACAAGCGCGACCGGTGCGGCAAGCTCGGCGACAGCAGCCGCGTCTTCTGCAACTGCGGCGGCATCCTCACAGACTGCGGCGGCGGCTTCTGCGGCAAGCGCGGCATCTGCATTTGATAACTTTGATGACACCTATCTTGGAAGCAAAACCAGTGACCCAACAGTAGATAATGATGGCGATGCCCTCACAAGTGGCGATCTCTATTTTAACTCTACCGCCAATGAGATGCGCGTCTACGATGGGGCCAACTGGATTGCCGCAACATCGGCTGGCAATGTAAGTTTGATCCTGTACGAATACACTGCTACTGCTGGGCAGACTACATTCTCAGGCAGTGACGATAACAGTGCCACACTGTCTTACACTGTAGACAATCTGCAAGTTGTAATGAATGGTGTGGTGCTTGACCCGGCAGACTTTACTGCAACCAACGGCACTAGCGTTGTGCTGGATAGTGGTGCGACTGTTGGCGATCAGATAAACATCTATGCTTTCAAATCTTTTACTACCGCAGATATGGTTTCTAAAACTGCTGGTGGTACGTTTAGTGGTGCTGTTGGATTTAGTGGTGGCATTACAGGTGATGTTGCATTTGATACAAACACTTTGAAAGTGGATAGTTCTAATAATGCTGTTGGCATACTTACTACATCACCAACAAACGCATCTCTTGACGTTGCGGGTCGTGGTCGTTTCTTACAGGATGCCGCCGCAACAACTGGCGCAGTAATCATTCGTGAAAGCTCTGGTGGTGTTGGTGGTCACATACAGTTTGTCACCAATGACAACTCTGGTCAGCGTGGTTTTATTGCCTCTAATAGCTCCAGCGATATTCTATTTGGTTCAGGCGCAGAGCGTTTGCGAATGCTTTCGGCTGGTGGCCTAACATTCAATGGCGACACAGCCGCCGCCAATGCGCTGGATGATTATGAAGAGGGCACGTTTACGCCAACTTACACCGCAGCTAGTAGCAATCCTACAGTGGGTTATTCAAACCAAATCGGTCGATATGTAAAAATTGGTCAACTTGTGCATTGCTCAATTAGAATAACCACAAGCAGTGTTTCTGGGGGCAGTGGTGCCTTGTTTATATCAGGTTTACCATTTGTAACAGAGAGTGTTAGCAACATGTATTCAACTTTTTCAATCGCTTATTCAGCCACTTGGAATAGTAACGTTGCACCGCAAACTGGATTTGCAATACAAAACGGCACTGCAATTCAACTTTTGAGAAATAGCGGAAATATTTCTTTTACACCAATAGCCACTGGTATAAACGTTTCCGATATGGTTGGCGAGGGTAATGACATAATAGGGGCAATAACCTACAGGACAAGTGCATAGCACTTATTTGGAGATTAAAATGGCACTAACTAAAGAATTTGAATATGACTGCGAAGTCAGAGGCGAACACAAGAACGTCCAAGTTCGCAAAGCAACAATCGTGAAAGATGACGGTGTAGAAGTCAGCCGCAGCTATCACCGACACGTTCTGCACTGCCGCACAAAGTCTGGTGACACTTGGGGCGATACAGACATCTCAGGCGAAGATGCAACCGTACAGGCGGTGTGCAATGCGGTTTGGACTGACAGCGTGAAGTCTGCTTATCAGACTTTTATGGATAGCCAAACAGGGCCAGAATAATGACTAGCAATGCCAGAGAACTCGCACAGATACCCAGCACTCCGTCAGGGCGGCGCAACCTGATTATCAACGGGGCGGCAGAAGTAAATCAAAGATCAACTGGGACAGTCACTAATGGTGAAGCATATGGGGCTGTAGACAGGTTTATTGGTTTTGCCGCCGCAGGGGGCACATTTACTCTTGCTCAATCCACCGACAGTCCTGATGGGTATAATAATTCTATTTTGGCAACTGTAACTAGCGCAGATAGTAGCATTGCATCTAATGATTTTTATGGAATATCTCAAAGAATTGAAGGCCAAAATGTTTACCATCTAGGCTTTGGCAGTTCTGCCGCCAAAACGCTTACACTTTCATTTTATGTTAAATCTAGTGTAACGGGTACATTTGGTGGTGCTATACGAAATAGTTCGGGAACTCGTTCGTTTAACTTTTCTTACACAGTTAACTCCGCAAACACTTGGGAACACAAAACCTATACCATTGCTGGTGATACAAGCGGAACTTGGCTTACTGACACTGGGATTGGTTTGAGGGTTAGCTGGTCTTTAGGAGATGGTTCAGATCGTTTGCAAGCCGCTGGTTCGTGGGGTGCTGGCAACTTTGCTGGTGTAACAGGCCAGACTAACTTGATTACAACTGGAAGTGCGACGCTACAGCTTACAGGCGTTCAACTCGAAGTTGGTTCTGTAGCCACTGAATTTGAGCACAGAAGTTTTGGTGAGGAGTTGGCGTTGTGTCAGAGGTATTTTTCATTGAATTGCGTGGGTACTGGAACAGCCACTAGCACGACTGTTATTCAAGCCCAGATTCCTACGATTGTTTCAATGCGAGCCGCTCCTAGCATTGCGATTGTTGATGGCACTAATGCGGCGGGAGACCCCGGTATTGCGTTTAGAAATTTGACAGGGATTACTGGAACTGTAAATAGCAACCTAAATGGCGTATCTGTTCAACTTACTTGCGCTACCACCAATAGCGGCAACTTACACGAAGTTTATGCTAACCGTCTTAGCTTTAGTGCGGAGTTATAAAATGGAAGATATGAATATTACGTCTGCACAGTATTTTGCTTTTAATGGTGAAAACACCAGCATTGTAGCAGAAGTCAACGGCATTCAAATGTCTGTCCCACTTGACCCAGCCAACCGCCACTACGCCGAAATCCTACGCCAAGTAGAGGCTGGCACACTTACGATACAGGCAGCAGACTGATGCCAAAGCCAACGGTGACACAGGTCAAGACGCAGATCGACACGCACGAAGCTATTTGTGCCGAGCGTTGGTTGGAGACGCTTAACCGCATCAAGAGACTTGAAATGGTTATCGTTGGAACCGGCGGCGCCACTATCCTTCTGTTGCTGAATATTCTTATCGACGGGGTTTAACAATGTTAGCCGAGCTTGCCGCTGCCAATGCTGCTTTTGCAGTCATCAAGCAAGCCGTTCAAAATGGGCGCGAGCTGGCTGACGCTGGTTCCGCAATCACAAAGTATGTTGGGGCTAAAGAAGAGCTATCGCGTCGAGCAAAGAAAAAGAAAAAGCCCGGAGTGCAAAGCAATGACCTTGAAGAATTTATGGCCCTTGAAAAGCTCAAGCAACAAGAGGCTCAACTCAAAGAGACTATGATCTGGTCGGGGCGTCCGGGGCTATGGAAAGACTGGCAAACATTCCAAGCGCAGGCGCGTAAGTCGAGGCGGGTACAAGAGGCGCTTGCCAAGAAGCGCCGCGAAGAGTTCGTACAGGCGGTAGCCATTTTTGTGGGCATCGTGGCAGGCGTCATTGGAGTTTTTGGGTTGGTCTTTTGGGCATTGTTCTTGCGGGCATTGTGACCACAAGTGTCGCCAAAAAAAACAGCAGTAAAGACAGGTCGGGCGGGGGAGCTGATAGCCGCCGGTGTGATAGAAAACCTTGGGCACCGGGCGATACTGTGTCAGCAGCAGGACTTCGATTTATTAATCATGCGTGACACCGGGCAGCACTACCGCTGCGAAATCAAGACATCATCGAAGCCGACCATCGACAAGAAAAATTCGACGTGCAAACCACGCTACCGCTGGGCGACAGCGCGGGGCTCAAAGTCAAAAACCCGCCTCGATCCAAACGCAGTCGACGTTTTGTGTTTGGTTGCTTTGGATACGCGGCGGGTGTATTTTAAACCTGTATTTAGGCACAGGACTGTGCGTATGAATTTGGACATCGCAACGATGTTGGAGAACGACGAGCTGAAGCAGCTCGATGAAACTTTAAAAGAGATTGATGATCGGAGAAAAAAATGTGGGGCAGTGTAATCAGCGGAGTGCTGGGCGTCGCCGGAAGTTATGTCGATGGTAAAGTATCGGAGACGAAGGCAAAGTCACGAGCGCGTGTCGCAAAGGCAGAGGCAGATGCGGAGGTATCAAAAAAGGTCGCGGCTGGTGAGGTCGCGTGGGAGAATACTATGGCCGACGCAACGAAGGGAAGTTGGAAAGACGAGCTTGCCCTTGTGGTGCTACTACTGCCCCTGCCCTTCACGCTTTACGAGCCGACACGAGAGGGTGTGCGAGAGGCTTTCTTAGTTCTTGAAAGTCTCCCTAGTTGGTACCAGTACCTCTTGTTTATAGCCATAAGTAGTAGCTTCGGCATCAAAGGCGCCGACAAGCTGATGAGCCTCAGAAAAAAGTGAGTACCCCGGTGCGTCTTTCCAAACACTTTACGCTGGCCGAGATGACAAAGAGCCAAACGGCTCTGCGCCGGGGCATAAACAACACCCCCTCAGAAGGCCATACAAGCTGTCTCAGGGCTGTTTGTGAGAACATCCTAGAACCAGTCAGGGAACACTACGGAGTGCCCATAGCGCCGTCCTCTGGCTATCGTAGCCCCGCCCTGTGCGAGGCCATAGGCTCAAGCAAAAACAGCCAGCACGCGAAGGGGCAGGCTGTGGACTTCGAGGTTCCGGGTGTGGCGAATGTCGAGCTGGCAAGGTGGCTGATTGATAACGTCGAGTTTGACCAGCTCATTCTGGAGTACTACGACCCCAACGACCCTGCCGCCGGGTGGGTGCATTGTAGCTACAATCCAATCCACAACCGGCGGCAGGCGTTGGTTTATGACGGCAAGTCTTACCAGCCGTTTAATTTATAATAGTTCTAAAGAACGGGTGGCACCCGGCACACGCCGGATGCGCCCCCGATCCTCAAGCTGTACCAACATGCAACGCACTGCGGTGTAGCTTTTGTTGGTCAGCTCGCCCAGCTCTTTGATGCTCGGCGAGTAATTGTTCAGCTCCTGAAACTCTTTGATGACCGACAACAGCTCGGCCTGCTTCGGCGTCACGTTCATTGGTCAAGCTCCTTCAGGGTCAGCGTGTTCTGCCGCACCGTGCGTGCAGGCTTGGCGGGCACGACCTTCTCTTTTTGAGCGCTGTAGTTTCGCATCTTCCACAGCACCTTGTAGTGTTGGTTGCCCACCGTGCCGAAGCCGCTTTCGTGAACGCCCAGCACATCCTTGAGCGCAGTCTCTGCATCAGCGATGCGTTCCTCTGCAATTTTTTTATCGCGTTTTGCGATAATCAAATCAGACAGGAAGTCATTTCCGCCCGCTGCATCCAAGTCAATCTCACCGGCACCGTCATCGACCTTGTCGTAAATCGTATTGGCGTCGGCGCTTGTCATTGCAGGATACCAGTCTGGCCCCAAGCGGCGCAGCTCAAAGTCTTTGATGGCGTCTGAAATTTTTTTCTGCACAACCGGGTCGGCCTCGTAAACGAACATGCGCATCTCGGTGCCCCGATACAGGATGCACACCGCGCCCCACTGGTAGCCCGTACACATCATCTGTGCCTGTAGCTGTAGCGGGCCACGATAGGGCGCCGGTATATCTTCCGGCTGGCTGCCCGTGTTCTTGGCCTCAAGCACGCCGGGGCCGGTCGTGTCTATGGCGTCGGCGTTCATGCAATACACGCCCTTGTCCACGTCGGTTTCCCAGACGTGGTGCCCGACGCCCGTGCCATCAAGCGACGCAGCCAATGCTAGGTCGGGATGAAAAAACGCTTTGTCATAATCAAACCTAGTATTGTACAGGCCAAGTCGGACTGATGCCAAGCGCAAAATAGTGGGCTCCAATGCGTCACCCCACGCCATAGCTTCATTCTGATCGATGCCCGGCAAGGGCTGACCATCGCGCGCAGCGTTGCACGCTTTCATTACGTCATTGGGCGTCTCCCACGGAGACGCATTGAGCAGTGCTGGCACCCGGCTGGCACTGACAATATCATTTGGTGTAACTTTCCCGACCATTATTTTACCCTCGCTTGAATGATTGCGTCCTCGACACCGGGCCCGATGCACAGCATCAGGTAGCCGGTGCCGAAGATGATTAAGATGGACATGATGTCCGTGATAGTGTCACGCATAATTGTACTCCTTTTCCAAGTTGCGCACGGTTGAGGCGTGCCAGCTTTTGCCGGTCGCCGTAGGTATGCCCGCCTCGTTGAGGCGCTGGGCACAGGCGCGTAGTGATGCACCAGCATCACGAAGCGCGGTAATTATTGGCAGAGCTTTGTCTGCAATCGTCGCAGT
>Ga0213865_10001888_pt1 | contig 13389 bp, 14 predicted proteins | sample PICome_6_FD_160100 | JGI IMG/M metagenome (GOLD analysis project Ga0213865, IMG submission 160100) | Coastal seawater microbial communities near Pivers Island, North Carolina, United States - PICO282 | ecosystem: Environmental > Aquatic > Marine > Coastal | place: USA: North Carolina...
CGATAAATATTTTATTACATTAAATCAATGGTTTGATAAAAGTTTATTAAATGAAATAGATATTCAACCTTTATATTACCCTTCCATAAACAAAAGTAATTATGAAAACTATAAAGATAAATTTTTTAAAGAGTTTAACGAATATCCATCACACTTGTCATTATTAAGCTATGATCTTGTAGGACTTGTCTATTATTTATCATTAAAAAATAATCTTTCTAATTTAAATAAACTTTTTAAAAAAAAGAATTCTTTTAAAGGAAAGATTGGAGTTTTTGATATAAAAGATAATAAAATAAACCACAGATTAAATTTTTATAAAGTTGAAGATAAAAAAATTACAGAAATTTTTTAATTTTCTGAAAAGCAACAAATCGATGATCTATTTTATATTTTTGTAAGGAATTCATTTCACCAAAAGTTTTTCTTTTATTTTTTGGGATAAAAATTGGATCATAACCAAAACCATTTTTTCCTTTTGGTTTTATTGAAATATGTCCCTCAACTTTGCCTAATACAGATGCTATTTTTTTATCTAAATAGCTAATTGATAATGCGCAAATAAATCTTGCTCTAACTTTTTTATATTTCCAGTCTGGGTCTTTTTTTGTTAGTTCTCTGTAAACTCTATTTATTGCTTTTTTAAAATCACCTTTTTTTCCACCCCATCTAGCTGAATAAATTCCTGGTCTTTTATCTAAAATATCTATTTCAAGACCTGAATCATCAGCAAGACAAATCAAATTGGTTTTTTTTGAGAAATATTTTGATTTTATTATTGAATTATCTCTGAATGTCAGCCCATCTTCTCTTGGACTTTTAAGTTTAAATTCAGATGTTGAATATGTTTTAATATATTTTGGTAATAAATCTTTAATTTCCCTATATTTACCCTTATTATTTGTCCCTATAAGCAATTTTAAAATTTTTTTCATTAATACCTAGCAATTTTAATATTTCTTACCATATAAGCAGACATGGAAAAAGAGGAAAACCTAAATCAAGAAAATATCGAGTCTGAGACTTCTAGCGAAAATAATGAAACTGATAAAAAATCGGAAGACAACAAAGAAGAAAACAAAGTTGTAGAAGAAAAAAAAGAATTAACACCTGAAGAAAGAATTAAAGAGCTAGAAGATAAGCTTGCTAGAACTTTTGCTGAAATGGAAAACCAAAGAAGAAGATTTGAGAAAGAAAAAGATGATGCGTATGAATATGGCGGCTTTGCTTTTGCAAAAGAAGCTTTAAATTTAATTGATAACCTTGCAAGATCAAAATTAATTTTAGAAAGTGATGATGCTCTAAAAGATACTGAAGCGTTAAAAAAAACCCTAGAACATTTTGATATAATTAATAAAGATTTAATTTCAATTTTTACCAAAAATAATATTAAACCGATTGATTGTTTGAATAAAAAATTAGATCCAAATTTACACCAAGCCATGATGGAAATAGAAGATGATCAAAAAGAACCTGGCACTATTGTTCAAGAAATCCAAAAAGGTTTTATGATCAAAGACAGATTGCTTAGGCCGTCTTTAGTTGGTGTATCTAAAAAAACTGAAAAAAAAGAGGAAAAAAGCGAAGAAAATAAGGAGAATTTAAACAAATAATTACGTTTGTTGAACTTGTAGAAATTATATTAACACATATATGAAGAGGGAGAATTTAGATTATGAGTAAAATTATTGGAATAGATCTTGGTACAACAAATTCATGTGTATCAATAATGGAAGGAAGCCAACCTAAAGTATTAGAAAATGCTGAAGGTGCAAGAACAACTCCCTCAGTTGTAGCATTTACTGATGATAGTGAAAAACTTGTTGGTCAACCAGCAAAAAGACAAGCGGTGACAAATCCTGAAAATACAATTTTTGCTGTAAAAAGACTCATTGGAAGAAATTTTGAAGACCCAACTGTAAAAAAAGATATCGCAGCAGCTCCTTTTAAAATTGTAAACTCTGAAAAAGGTGATGCTTGGATTGAAGCAAAAGGAGAAAAATATTCTCCTTCACAAATATCAGCTTTTATTCTTCAAAAAATGAAAGAAACTGCAGAGAAATATTTGGGTCAAGAAGTAACTAAAGCAGTTATAACTGTACCTGCTTACTTTAACGATGCACAAAGACAAGCAACAAAAGATGCTGGTAAAATTGCAGGTCTAGAAGTTTTAAGAATTATTAATGAACCTACTGCTGCATCACTTGCATATGGTTTAGATAAGAAACAAAATAAAAAAATTGCTGTATACGACTTAGGTGGTGGAACATTTGATGTTTCTATTCTTGAATTAGGTGACGGTGTATTTGAAGTCAAATCAACAAATGGAGACACTTTTTTAGGAGGTGAGGACTTTGATAATTCGATTGTAGATTATTTAATTGCAGAATTTAAAAAAGATAATGGTATTGACCTTACATCTGACAAACTTGCGCTACAAAGACTAAAAGAAGCAGCAGAAAAAGCTAAAATTGAACTATCTTCAGCAGAACAGACTGATATTAACTTACCATTTATCACTGCTGATAAAACAGGTCCAAAACATATTAATCTAAAAATGACTAGAGCTAAACTTGAAGCTCTTGTTGAAGATTTAATATCTAGAACATTACCTCCTTGTAAGACAGCATTGAAAGACGCTGGAATATCAGCAAGTGACATAGATGAAATTGTTATGGTTGGTGGAATGACTAGAATGCCAAAAGTTATAGCAGAAGTAAAAAACTTTTTTGGAAAAGATCCAAATAAAAGTGTTAATCCAGATGAAGTAGTTGCGATGGGTGCAGCAATTCAAGCTGGTGTACTTCAGGGCGATGTAAAAGACGTGCTTCTATTAGATGTTACACCTTTGTCTTTAGGAATTGAAACTCTTGGTGGTGTATCAACTAAGTTAATTGAAAAAAATACAACAATACCAACTAAAAAAAGCCAAGTATTTTCTACAGCAGAAGATAATCAACCTGCTGTTTCTATACGAGTGCTTCAGGGTGAAAGAGAAATGGCTACTGATAACAAAATGTTAGGAAATTTTGAGTTAGTCGGCATAGCTCCAGCGCCAAGAGGTGTTCCACAAATTGAAGTAACTTTTGATATTGATGCTAATGGTATAGTTAGTGTTTCTGCAAAAGATAAAGGAACCGGTAAGGAACAGAAAATTCAAATTCAAGCATCTGGAGGACTAAGTGAAGAAGAAATTGAAAAGATGGTTAAAGATGCAGAAGCTAATAAAGAAGAGGACAAGAAGAAAAGAGAGTCTGTAGATACAAGAAACCAAGCTGATACTTTAATTCATTCAACTGAAAAAAATCTTAAAGAGCATGGATCTAAAATTACTGATGCTGAGAAGAAAGCAATTGAAGATGCATCAACCAGTTTAAAAGAAGCTCTTAAAGGAACTGACAATGAAGATATCAAGAAAAAAACAGAAGCGTTAGTTCAAGCATCGATGAAACTAGGTGAGGCTATTTATAAAGCTCAAGAGAAAAAACCAGATTCACCTGATAATAGCAAAAATAATGATGAAGGAAAAAAAGACGATAACGTAGTTGATGCAGATTTTGAGGAAGTAAAAGAAGAGAATAAAGAAGAAGATAAAGAAAAAAGCGCTTAAGATTTTCAACGAACATTATCTCAAAGTAACTTATGGCTAAAAGAGATTTCTATGACGTTTTAGGTGTTGGTAAAAGCGCGTCTCCTGATGAGTTAAAATCAGCATATAGAAAACTTGCTGTTAAATACCATCCTGACAAAAATCCTGGAGATAAAGTTGCGGAAGACAAATTTAAAGAAGCTAGTGAAGCTTATGGAATTCTTTCAGACAAAGAAAAAAAGCAAAACTATGATAATTTTGGACATGCAGCCTTCGAAAATGGTGGTGGAAGACAAGGTGGCGGTTTTGGTGGTTTTGGTGGAGCAGATTTTTCAGATATTTTTGAGGATTTTTTTGGAGATTTTGGAGGTGGAGGAAGATCAAGAAACAGAAGCTCTAATAACAGAGGCTCAGATCTAAGATACGATTTATCAATTTCGCTTGAGGAGGCTTATCAAGGCAAAAAGCAAGATATTAAATTTTCAACAACTGAAAGATGTAACACTTGCAAAGGAAATGGCTCAAAACCAGGTCACTCTCCTGATAGATGTACTTATTGTGGAGGAAACGGTAAAATAAGGTCTAATCAAGGATTTTTTACCGTTCAACAGACCTGTCCACAGTGTAATGGTAATGGGGAAGAAATCACCAATCCTTGTAATGACTGTAATGGCCAAGGAAAAAAACAAGCATCTAAGAAAATATCAGTAACCATTCCTAAAGGTGTTGATGATGGAACAAGAATTAGATTAGCAGGTAAAGGAGAAGCTGGTAGCAGAGGTGGAGCGACAGGTGATCTGTATTTATTTATTAATGTCTACTCTCATGACTTATTTAAAAGATCAGATGAAAATTTATTTTTTGAATTTCCGCTTTCACTTGCTGATGCAGCATTAGGAACTACGATTGAGATACCAACTATTGATGGTGGCAAGGCTAAAATTAAAATTCCTGATGGAACTCAAAATGGCAAACAATTTAGATTAAAGGGAAAGGGTATGCCATTTATGAGAAGAGGTGATTTTGGTGATTTATATGTTCAGGTAAAAACAGAAGTTCCTGTATATTTAAACAAAAAGCAGAAAGAGCTACTTGAGCAATTTAGAGAAATTGAAAATGATAAATCAAATCCAAGTATAAAAAAATTTTTTCAAAAGGCAAAAAATTTCTGGAAAAACTAAAAGACTAATCTTTCAAAAAAGGTTAATATTTGGTTAAATGAAAAAAATTAATTTAGCGATTTCAGGTTGCATGGGTAGAATGGGCCAACAACTTATAAAATCCTCTAAAAAAAATAAAAAGTTTAAATTAGTTACTCTTACTGAAAATAGGTCTGTAAATAAAAAATTTGCTGGTATTAAACCAGAACTTAACTCAGAAATTGCATTTAAAAAAATAGACGTAATTATTGATTTTACTGTTCCTGACTGTACTCTTGAAATATTAAAAATAGCATCAAAACTTAAAAAAAGAGTAGTGATTGGAACGACTGGTTTCAATAGAACTCAAGAAAATAAAATAAAAAAATTTGCAAGACGAATACCCGTTTTAAAAGCTGGCAACATGAGTTTGGGTGTAAATTTGCTAATGTATTTAACTGAAATTGCATCTAAATCCTTGAATGATGAATATTTAAGTAAAATATTTGAAGTACACCATAAATACAAAAAGGATTATCCATCAGGGACTGCTTTAATGCTTGGAAAAGGAATTGCTGATGGAAAGAATAAAAACTTATATAATTTAATTGGTAAGAAATTTTTAAACAAAAAATCTTTTCCATATGGAAAAAAAATTAATTTTAATTCTATTAGAAAAGGTGAAATTATTGGTGAGCATGAAGTAAAATTCTCAAGTGGTAAAGAAATAATTACATTAAATCATGAAGCTTTTGACAGAACACTTTATTCTGATGGAGCTTTGATTGCCTCTGAATGGCTAATGAAAAAAAAACCAGGATTATATTCTATGAGAGATTTGCTTAATTTTTCATAATGAATGAAAAACAAAAAGCAAAAATAATAATTAAGATACTAAATAAGGTTTATCCTAAAACACCAGTTCCTCTTAAAAGTAAAAATACTTTTACACTACTGATTTCTGTACTTCTTTCAGCTCAATGCACTGATATAAATGTTAACAATGTAACAAAAAATATTTATCCAAAATACTACAAACCAGAACACTTTGTTAAGTTGGGAAGAAAAAAAATTGAAAAATTAATTCAAAAAATTGGTATTTTTAGAGTTAAAGCTAAAAGCATTTATTTAATGTCAAAACAGGTTTTAGAAAAACATAACGGAAAGGTGCCAAAAACCTTCGAAGAATTAGAAAAACTACCTGGTGTAGGCCATAAAACAGCAAGTGTTGTGATGTCTCAAGGTTTTGGATATCCAGCGTTCGCCGTTGATACTCATATTCATAGACTTGCACAAAGATGGGGATTAACAAATGGAAAAAGTGTGGTGCAGACTGAAAAAGATTTAAAACGAATATTTCCTAAAAAAACTTGGTCTAAACTTCATTTGCAAATAATTTTTTTTGGGAGAGAATATTGTAAAGCTAGAGATTGCTATGGTTTAACATGTAAAATATGTACTACCTGCTATCCAAATAGAAAAAAACCTGTTATTACCCAAAAAGCATAAGATGAAAATTTTAGGAATAGGAAATGCAATCGTAGATGTCATTTGCAAAGTAAGTGACAGTTTTATAGATCAAAACAATCTAACCAAAAGCACCATGAAGCTTTTTTTTGATGAAAACGAATTCAAGAGCTTATTAACCAACCTCAAAATTGAAAAAACTGTTTCAGGGGGATCTGTTGCAAATTCAATAGTGGGTTTATCTCAACTTGGAGATAAAGTTGGTTTCATTGGAAAAGTTTCTGATGACAACTTTGGTGACAAATACGAAAAAGGTTTAAAAAAAGAAAATGTAGAGTATTTTTACTCAAAAAAAAAAGAAGAGTTGCCAACAGGTACTTGTTTGATACTAGTCACTCCAGACTCTGAAAGAACAATGTGTACATTTCTAGGAACAGCAGGAAAAATTAATGAAAATGATGTTAACTCAGAAGCTGTTAAAAAAAGTGAAATTATATTTTTAGAGGGTTACTTGTGGGATGAAGGAGAACCCAAAAAAGCATTTGATAAAGCTATCAATAATGCAAATAAAGTAGCTATGTCACTTTCTGATCTTTTTTGTGTCGATAGACATAAACCACATTTTCTAAATTTAGTAAAAAATAAACTAGATATAACTTTCGCAAATGAGCAAGAAATTACATCATTGATCGAGGCAAAGAAATTTAGCGACGTTATAGATTTCTCAAAACAACTCAATAAGTTAATAGTTATAACTCGTGGTGAAAAAGGAGCAGTTGCAATTAATGGTAAAGAAATTTTTGAAAGTAATGTAAAAAAAAATTTAGAGATTGTTGACCTTACAGGTGCAGGAGATTTATTTGCTGCTGGTTTTCTTCATGGATATATTAACGAACTAACAACTAAAGAATGCTTAGAAAAAGGGACCGAAATGTCATCAAGAGTAATACAACAAATTGGTGCAAGACTTTAAGCTTAATTTTTTTTTCTTTTAAAACTTCCCTTTCCCTTTTTAGACTTAACTATTTTTGATTTATACTTCTTAGTAAACAGTTCTCTAACCATTGGATTTTTCTTATTTGATTTGATAGCCATTTTTTTTACTAATAATAAATTCATTATCATTAAAGGTATTTGAAATTTTTTTTCTCAATCGATATATGTGGGTTTCAACAGTATGAGTTTCGATATCTGATTGATAGCTCCATACCATTTTTTGCAACTCTTCTATACCAACAGGTTTATTTGAATTAGATAGATAAGTAATCGTATTGATTTCTTTTTCGGTTAATTTAAGTTTGATATTTTTAATTAACATCTCTCTAGAATTAAGGTCTATAGTATATTTTTTAACTTTAACCTGAGATTGAATGTTGAATTTAATCTTTAAAAACTCAATATTTATTTTTTCTATTAATTTAAAAATTTGAATTGGTTTATTTTCTAGAACAAGTTGATTATTAATATTTGGATATTTATTTTTTGATACAACTAAATAATTATTATAAATTTTTGTTTCTTGATTTAAAGAATTTTCATCCTCAATCAAACTGATTTTAAAGTTAAGATCCAAATTAAGCTCTTCAAGAATATCATATAATGGAATAGACTTATATATGATTAAATTTTGAATACTCATAAAAAATAGAATATGACAATTTTAGTTAAAAATAAACACACTCTTCTGATAGATGAATTTAAATTTAGATGTTGTATTGGAAAAAAAGGATTAACAAAAAATAAAAGAGAAGGTGATAAAAAAACACCAAAAGGAACTTTTGAAATAGAAAATCTCTATTATAGGAAAGATCGTTTAGAAAAACCAATAACTTCTCTTAAATCTATCGAAATTAAAAAACATATGGGTTGGTGTGATGATATTTATGCTCCAAACAAATATAACAGGATAATTAAAATAGAAAAAAATATTAAACATGAGAAATTAAAAAGAAAAGACTATAAGTACGATTTATTAATTCCAATTAAATATAACTTCAAAAAACCTATTCCTGGTTTAGGTAGCTGTATATTTATTCACTTAACTAAAGATTATAAACCCACTGCTGGATGTATTGCATTAAAGAAAAATGATTTTTTGATTCTGCTTAAGTTAATTAAAAAAGGCTCAAAAATTAAAATTTTTTAATATCGCTGGCCAAAAATACTTGAACCTATTCTCACATATGTTGAAAAATGCTTTGCTGCTGTAAGAAAATCTGAAGACATCCCCATACTTAATTCCTTAAAACCTGAAATCTTGTTTAATTTATTCATTTCATCAAAAAAATATTCAGGATCAATATTTGCAGGAGGGATACACATCAAACCAATTAAATCCAAACCTATCTCTCTGCAGTATGAGGTTAGTTGGCCAATATTACTTTTTTTATTAATACCTGATTTTTGACTTTCATCACCAATATTAACCTGCAAAAATATTTTAATTTTTTTATTTATCTTATTTTGTTCATCTGCAATTTTTTTGGCAAGTTTCTCGCTATCTACAGAATGGATATAATCAAATATTTGAACAGCAAATTTAACTTTATTAGTCTGTAATTTACCAATCATATGTAATCTTATCTTCGAGTTAATTTTTTTAACTTCAGTCCATTTTTCAATTGCTTCTTGAACTTTGTTTTCACCATAATCTATATGACCATGCTCTATAAGTGGTAAAATTTTATCCATTTCAAAGGTCTTGGATACAGCAATAATTTTAGGATTATTGTCTATATTTAATTTATTAAGATAAGTATTAATATTATTCTCAATATCTAATAAATTTTTTACAGTATTATGCATACAAATATGGTTAATAAATATTACTTTATAAATAAATTTGATACAAATAATATCAATAATCAGGACAAACAAACTGTTATTATTTATAGAAATTATTCTTCGATTATAAAAAATGAAGATCTCGTTTTAAAAATCAAAAATTACTGTAAAAAAAGAGGACTCAAATTTTATTTATCTAACAATATTAAGCTTGCAACCAAGCTCAATTTAGATGGAGCATATATTCCTTCTTTTAATAAAAATACAAATCACTTAGCTTATTCTTTTAAAAAAAATTTTAATTTAGTTGGATCTGCACATAATTTAAAAGAAATTAGAATAAAAGAAAAACAAAGAGTTAAACAAATTTTTTTATCTTCTTTGTTTAAAAAAAACAAAAATTTTCTAGGAATTAATAGATTTAAGTTATTATCAAATTTAACCAACAAAAACATTGTTGTTTTAGGTGGGATTTCTAAAAATAATCTAAAAAAAATTAATTTTTTAAACCATTCTGGTTTTGCAGGGATATCTTATTTTGAATAAAAAAAAAGGCCCCTAAAAAAGGGGCCCTTTTATTAATTTAAATCTAAATCAAATTAGAACGCAAATGATAGACCTACATTCCATTTTGATTGTTCTGAATCTGTAGCAGTAGTTACGTTATCCGCATTTGTTTGGCTAACGCTAGCTGTTAAACCACCAGTAGTGTATGATACAGAGATTTGGTCGAACTCTTCGTCAGTATTTTGACCAGTTGTTTCATGAGTTTCAGATCCATAAGAAACTGAAAGTTCATCACTTACTGAGTAAGAGATTTTGTATGAACTTTGTTCCTCATTAGAAGCACCTGATTTATCATAGTCATTAATTGACATAGCAGCTGTAATCGGTCCAAACGCAAATGAAGCTTTCATAGTTTGGATTTCAATTCCACCTGTTCCAGCAGTTGTGCTTCCCTTTTCACCCATACCATAAGATACTGATAAACCTTCAACACCAGTATATGTTAAAGCATAACCGATAGTTGCTTCTTCACCAGCTGTACTCATGTTATATGAAGTTACAACATTTAAACCATCCATTAATTCTGGAAGAGTCCAAAGTAAAGTTTTGCTTGCACTTGCATTTGTAGGTTTAGTGTAACTGGCAAAAGTATTATCCCAGATATCACCAGCAGCTGTAGTGTCTATAGTGTTTTGCGCACTTGAAGCACCTTCACCAGCGAATGTTACTGAACCCATTGCATCTGAAGATATAGTGATTGAGTGACCATCAAATGGAGCTGTGTTGTGTCTAGCAGTGTCACTAGCAGCTGTAGAGTCATCACCTTGGTCTAGTACGAAAGATAATGCAACATTCATACCATTGTCCATTTCTCCGCCACCAGTGAAAGTTAATTGATTACCCATAGCCATTGTTTTACCACCGTCAGTACCAGCATGATTACTAATTCTCCATGAAGCAGAACCAGAAACCGACATTTCGCCAGCATAAACTGAAGTAGCAACTAAAGAACTTGCTAATGCAGTAAGTCCTATTTTTTTAAAGTTGTTCATATTAATTACTCCTTATTGTTTAATTGTTATTATTAATAATAAACGGGATATATCTATCACTCAGACTTAAAATTTTGTATAAAAAACCTGATTTTATTGAAAGAATTTAAATGTGTTGCATTTTTGCATCATCTTTTGAAAATATTTGCATAAAATAAATAATTTCCGGGAATTTATGATGTATAAGCAGAAAAAAATGAACTCAAAAAACTATTTATTCAAAATACTTAAAATTTTAAGTTTTGTAACTTTATTTGGTTTTTTACAATATGGTTGTAATGGAAAGCTTCCTGGTGGTGACGCTAGAAAGTTTCCTGATGATCCTAAATTAAGGGTAAAAAAAAATCTTGAAGAGGGGCGTGGATTTAAATTAAACGATATGCTCAAATCAAGAAGTAAAGCAGGTGTTTTTGAATTTGCAAGCTCTAACGAACTTTGGAGAGCATCTCTTGATGTAATTGAGTTTATGCCACTTGCCTCTGTAAATTACAGTGGAGGTATTATCATCACAGATTGGTACTCAAATGAAAGAAGTCATAATGAAAGTATAAAAATTACAATACGTTTTCTAACAAATGAAATTAGATCAGATGCCTTAAATATAAAAGTTTTCACTAGAAAATGCAAAGACAATTTAATGAACTGTAAATATATTGAGTCTAACAAATCATTAGTTACAGAACTTAAAAAAGAAATATTAAAACGGGCAACTAAGTTTCAAATAGAAGAAAAAGAAAAAAAAAACGAAAATAAATAAATATACTTTAAATCATAGTGTCAATAATAAATAATTAAGTTTGTGAAACGATATAATTTTAAAGAAATAGAAACCAAATGGCAAAAAATTTGGAATGAAGAAAAAAAATTTTCAACCAAGATAGATAAAAATAAGAAAAAATTTTATTGTCTTGAAATGTTTCCTTATCCGTCTGGAAAAATTCACATGGGTCATGTCAGAAACTATACCATTGGTGATGTATTAGCGAGATACAAAACTTTGCAAGATTTTAATGTGCTTCACCCCATGGGATGGGATTCTTTTGGTATGCCAGCTGAAAATGCTGCTAGGCAAAATAAATTAGATCCAAAGACATGGACTGAAAAAAATATTTCAGTTATGAAAAGTCAGTTAAAAAAACTTGGATTATCTATAGATTGGGACAAAGAAATATCTACTTGTTCAGCTGATTATTACAAACATCAACAAGAATTTTTTTTAGAACTTTACGATAAAGGTTTAGTCTACAGAAAAGAAAGTTATGTAAACTGGGATCCTGTTGATAAAACTGTTTTAGCTAATGAACAAGTAATAGATGGTAAAGGGTGGCGTTCAGGTGCAATCGTTGAGAGAAAAAAACTAAATCAATGGTTTTTCAAAATAACCAATTTTTCTAAAGAACTTTTGGAAAATTTAGACAACCTTAATGATTGGCCAAATAAAGTAAAGATCATGCAAAAAAATTGGATTGGAAAATCGTACGGTTGTGAAATTAAATTTAAGATTAAATCTGATAAAAAAATTAACGAAATTAAATGTTATACTACAAGACCAGACACATTGTTTGGCATGTCTTTTGTAGCACTATCTGTTGATCACCCAATTGCAAAATTTTATTCAGATGATCCAGAATTCATAAAATTTAAAACAGAATGCTCTAAAACTGGTACTACAGAAGAGTCAATCGCTGCAGCTGAAAAATTAGGTTTTAAAACTGATTTATTGGCTGTTAATCCTTTAGATGAAAAAAGTAAAGTTCCCGTTTATTTTGCTAACTTTGTTTTAATTGATTATGGCCTAGGTGCTGTATTTGGTTGTCCAGCGCATGACCAAAGAGATCTAGATTTTGCCAAGAAGTATAAATTAAATGTTACACCAGTGGTAAGACCTGAAAAAAATAAAGATTTTTCAGTAGATGAAAAAGCTTATACAGACTCTGGGTACTTATTTAATTCAAAATTTTTAAACGATTTAAAGGTACCAGAAGAGTCTATAGATAAAACGATAGATTATTTAGAAAGTAATAATATTGGTCAAAAAAAAATCAATTATAGACTAAAAGATTGGGGAATATCTCGACAAAGATATTGGGGATGTCCTATTCCAATTGCATATGACGAAAATAACAATCCAGTAAAGATACCTAAAAATATGCTTCCTGTTCAATTACCAAAAATTGATCAACTTAATTCTATTGGAAATCCTCTTGATGATATGTCTGAATGGAAAAATATCACTATTGATGGAAAAAAGTATACAAGAGAAACTGATACGCTTGATACATTTGTAGACTCTTCATGGTATTTTCTTAGATTTTGTTCACCTCATAATAATGACTACGGATTTAATATTGATGAAGTAAAATATTGGATGCCAGTAGATCAATATATTGGTGGGGTTGAGCATGCTATTCTACATCTTTTATATTCTAGATTTTTTATGCAAGCTTTGTCGTATCAAAATAATACATTTGATATCAAGGAGCCTTTTAGTGGCTTATTTACACAAGGTATGGTTTGTCATGAAACATATAAGGATAAAAATAATAATTGGGTAAGTCCTGATGAATTAATTACTATTGAGGGTAAAAAATTTTTAAAGAATACTGAGGAACCTATCAAAGTTGGTCCTTCTGAGTCGATGTCAAAATCAAAAAAAAACACTATCGATCCTGAAAAAATTATAAAAGAATATGGCGCAGATTCTGTAAGATTATTTATTTTGTCTGACAGCCCTCCTGAGAAGGATGTGCAATGGTCAAATGAAGGGATAAAATCTTCATATAAATTTATCCAAAAATTATGGGTTTTAAATCAAAAAATTATTGAGGAAATTAAAGCTGACCATACAACT
>Ga0213865_10001890_pt1 | contig 13386 bp, 22 predicted proteins | sample PICome_6_FD_160100 | JGI IMG/M metagenome (GOLD analysis project Ga0213865, IMG submission 160100) | Coastal seawater microbial communities near Pivers Island, North Carolina, United States - PICO282 | ecosystem: Environmental > Aquatic > Marine > Coastal | place: USA: North Carolina...
TTTTTAGTTAGATTTAAATATTGGTTAGTCGTTGGCGGTATAATAATTCTTAATGCTTGAGGAATGACTACTAATCTTAAAATTTGAGTATTCGTTAAACCAATTGACGCTGCAGCTTCCTTTTGCCCTTTATCAATTCCTAAAATTCCAGCTCTAACGTTTTCTGCAATAAAAGTTGATGTATAAATTGACAGCGCAAAGGCTAGGGCTAAAAATTCTGGTATAATTGATGACCCTCCAATGTAGTTTGCAATTCCCATTTTAATTTCAAGTTTTGGATGAGAAAACTCAACACCAACACCAAAAATAAATATTACTAATGTTGGTAAAATAATTAAAATTCCAAGTGAAATTAGAAACTGAGGTAATATTTTCCCACTATTTTCTCTCAATTTTTTGGCATAGACATTAAAGAAATAGATAGAAATAAAAGTAAAAATTAAACCATAAACTAAGAAACTTAAGTTTGTCCAGATAAATTCTGGAAAATAAATACCTTTGATATTTGCATAGATAGAGTCAAAAAATACAATCGAATTTTCTGCCTGAGGTAACAAGCGAAGTACTGTGAAATACCAAAAAAAGATTTGAAGTAATAAGGATATATTTCTAAAAAATTCAATATAAGAAGTTGCCAATCCTGATGCTAAAGGATTTGATGAAAGTCTTAATATACCAAATATAAAACCAAGAATAGTTGCAAATATAATTCCAATAACAGAAACTAGAATGGTGTTTAATAAACCTACTAAATAAGCACGACCATAAGTCATACTTGAGTCAAACTCGATTAAACTAAACTGAATATCAAATGATGCTTTGTTACTTAAAAACCCAAACCCAGTATTAATTCCTCTTGATGAAAGATTTGAGCTTGCATTGAATGAAAAATAAAAAATGACTGATAAAACAAATATAATAAGAATTGCTTGTGGTAATAAAAATTTTACTCTTGGATGATCATTTAAATACTGATCAATTTTTTCTAGATGATTTTGAATAAAAGACATTTAAGGTAGATTAAAAAAAAGGGCTGGAAAATCCAGCCCTTTTTTAAATAGTGTTTTATCTAACTGGTGGTACGTAAAGTATTCCGCCTTTAGTCCATAAGTTATTTGGACCTCTATCAGGTAAAATACCAGTATCAGCTATATGTTTTTTATAGCTTTCACCATAGTTACCAATTTGCTTGATAATTCTATAGCTCCACTGATTATCTAAACCTAAGGCTTCACCATTTTTAGTACCTTCAGCACCTACTATTCTCTGAATAGCTGGGTTCGGACTGCTCTTAAGAGAGTCAATATTGCCTGAATTTACGCCGTACTCTTCAGCTTCAATCCATACATTTAATGACCATCTAACAACATCTTCCCATTTAGAGTCACCTTGTCTTACAACAGGGCCTAAAGGTTCTTTAGAAATTGTCTCTGGCAATACAATATGATCATCAGCTTTAGACATTTTAGTTCTTTGAGCTGCTAATCCTGATTTATCAGTTGTGTAAGTATCACATCTACCAGCATCATAAGCTTGAACAACTTCGTCCGCTTTTTCAAATACTACAGGCTCGTATTGAACGCCTTTAGATTTAAAGAAGTCAGCCATGTTAAGCTCAGTTGTTGTACCAGTGTTTGTACATACTTTTACACCGTTTTTAAAATCATTAACTGATTTTATTCCAGTTGCTTTTCTTACCATGAAACCTTGACCATCGTAGAAGTTTACACCAACGAATGTTAATCCGATTGAAGCATCTCTTTCTAATGTCCAAGTTGTGTTTCTTGAAAGTACGTCGATTTCTCCAGCTTGTAATGCAGTGAATCTTTCTTTAGCACTTAAAGGTGTATACTTTACTTTATTTGCATCACCTAAAACTGCAGCAGCTACTGCTCTACAAACGTCTACGTCGATACCTGTCCAGTTTCCTGATGCATCAGCATTAGAAAATCCTGGAAGACCTTGTGAAACTCCACATTTTACAAAGCCCTGACTTTTAGTAGTATCTAAAGTACTAGTTGTTTTTTTAGCTCCACCGCCGTCGCCGCAAGCTGTTAAAACAAAAGCTAATACTGATAAACTACCAATTGCTTTCATTATGTTTTTCATTGTTCCCCTTTTAATTTAAATTAAAGATATCTTAAGATAGAAAAATCTAAGTTAAATTACAATTGTTTAATTATTTCGGTTATGAATTTGGGATATAAGTTTTTCAATTATTAGTTGAATTATTTCTTCATTACATCTTTGTGCTTTTGCATACGCCTTGCGTAATGCTGAGATATTCGGTCAAATATGATTGCAAGTGCAACAATTGCTAGACCATTCATAACTCCAAGTGCAAGATATTGGTTTGAGATCGATCTTAGAATTGGGACACCAAGACCGCTCACACCAATCATAGATGCAATCACGACCATCGATAACGACATCATAATCGTTTGATTCACTCCAGTCATAATAGATGGAAGAGCAAGTGGAAATTCTATTTTATAAAGAATTACAAATTTAGAAACGCCAAGAGCTTTACCAGCTTCAATTAATTTTGCATTTACTTCTCTAATTCCAAGATTTGTTAATCTTACAATTGGTGGAATTGCATAAATACAAACCGCAATTAAACCTGGAACTTTTCCAATTCCAAGTAACATTATAATTGGAATTAAATAAACAAATGTAGGAATGGTTTGCATTGTATCAAGAACTGGTGACATAACTAAAGAAACCCGATTTGATTTTGCCATTAAAATTCCAAACGGAGTTCCTATTAACAAACAAAGTAATGTAGCAACTGAAATAATTGCTAATGTCGCCATGGTATCTTCCCACATTCCAAACAAACCAATAACAATAAATGATAAAATTGTACCAAAGACTAAACTTAATTTTTGCGATGCTTTCCAAGTTAAAAAAGCAATAACTGCAATAATAATTGGCCAAGGTGAATTAATTAATAATTTTTCAAAAAAAACTAAAAATTGTAATAGGGGATCAAAAAAATTTTCAATGCCTTCACCATATGATCTTGAAAATTCTTTAAAAGAACTATCAACTCCTTTTTTAAGATTTGTAAGTGTTTCTCGCCCTAAAGAAGGAAAGTTTAAGAGAAATTCCATCTTTAGAGCGATAAATTTTATAATGATTTTTTGATTTTATCTGCCACGTCTGTTGGAAGCCATTTCGTCCAAACATCTTCGTGTTTTTTAAAAAACTCGATTGCAGCAACAGATCCATCTGCTTGATTTTCTGTCATGTAAACAAGCATTCCGTTCATGACTTTTCCTGGATAAGTTCTCTTTTCAAAATATGTGATTAGATTTTTATCAGCATTTTTCATAAACTTATCAGTCACTACTGTGTTTACAGCCGGTGTAATCCATGCTGTTGGCTTTGGATTAGCGCAATCTTTTTCAGGTTTTGCAATACATCCATCCCAGTTTTCTTTTCCAGCAAATGGAATACCCCAGTCAAGTTTGACTAGATTATATTTTCCAATCATTGCAGTTGGTGCCCAATAGTAACCAACCCAATTTTGCCCTCTCTCAGCTGCTTTTGCAATTGTTCCATCTAAACCAGCTGCAGAACCTGGATCAATAAGTTTCCAACCTTTTTTTTCCATTTCAAATGCTCTAAAAAGGTTTGCATTACTTAATTGACATGCCCAACCTGCAGGACAAGTCACAAATCCACCTTTTGATTTATCTTCTGGATGTGGAAATAAATCTGGTCTTTTTAACAAGTCCATCACAGTTTTAATTTCAGGATGTTTTTTTCTAAACGCAGGAGTGACCCACCATCCTTCACCAAGTCCGGTAATTGGACCTTTGTTTAATCTGTGAAGTCTTCCTTCCTCGATTGCTTTGTTTAGCGGTGTAATAAATGAGTTGGCCCAAAGTTCTGGAACGATATCAGGCGAACCTTTTTCATTCATTGATGTAAATGCTGGAACTGTATCAGCTTGAATAAGCTCAACATTAAAACCATATCCTTTCTCAAGTACAATTTTATCAATATTGGCCATCAGACCAGCTGACGCCCAGTTCATGTTTGCGATTTTTACACTTTTCTTTTCAGCCCCTGGCTGAAAAAAGAACCAAGCTCCTATTAAACAGGCTCCTCCTATTAAAAAGGTTAGTATTTTTTTCATTTTCTCTCCTTAATTTTTACAACTTGTAGTTTATACAATTAGTAGTGTTGCGATTTAAAAATTACTCTACTAATAGGTATAACAAATGAGAGGTTCAGTTGAACCGTATACAACCAGAAAGTTGCATTTAGCACATCTTGTGTTTAAGTTTTGATATTTAGAACATATGTACATTTTTTAAATAGAATAAAATTTGTATTTTTTAAATAAAAAATTATTAAATTAAATATGTTTAAAATTGTAGGGTTTGTTTTCATTGGCAGTTGCATTTTGGGTATAATCTTCGGTAAAATCTTCAATAGTAGTGGCGTAGGTTGGCTGTCTGCTGCTATTTCCTCTCCTTTTCTTTTTGCCATGATGCTTGACTGGTTAAAAAAACAAGAAATAGATGACAATAAAGCATTATATGACCAAGCTTTGGCTAGTGGCAATAAAAGATTAGCTTTGCACTATGGAAGGCAATACTATGGTTCTCTAAGAGAAGGTGGACGTTTAACAACATATGATGAACAAGCTATTCAAAATGATCTTTTGAGTATTGATAATTAATTGAGCAAAATATTAGCAAAATTTACTTTAGTTTTTTTATTTTTTTTTATATCTAATTGCACAAATACAAGAACTTTTTGGGCTGCCAAAGAGTATAAATGCTTAGCTCCAGCAGCAAATTACTACACACTTCATGCATTATGGTACAATAAATGGAAAAAATACAATTATCATAGCACACATAGTGGACTTGGAATTTATAAATTCCTTAAAGGAGATTTTGTAAAACAAATCAAAATTAATGATCGTTGTGAGCATACAAAAAAACTTTTATTAGCTTTGAAAAATCCAAGAGACCTTCAAGTTTATGAGTGGGAAAATCCAGATGAGCAAACAAAAGGACGAATTAAGATGTTGATTACAAAGCCCATGGGCCGAGCTCTCAGAGGCCAAGCCTCCCAAGTTTGTAGAGAATATATTTCTTTTATTCAAATAAAAAACAAAGTGCAAAGTCGAAATTTCATTGCCTGTAACTATAAATTTTTTTTTAATCCACCTTTACCATTAGTTAAAATTAATGAATGGTCGTTTTATGAACCAAAAAGTTTCAATATGAATTAATGATTAAAAAAATTGCTATTATATTTTTATTTTTTTTACAAAGTTGTATTAATGTTGGTGAAGAAATTAAACCATCACCTTCAATCGCTGGAAAAAAAGATAAGTGTATATTTAAACAAAATGAAATTTCAGGAAAAATTGTAAGAAAAATTGTTTGTTCAGAAAAATATCAAATTAATATCACCGAAGGCTATGACAACTTAAGTTGTAAAGTTGATAGTTATTTATTTAACAGTGGTGTTTACCCTAACGTAAAATTTTCATTAGTTTGTAAAGATTTTTATAATCAAGGTTTTATTAATGTTTATTAGATTTTTATTTATCATTATTTTGTTATCTGGTTGTTCAAAAAGTATTACAGAGCATGCAAGTAAACCAATTTATGAAAATCCTGACTCTGAATATGAAGGTACCTCAATTGATTTTTTACTTGATAAACTTGTTTATTATTATTTTTCAATTCCAAAAGAAGGAAAAAAGAAACATAATTCAACCATCATTGCTGCTTTAGATGATTCTAGTCATGGCAAAACCTATTCTTGGAAACATGGCAGTTTTTACGGTAATGTAAAAGTTGTGATTACTATTTTTGAAAAAAAAGATTTAGTCTGTAGAAGTTGGATCGAAGAAGTAGGCCGTATAATGGCTGAGCTAGATAATGATAAGGTACGAGTAAAAAATAAAGTGACTGCAAATAAAGCTTGTTTTAATCTTCAAAAAGGAAAATGGGTCATGACAGATGCAAATTTCCATTTTAATAACTAAAAATGTTAAAGTTTTTTATTAAAATCAATTTATTCTATTTTTTGTTTATTCTAATTTTTTCATCTCAATTATCAGCTCAAACTAATGATATTAGGTATTTATGTTATCGATATACACATGAACTAATTGAAGAAGTTAAACAAATACCAAAAGAAAAAATTGTTGATTATGATGGGAACTATTCAGCCTTGCTTACTATTAAAAATGATCAAGAAATTATCTTTAGAAAATTTAGTAATATTTATATTCCAATTACAGCAACATTTTTAAAATCTAAATACCTAGATTTGACTGGATTAAAAAGTAGGGAGGGAAAAAATTTAGGATCTAGCCACTTATATGATTATTATAAATCAACAAAAAAATCTCATCTTTTTTTAAATGGAAAAATTCAAAAAGGTAATAAGGAGGATGTGTATTTTCAAATCGATCTTAGAGTTGAGAATATAAATCCAAAAGAAGATATTTATCTTGCTTTGGCTGTATTTAAATCTCCAGATCATATGTCTTTTCAACCAATTAAAGACTCAAATATTAATTCTAAAATTTACCCCTCAAAAAAAAATTATAGTATCCATGATGTTATGAACTACCCACCAACATTTTTTTCAAAAAAAGAAATTCAAAAAAGATTAGAAAATTACCAATGCAAGTTTTTAGGTTAAAAATATTACTATTTAACTCGCTTTAATATGGTTTCATTATTTAAAAAAAAATCTATTACTAATAACATTGTCGTGTCTTATTCTTATCAATTGCGGAGGAAAAAATTATAAAGTCGAGAAATATAAAAACCAAATTCCAAAATGGTATGTCGTAGACCAAAAGAGTGATAGTAAAGTTTTTGGAAAAGCTCTTGGGGAGTCCCAAAGTTTAGAGCTTGCAAATCGAGAAGCTGAAGCTTTGGCTGTAAGTAATGCAATTTTTAAAATCAAACAGGAAATGAATGCGATTAAAAATCAATATTTGTCAAAGAAGTTTAGTCAAAAGGGAAAAAAAGGCACGACATCTGTGCAAAGTGATTATGATGAGAAAATTGAACTAGCAATAAAGAATTATGAAATTTCTTCTTATAGAGTTTCAGAAAAAAGTATTTATAAAGATCCAAATGGTTTTAAAGTTTTTGTAGAAATTGAATTTAACAAAGAAAAATTATTTGAAAGCTTGGATAAAATTATTTAATTTTTCTTTAATTATTATGTTTTTACATAATTGTGCTTTGCCACCAAGAGAAGTTATGAAAGAGGGAATTAAAACAACAAATCGAATTAAAAATATGAGAAGTATTACTAAAGACTCAGTAAAAGAAGAAATGATAATCAATACTAAAAGAGCAATTGAAAAGATGGGTCGATGATAAGAACTTTGGTATTAATCATAGGTTTCTTTTTTGCAGGTGTAATTGCTTATGCAACATATAAAGAAAATTATTCCATAAGTAATTATGATGAATGCATACTGAAAAGTATGAAATCAGTTGATAGTGAAACAGCAGCAAAGTCTCTAAAAAAAGCATGTTCAAATAAATATGGAGATTCTTTTTTTGACAAATTTAGTTTTAAAAAGAAAGAAGAAATTTCTCCAGATGAACTCGAAAAAACGATTACCAAACTTTCTGAAATCATGAAGATCATGAAAAGAGAAATGGATGATTTCGATAAAGACGATAAAAAAGATAAGTAGTTTTTTTATAATAATTTTAAGTATCTTTTTTTTATATTCATGCTCTAACAAAACTAAGTCCATAGAGTATCAAGACGCTTGTTATTTTAAAAAAGTAAATGGAAAAGAAATACTCATTTGCGATGAAGAACGTATGAATAAAGTAAAGGTTCAAATCCACCCTTATTCAAAAGAATTTAGAACATGCGATAAATTTCAATATAAAACCGAAATTGATGGTGAGATTAGGATTGAAACAGGAATACGATGTCCTACCAAATTTGGATATGAGATTATAAAGTAATTAAATTAACAACGCCCCGTTTGCCAAGGCTTTCTTTTTTCTGGAGGTAAATGACCGGCGCATACTCTTTCTGCTTTTCCCTCAAGGTTTGGCCTTTGATCAAACAATGTTTCACCTTTATTAAAATCTGGATCATATGCCGTATCTTTACTAGTGCATGAGATAATTGTTATAAAAATTAGTAAACTACCTAAGATTTCTATGGATCGCATCTTTATATCTGCAATAAATTCTAATATTAGGGTACTTGGTTAACTGGTTATAAGGTATATAGCTATAAAACTCCCAATCATATTCACCAACCGGATTGTTTAAATTTGACCAAGAGCGGTAATTTACTTTTTCTTTTCCATTTTTTTTATTTATAATAGCTTTTTCACTAATCAATTGGTCTAATGATTTAGTGATATCTTGATTATTTCTTACGCTAAGCGAGTTGTAATATTTTTGAAATTTTTGAAATGATACTTTGAAGACCTCTTCAAAACATTTTGATCTGACCGGAAAAGCATTTTTTGCAAATTTGACTTCATCTGAACTGCTTTCAAATTCATAAGTTTTTTTAAACACTACTTCTTTGATATTACGTTTATGTGAGTTTACATACTTTTCGCTTGGATAAAGATGTACCACACCCTCTATTTCACCTTTTTTAAAAGCTTTATCTCCTCCACCCAACCAATACCACACAATAAATGCCCCTAGAATACCCCCAATAATCATGCTCCATTTAACAAACTGATATTGCCCATGGGTTTTAATGATTGCTTCTAGTTCTGAATGACACCAAGGACACTTGCTAGCCCATACATCAATTTTTTTTCTGCATGCGCTGCACACACCAAATTCATATCTTGCATTAGCCATAATCCAATAAAAATTAACTTGTATAAATTATTTGTCAACTGCAGGATTGATATATTTTGTTGTAGGATGTATTATTATAAGATGTCTACGAAAATTTGCCAATATTGTAGAGCAACCATAAAAAGAGAACTGCGTGTTTGTCCAGTTTGTAAGAAAGACCCTTTCAAGTCAAGAGAAAGACAAAAGGAAGAGGAAAGAAGAAGTAGCCCAGAGTATCAAGCTAAGAGAGCGTCGATAAAAGAAAAAAACAAGAAAGAACTAGCGGGTTTTTTAAAAGGAACCGGTCAAGGCTTAATGGGCTTTGGATTAATTTTAAGAGGTTTTGTGAAGTTATTTGCTTTGCTAGCAAAGTTAGGTGCTGGAAAAAATAAAGTTCAGCAGGCTTGTTTTGGCTTAGCAATAGTTGGTTTTATTGTTGGAACTATTATAGGCGGACCAGCTATTGGAGGACTATTTATATTAATTTTTGTAATTGGTTTTGCATTCTGGCTTAAATCACAAGGTGAAGCAAAAGCAAAAGAATGGGCCGAGACTTCATTCCTTGATAATTAATTTCTTGAAAATTAATTTTAAAAAATGAAAAAAAATTGTTCAAGTTGTTTCTCCACAATTAATTATTTTGCAATCAGATGTCCTTATTGCACAAGTTTCCAATCCAAAACCGCTAAAGGAGGCGGAGGGTATATTTTAATTTTTATATTTATTCTTGGGATTTGGGGATGGATAACCTCGCCAAAAGATATTTCTGGTGATGTACGTGGTTTACTAAACGTCGCTGAAAGCATTATGCGTAAGGCGGGTATAGAATTTTGGAATAGCTGTGGTGAGCAGGTGCATAAACGTTATAAAGAATACCACCCGTATCGAAGTAGATTAGATAATCTAGAATATAAATTACGAAATGTTAGTAAAAGAAAAAATCCAGATCTTTATGATGAAATCAAGAAAGAAAAAGATAATTTTCTCGACGAGGTGGTTGCCTATAGCATTATAACAGATCTTAATGGTTATGTTATGGCTATAATTAGTTGTGATGGTCGAGATAAATTACCAGAAGATATAGAGGAAGCTGAAGAACTTTTGATTAAAGCTGAAAAAAGAGCACCGGAATTATATAAAAAGTTTCCAGATTTAAAAATTTTAGACAATTAATCCAAACTAATTTGATTATTAGTTTATGAAACTTAAAAAGATATTTTACTAATATAAAAGTTTAAATAATCAAAAATTTAATTAATTTGTAAATATAAAGACAAATTTTTTGCAAAATTTTTTAATTCTAATTATAAATTAAAATAGAAATGAAAAAAGCTCAAATATTTTTGTTAATATTAATAATCTTTTTTTATAATGATGCCAAAGGTAATCAAAAAGAGCTTTCAGGAAAAAAAGACAATTGTACTATCTTTGTTAAACAAACAGATAAATCTCAATTTCAAAAAATCAATTGTACTGAAAAAAATAGGTATCCAATTCCAAATTTTGGATATGATAAAGATCACTGCGTAATTTTAAAGCAAGGATTTACTTATTTTGGAACAAAAAAACGTAAAATTTTTAAAAATAAAAATGGTTTATATTGTGCAATGGATGGATATTCCGGTAATGCTTCATGGTGGTATGTTAAGTAAAATTTTTTTAATTTTGTTTGCTGTACTTGTCATTAATTGCTCTGGCTCTAGAAATAATTTTACAGAGTTATCTGATCAGTCTCTCACCCAGCTTGTTGATGTAGAAAATCCAGTTTTTTTAACAATCATGTTAAATAAATACCTTCTTTATTCCAATAAATTAACTCCAGCTGCTTTAAAGAAGCATAATGCAGCAATTCACACTGCGTTGATGAATCCTAAAAATGGCATTGTTTATTACTGGCAACATAAAAAAACCAAAGGAATTGATAAGGTTTTTTTTGGTAGAATAAAAATTGTTTACTCAAGCCGTGATCGAAGAGGCATTTGTAGAACTTGGATTGAGGAGATTGGCAGAGACAATAAGTATATTTTTTCTTCAACCTCAACAGCATGCCTAAATAGAGATCAAACAAAATATGTTTTAGCTAATGAGTTTTTTTATGACAAAATGTAAAATCTATATTTCATTTTTAGCATGTTTAATCTTAATTCAGTGTGCAGATGCTAGAGTTGCAAGAAAGGCAATAAAAAATAATTGTAGTATTCCAAGTACCAATCATGCCTTTTTGGAGATTGTAGGAATTGAACCTACTGGCACAACAAAGGACTTAACTGGTTTTTATAAATATTTTACCTATGTTTTTAAACAACCTTTTTTTGATGTCGAAGATCGATGTCGACATACCAATTTAGTTGTTGAAGGGTTAAATGATAATGATGATTATAAAGTTCACTATTGGGAAAATCGTCAAAAAAAAACATCAGGTAAAATGGCAGTGTTTCTTACAAGAGAATATCATGCAAAATTATGCAGAGATTATTATACAATCATAAGAAAAGGAGATAAAAAATATTTTTGGCAAGGTACTGCATGTATAGGTTCTGGCTCACAACTATCAAAACAAATTATCGGATATCATAGTCATTGGTATTTTTATAATTATCAACCTAATCAATCTGGTGGGAGACCAATTTTAGAGTCTTGGGGAACTTATAATGATGCCGAACATCCAAATGTAAGACAAAGTAGGTATAAATTTCATTGTACGAAGACACCTTGGAAATGTAGATAACATTACCAATTCTTATTATTAAAATCTCTTTGTTTAACTTTATTACTGATAATTTTTTTATATTTTAAAGCCTTTTTGTAATACGGGTTACAAGCAAATCTGTCATTATTGACTAAGCAACGATCCATAATTTGTATCATTTTATATTCCTCAGTATTTTTCCAATCAAAATCAATATCATTTTTTTTAAGACCTGGTCGCAAGGTATCGTCTAATTTTTTATTAATCGAATTTATTCTTTCACTCAGTTGTTTTCCTATTTGTTTCATTTCATCACCTGGATACCTTGCATCTTTTTTAGCTTGAGAATACGAACACTGTATTAATACTAAAAAAATAAAAATATAACTTAATTTCATTGATATTGACTTTCGATATATTTCATTTCATAAAAAAACCACCCCCCAAAGGCAACATTATAGCCATGATACCTATCTCCAATATGCATTCCAAGCTTATCATCATGAACATTTTTTACTCTATTAGGGCACGCCCTCCATTTTGTTGCGTATGTTTTCTTTCTCGGAGTTAAATATGAAATGTAATCCCTACATCCTTGGTAGAATTTATTTGGACTATCAGTATTAGAATAAAAATGTGTTTTGATTACTTTAATTTTTCCAGACATGCTCGATGTTGTACTTAACCAAGAACGCGTTTCACCGTCGCTTGCAAAAAACAAAGCATCAAACAATATTTTAGTATGTCTACATTTATCACTAAGATCAATATGTCTTGTAATTCCGTATTTTAACATTTTTGTTGTAGCATTATAAGTACTTAGACCATGCCTTGCTCCTAGAGCATAATAATTGGCAGATGGCGCCAAGCACCTTGCTTCTGAGGCTTTTCTTAATTTGGAATCTAATGCGGGTGAGCAAGAAATCAAAAAAGTAAAAATAATTAAATATTTCATTCAAAAAATGAATGTATCAGTTAAAATAATAAAAAAAAATATTTATGAAAAAAAAAATTAATAAAATTTCAATTTTTCAAAAGGTGGTAATTTATGCTATTATAGCATCTTTAATCACAGTTGTCCTTGAAAGCGAAACATTAATAGCAAACAAATATTTTAAATTATTTTTATTTTTAAATTTATTTTTTGCGGTCTTTTTTTTATTAGAATTTTGTTATCGTTTTATAAAAGAAGTTTTTTTAGATAAAAAAAAGATTTCTATTTTGCAGTTTGTGACTTCTCCTTATAATATTATTGATTTTTTAGCATTCGCTCCATACTTTTTATTATCAAATTTAAATGAAACGTTTCTTTTAAGAATATTTAGAATTTTCAGAGTACTAAAAATGGTTAAAACAATTGAAAGTAATAAAGCAATTAATGGAGTTATAAAAGCTATAACACGTAAGAAAAAAGAAATAATGTTTAGTTTAATAATTACTGTATTTATTATTTTTATCGCTTCAATCATTTTATACTTAGTGGAAGGACCTTATAATACTGAAAATTTTGGAAGTATTCCAAGAGCTTTTTGGTGGGCCACAATTACTTTAACAACAATTGGGTACGGTGACGTCTATCCAGTTACTATTTTAGGTAAAGTAGCAACCGTTATTATTTCAATATGTGGAATTGGGATTGTCGCTATCCCAACAGGAATTATTGCAGGAAGTTTTAGTGCAAATTTGAACAAAAAATAATAAAATAAATAATATTATGTCAAAATTTGAATATGTTGCATTCCATGGAATTCAAGAAGTTGAAAAATTTGCTAATAGTTTGCCAAGAAATACTAAAATAAAAAAAATATTAATTGATAAAACATTAGGCCCTAGTTCTAAGGCTTTGAATATTATGGGACAAGA
>Ga0213865_10001897_pt1 | contig 13369 bp, 10 predicted proteins | sample PICome_6_FD_160100 | JGI IMG/M metagenome (GOLD analysis project Ga0213865, IMG submission 160100) | Coastal seawater microbial communities near Pivers Island, North Carolina, United States - PICO282 | ecosystem: Environmental > Aquatic > Marine > Coastal | place: USA: North Carolina...
TTGGATGCAACTAATGTTATTGACCAGCCAAAAATAACCGTAATTACTCCAATCTCAATAGACCACCAGCAATATCTTGGTGATACATTGGCCGAAATTGCCTCAGAAAAAGCAGGTATATTAAAACGTAATTGTTTTGCAATCATTGGGCCTCAAGAAGAAGAAGCGCTGGCAGTAATTGAGGCTCGAGCTTATGAAGTTGGCGCAACATGTAAGATATATGGCCAGCATTGGCATGTTTGGGAAGAACATGGACGCCTTGTGTTTCAAGATGAAAACGGGTTGTTAGATTTACCTTTGCCAAAATTAATTGGTGCACATCAAATACAAAATGCTGGTATTGCATTAGCCACATTAAGATATTTAGGAAAAGAAAATGTTTCCTTTGAGGGTGCAATGCTTAATGCGGACTGGCCGGCAAGGATGCAAAGATTAAAAAAAGGCCCATTAACATTGTTGGCTAATGATGCTGAAATTTGGTTGGATGGTGGGCACAATAAAGCTGCTGGATATGCTCTTGCTGAAGCCCTAAGTCGCTTACAATATCGCAAATTATTTTTAATAGTTGGAATGCTTAATACAAAAGATGTAGCAGGATATATGCAACCATTATTAAGCCAATCTAGAAGACTATATGGTGTTTCGATACCGGGAGAAGCTGCTACAATGACAGCAAAAGAGACTGTAGATGTGGCTATAGATGTTGGCTTTGAAGCCTTAGTTTCAGAAAATGTTGAAAGTGCAATTAAGGAAATCATCAAGCAAGATCAGAATGCAAGAATTTTAATATGTGGGTCACTTTATTTGGCTGGAAATATTTTGCAGAAAAATTCTTAACTATGATTTCATACGCTCACCAATGGGATCAAAAGGAGGATTATCCATTATTTGGCATGGATACCGCTTTCCCAAAATTTCTATTTCAAACAAGCCTTTTTGGGTAATTTGCGATAGATCAGTTGGTATATAACCTTGCGCCATTGACGCTTTAATTGAGTGTGCATAACCACCAGAAGTAACCCAACCCACAACTTTCCATTTACCATCTTGTTGAGAATTACTACTGGATAATTCATTGCCTTTTGAATTGAATCTCTTTGCACCGTGTTTATGTGGTGGGTCAATAAAATCATAGATCTTTTCAGTTTTGGCCCATATTGGCTCATCACCAGAAACATCGGATGTATCGGCATCTATAATAAATGATGTGCGGGAAATTTTGGGGCCATCTAATAGCTCTTGTTTTGCTGCCTTTTGTCCAATAAATTTTGGTTTATTTATTTTGATAAACCTTTCCATACGACTTTCATAAGGGCCATAGATTGGGCGTAATTCTGCAAACCAACTTGGAAAGTTCTTTTCTAAACGCATTGATAGCAATGCACGCATACCAAAGTCTTTAATGTTAAATTCGGCCCCTTTTGCTTTTATTCCACGATATACTTTCCTTTGGTATTCAGGAGCCATCCATATTTCATATCCCAAGTCGCCACTGTAACTAAGACGATTTATCATACATGGCGCCCCATTAACATTCATCTCACGAAAACCCATAAATTGAAATTTAGAGTTAGAAATATCTTCATCAACTAGTTTTTGGAGTACTTTTCGTGAATTTGGACCCGCAATAGACAAGCCATGTAGTGTCATATCAAAGCGTTTAATTTTTAATGATTTATAAAACTTTGAATGCTTTTCAAACCAACGCATATGATATTTTGTAGCACTTAATGAGCCAAAGATTAAAAATCTATTTTCAGATGCTTTCGCAATAGTAAAATCGCCAATTAGCTTGCCGTTTTCATTTAACATTGGAGTTAAAATAATACTGCCTAATTTTGGCATATTATTTGTCATTAGGTAGTTTAAAAAAGCTTCAGCATCGGCACCTGATACTTCATATTTAGCAAAGTTAGAAATCTCTGTGACACCTACACTGTTTCTGACTGCTTCCACTTCAGCGGCAACATGCTTAAAATCATTCGAGCGATGAAATGAAAGAACATCATGAGCTTCTTTTTTTGAAGGTGCGAACCATAGTGGGGTCTCTAAGCCCCAAGTATCTCCCATAACAGCAAAATTTTCATTTAACATAATGTCATATAGAGGAGTGGTTTGTTGTGGCCTTGCAGCAGGTAATTCTTCATTTGGAAAGCTAATAGAAAAACGTCTTGAGTAGTTTTCGCGTACTTTTGCATTAGTGTATTTAATGGTAGCCCATTCACCAAAGCGTGAAACATCCATAGCAAATACATCAAATCCTGGATCGCCATCAACCATCCAGTTTGCTAATGCTAAACCAACACCTCCACCTTGACTAAATCCTGCCATAACTGCACACGCTGACCAATAATTTGTTAACCCAGGTACAGGACCAATCAAAGGATTGCCATCTGGTGCAAAAGTAAATGGTCCATTTATTATTTGTTTAATGCCGGCTTTTTCAAATGCAGGAAAGTGCTTAAATCCAACTTCTAAAGAAGGCGTAATTCTGTCTAAATCAGGCTGCAACAATTCATGGCCAAAATCCCAAGGTGTATTAATTGGTGACCATGGTTTACATGCTTTTTCATAAGTCCCTAATAAAAGGCCATTTCGCTCTTGCCGTGTATAAATCTCTCCTTTGAAATCAATAACCCCAACGAGCTCTCTACCAGTTTCAGAATTAAATTCAGTCACTTCGGGCATATCATCTGTTAAAAGATACATGTGTTCCATAGCGAGTAATGGCAGTTCTAATCCAACCATTCTTCCAACCTCGCGTGCCCATAATCCACCTGCATTTACCACATGTTCTGTTTTTATGGTTCCATTTTTTGTAACCACATTCCATATTCCATCAGTATCTTGTGTAATTTCTAAAACGGGGTTTCGTAGCTCTATTTCAGCACCCAAAACTTGGGCAGCTTTTGCATAAGCATGAGTTGTACCTGAGGGATCTAGATGTCCTTCTACAGGATCCCATAATGCACCAACGAAATGGCTTTCATCCATGAGAGGAAACATTGCTTTAGCTTCTGAAGGTGTAATTAGCTCTGTTTCCATACCTAAACATCTACCACGTGCATGTGTCATGCGTAGAAAATCCATTCTTTCAGGACTATCTGCCATCATCACGCCACCAGTTAAGTGTAGCGAACAAGACTGACCTGAAAGCTCTTCCAGTTCTTTATACAAACCAACTGTATATGCTTGTAGTTTTGCAACATTTGGATCACCATTTAATGTATGAAAACCACCTGCTGCATGCCATGATGACCCACTTGTTAACTCAGATCTTTCAATAAGAATTATATCTTTCCAGCCTGCTTTTGCGAGGTGATACAATACAGAACACCCAACTACGCCTCCTCCAATGACTATGGCTTTAGCATGTGTTTTCATAAATTATATTCTCTATTATTGGCTTAATAAAAAAAATTAAATCTAATGCGAATGTTTTTGCTTGTATTTTAACGACATATTTTGTCGTTAGGGTTAGATATAAATAAGCTAAAAATTAACATTAATTGGATGCCCCACCAGAGAAAGTATTCCCGTTTTTATAGTCGCATGGCTCATCTTGCATTTCTAAGTGTAACCTATTTTCAACATACTTATTATTACGAGCTAGTTTTTCATCAAACTCAATTCCAATTCCTGGTGCAGTTGGTGCAATAATAAATCCATCATCCCAAACTATTTTATTTTTTATTAAATTACCTGAAAATCCACCACCTGTAAGAATAGTTTCAGCCATTAAAATGTTAGGTATGTTTACTGCCAATTGAATATTTGCTGCCCATTCAATTGGACCAGCATAAAGATGAGGTGCAATATGTACATTATTAACTTCAGCTATAGCTGCAATCTTTTTAGTTTCTAATATACCCCCTGATCGACCTAAGGCAGGTTGAAGAATACTTGCAGCGCCTTCCTTTAAAACTTGAAAAAATTCATTTTTAGTACTCAAGCGCTCTCCAGTGGCTATTGGAATTCGAATTGAATTTGCAATTTTTGCCATTGATGAAATGTTATCTGGTGGAACTGGCTCTTCATACCAAAGAGGATCATAGGGCTCTAATGCTCGGCCTAATCTAATTGCGCCAGCAGTTGAAAACTGACCATGAGTTCCAAATAGTAAATCTGCTTTTGTACCAATAGCGTCTCTTATTGCAGCACACATTTTTACTGATAATTCAATATCAGTTAATGCAGGCATGTGACCTCCACGAGCTGTGTAAGGACCCGCAGGGTCAAACTTTATTGCTGTAAAACCTAGATTAACCATTTCCAGAGCACTCTCAGCTTGCATTTCTGGTGATATCCAAAATTTTGAAGCATCATGATGCTCCATTGGGTAAAGGTATGTGTACGATCTTATTCGATCATTCATTTTTCCACCCAATAAAGCATAAACTGGACGATCATGTGCTTTACCTAAGATGTCCCAACAGGCAATTTCTAATCCTGAAAATGCTCCAATAACACTTAAGTCAGGGCGTTGAGTGAACCCAGACGAGTAGGCTCGTCTAAACATCATCTCAATATTTTCTGGGTTCTCATTCATCATATGGCGTTCAAAAACGTCATTAATGACGGCTTCCATAGCTTTTGAACCAACAGATGCAGCATAAACTTCACCATAGCCTGTTATACCATTATCAGTGGTTAATTTGACAAATATAAAATACCTCCCACCCCAGCCTGGTGGAGGATTTTTAACTGTAAAAATTTCTAAATCTTTTAATTTCATTTAGGTAGTCAAACACCTTTTATGAAAAAAAACAATTGTTTATCCAGCACCGCGCAAACGAGATTCTTCGCTGTCAGGTACGTAGGTTCTATGAGCAAATTTTTTAATAATTTCTGGGGCGTCTTCTGGAAACTTGGCATTTTTAGTTTTCAAATCACCACAAAGTGATTGAAATATAAGTTGACCGATTACTTCTACATTATCTGCTTTTTTACAACAATCTGAATAATAAGTGCCCAATGTTAATCCACATGGAACCTGTACACTTATATCTAATGGATGTTTTTTCCCGTCTGCATTTTCTAAAATGGAGATTAGTTCTAAAAATCCATCATAACCTGATTTATAGAGGTTTAATGTTGCCATAGCAGCTTCTTCGGCCATACCCCAAGAAAAACCAGCTCCACGTGCAGCCTTTTTTGCAAACGAAAAGATTTCAGATTCTGTTAACAAGCTTGGGCCCCATAAGACCAGTTATCTTCATCTGTTAATTCTTTAGGAAATGGTGCATCCTTAAACATACATATCCTAACCCACCTATCCGATCTTGGGTCAAACTTAGTTGCACCAAAAAATGATAACTTACAGCGCAACATGTCGATAGGCAGCATTTTACTATCTAATAGATTGTCTCGTATTTCTGAATATGGAAATTTATTACTCAACTGTATTCGTCTGACAATATGCCTATGCTCGGGATGTGCCAGTAAAAATTCACCTAAGTTTTGTTTTTTTATTAACGCTGAATGGAGCGCGGCAATGTCTCGTGCAACTGCTAATGGTTGTTCAAGCTCAGATCCATTTTCTTCAAATCGTTCACCTAAGCGTGGCTCAAGTTTTGATTCTGAGACATACCAGAATCTCGCTTGATGATCATTTTTTGAGTAATCTATACTAAGAGCCCATTCATAGTTTTCTTGAATTTGTGCCTTTAATTCATCTGTTGAAATTGATGCATCAATTTTAAAATGTTTAGTTTCATCAATGTACATACAATCAGATAGATCATCCACTAATTCTGAATAAGGCTCAAATAAGGCTGATACAATTTGTTCTTGTGTGTCTTCACAAAGATTATTTGTAGACCATAAATAGAGAGTATCCCATGGATAGTTTTCTTTATCTAGAGTTTCAAATTTAGAAATCACTTGAGATAATTCATTACAAAATATTTTTATTTTTGGTTTTTGAATATCATGTTGACTTGTCCAGCATTGTGCATTTTTTAGAGCATTTTTAAAATGCTCTCCCATAATCATAAATGTTTCATCAGATACACTTTTAACAGCCCTTACACGTGCTAAAGCAGTCTCTCTAGCGTAAATCCATGTACTTAATAGGGCCGGATGGTTGACTAAAAAAGGAGCCATGCCAAGACCAGTTGAATTTCCAATTCCCATAGATCGCCGTAATTTTGGATCTAACTTAACTGCATTATCACCACCTTTTTTAGAAGCAACATAGTCGACTAAATCCATAACAAAGCAACGTATCAGATAAACAGTTAACATTTCTGCTTGAAACGGGGTGCGCATTTCTTCTCTATTTGAAATTTTTGATCGATCTGATGCGCCAAATTTACCTGAGCCATAAACAGCAGTCGTTCGCATTAAATAGCCAACTTCATTTAATTTCTTTTCATCGGGTTGGATTCCTGCAGCCAATGAATCAATAACATAATCCCATAATCTTACAGATCGATTAGCCCTAGATAGAGTTAATTCATTTTTTGATATTCTGCCTGCTTCTTGTAGCGGTACATTGTCTTTTAGTCGTATAATATCAGATTCTGTTGGTATTCCATCATGAAGAGTAAAAGTACAATCCCATGCTTCAGCAATTACACGGTCAGATCTTAATTCAGCAGGAAGGTCATGGGCAAAAGCAACCAACGTATAGCTTCTTTCAGGGCCATGAACGCTATAGGTGGCATACCCAAAACCGTCATCATTAATATTCCAATTTGGTTTATCAAAACGCCAATTTTCAGAGGCTAGACGTCTTAATAATACACGCATGAAACTAATGCGTGATTGATGCAGACTTCCCAATCGAGATAATTTCATTACCTCTTCAGGCTTGCGGAGTGTTAATTGTGGTATCATTCAATTGCACCAAAATTTTTATCGTAAAAGTTTAACCAATTATTTCCCATGACTTTTGAAATTTCTATTTCTGTCATACCTATTGAATTTAGCCCATTAGAAATATTTGAAAAGTCTTTGTTACCTTTATACCATGATGGCATTGGTGGAAATCCAGCATTTGACGCAGTTCCTTCGCCATAATCTATACCTTTTGTCCAACGCCCGACGCGCATCCATTCGACTATACTATCAGGTTGATTTTGACATAAATCAGTTCCAATACCAATGTTATCAATGCCCATTACATCAGCTGTTTCAGCAATCATTTCGCAAAAACTATTAATAGTACAATTTGTTCCATCTTTTAGGTGATGAGGATAAATAGAAAAACCTAGCATACCTCCTGAATTTGCAAGTTCTCGCAAAACTGTGATTGATTTGTTTCGGAGGGCTTGATGCCAGTTATGTGGGTTAGCATGAGTAATTGCGATGGGCCGTTTAGAATACTCTATTGCATCCAAAGTTGATTTTTCGCCGGAATGACTCATGTCAACAACCATTCCAACACGATTCATCTCTGTTACAACTTCTCGTCCCATTCTGGTTAGTCCAGCATCATAACTTTCATAACACCCTGTGGCTAGCAAAGACTGGTTATTATATGTCAGCTGCATAAACCGTGCACCTAGTTGATGTAGAATTTGAACAAGGCCAATATCGTCTTCAATAGGTGATGGGTTCTGAAATCCAAAGAAAATTGCTGTTCTGTTGGTTTCTTTTGCTAAGCGAACATCAGCACCTGTTGTTCCTTGAAATATTAAATTAGGAAATTGTTCAAACCAACGGTTCCATTGTTCTATGTTTAAAACAGTTTCTCTAAATGTTTCATGATAAGCTATTGTAACATGAACTGCATCAAGACCACCTTCCCGCATTTCTTTAAAAATGCTTTCAGACCAGTTTGCATATTGCAAACAATCAATATGGTAATTTGTCATGATGTTGGACCTTTTGAGAGTTTGCTTAATTGATCAAATATTTTTTTTTCAATTTTGACTGTTTTAGGCATAACAAAGTTTGATCCGGGCAATCTTGTTCCCTCTTGTTCACTAACCGCTGTGATTATTTTCTCAATACGATCAAAAAAGAAGCTTCCGTGCGTACTAGGATCAAGAATTATATAGCATTGCCCTAAATCATGAGGTTTTCCCTGTGGAAGCTTTAACCCTTTCACATCCAATGAATTTACAGATCCTGTAAACGCTGCTGCTAAAACTTCTGTCATAAGGCCAAATCCCCAACCTTTATAATCACCAGAAGACTTTAAGGATCCTTTCAGAGCTTCATTTGGATTTGTTGTGTCATTTCCCTGACTATCAACAGCCCATCCTATTGGGATATTTTCTCCAGCTGCTGATGCCATTGTAATTTTTCCAAGAGCTATCGCTGAGGTACTTTGATCAAATTGAAATGCAATATCACCATTCCTTGAAGGTATCGACATTGCAATTGGGTTTGTTCCTAAAATTGCTTTATTTCCCCCAGGTGGTGATACAACAGCACTGGCATTAGTAAAGCCAATACCTATAAACCCAGCTTGAGCAATTTGTTCTGTAAAATATCCTAAAGAAGTACAGGTATGAGAATGAGAAATAGCCAAAGAGCACGTTCCGGTATCTGATACTGTTTTTAAGGCTAATGGTAATGCGCGTTCAAAGGCTGCCTGAGCAAAGCCATATTTTGCATCTACATGAATTGATGCTGATTTAGGCAATGAAACAATTGGCTCAACAGTGCCATCTACTCTGCCAGAAACTAATTGAGTACAGTAGCTTTCTAGATAATAAAGTCCGCATATTAAATTGCCTTTGGCTTCGGCTACTCTTACGGCTTTGGCTACTGATCTAGCGATCCAATTCGAAGCACCATGATTAATGAGAGCATTTTTAGTTAAACTCTCAATTTCATTTAAATTAAGTTCTATTTTTTCCATTATAAGTCTTTGCCCTAATTAAAATTAAACATCTTCAAGAAAAACGACATCTTGTTAAGATGAATCGAACCAACGAATATAGTCATTATAAATTAATTTTGCTTAAAGGAACAGAATGACAAAAACTTTTCAGTAAAAAGCAGTTTTTTGTTTGGATTTAAAATCAAGGAGGTATCAAAAAGAGTATATTTGGGCCAAAATTGAAAAAATTAATAAAACAAAAAGCATTAAGCTCTAATCAAACACAAGAAAATAAAATTATTTTATGCTAATCTGCTCAATATAGGCAAATGATACAATTCAAATTGACCTTTAATTAATAAGCATTAAATACTTCTCTTTTACTACAATCATCCCTATCTATGTCATAATTAATAAAGTTTAAGGACTGGTCATGATTATTCCTGGATCACCAGAGATGAAATCTCAACTAGAAGCGGTCTTCGATTTGGAGATTAGCGCAGCTATGTTCAAAGAAACAGCCAAACAATACAGCCATGTAGATCGTGTGATACCTGAAGCTGAATGGATGAAGCGTGCTCCTTATGTACATGCAATTAACAAGCTAAAAAAAGAAAAAGATGCCGTAATATTAGCACATAACTACATGACACCTGACATATATCATGGAGTGGCAGATATTGTCGGAGATAGTCTGCAACTTGCAATTGAAGCAACCAGAGTTAAAGAAAGTGTTATAATCCAGGGTGGTGTACACTTTATGGCTGAAACATCAAAAATTCTGAGTCCAGAAAAAACTGTTATTATCCCTGATAGTCGAGCAGGCTGCTCATTGGCAGAAAGTATAACTGCAAATGATATTGCTGGTATGAGGCAAAAATATCCTGGTGCACCTGTTGTATCATATGTAAATACCACAGCTGAAGTAAAAGCGGCATCTGATATTTGTTGCACATCTTCTAATGCTGTCGATGTAATAAATGCAATGGATAGTGATTTAGTCATAATGACTCCAGATGGTCATTTAGCACAAAATGTTGCCAAACAAACAAACAAAAAGATTGTTTATTGGGAAGGTGCCTGTGAGGTCCATATTGAATTTAAAGCTGATGAATTACGAGAGTATCGTAAATACGAACCTGATGCTGTTATAATTGCTCACCCAGAGTGCCCTACGGAAGTTGTAGATGAATCCGATTTTAGTGGATCTACTTCGGGTATGATAGATTTTGTCAGAAAAAATAAGCCAGAGAAAGTTTTATTAATTACTGAATGCTCAATGGGTTCAAATATTGCTGATGAAGTGCCGGAGGTAAATTTCTTAGGTCCTTGTAATCTATGCCCCCATATGCAGAGAATTACATTAGAAAAAATATTATGGTCATTACATACTGGAAATGAAGAAGTTGTAGTTAAAGAAGAGTTAGCTGCTAAAGCGCGATTATCGATTCAAAGAATGATTGATTTGAAATAGAGCTGTGAAAAAACAACAACATAACGTTCTAATTATTGGAGCAGGTTTAGCAGGATTGTATGCTGCACTTAATCTTGCTCCTAGACCTGTTACCTTAATCTCACCCAAGCCATTAGGTTTTGATGCTTCAAGTGCATGGGCGCAAGGCGGCGTAGCTGCAGCTATGGATGAACATGACACTCCAGAAGCGCATGCAAGAGATACTGTTATGGCGGGTGACGGAATTGTTGATACAGATATTGCAACATTTGTTACATCGGTAGCAAAAGAACATGTACTTGAATTAGCGGATGTTGGAACACCATTTGATCGTTCCCAAGACGGTGATTTCTTAATGTCTAAAGAAGCAGCTCATAGTTTTGCGCGAGTGGTTAGAGTAAAAGGTGACCAAGCCGGGGCTGCGATTATGAGAACACTTGTTAAGGAGGTGTTAAACACACCATCAATAACGGTTATGCAAGGCTTAACAGCCTTAGATTTGATAGTAAAAAACAATGAAATGTGTGGCGTTGTTGTTGCAAGCGGAGAAAAAGATCCATTTGTGATTCAAGCTAAAGCATATTTAATGGCCGCTGGTGGAGCTGGCAGTTTATTTATGAAAACTACAAATCCTCCAACAGTTAGAGGTTTAGCATTAGGGATGGCGGCTCGAGCTGGTGCTGAAATTGCTGATGCAGAGTTTGTTCAATTTCATCCAACAGCCATGGATCTAGATCTAGATCCAGCGCCACTCGCAACAGAAGCATTGCGTGGAGAGGGTGCAGTTTTAATAAATAAAGCGGGTGTTAGATTTATGCAAAATATTCATAAAGATGCTGAATTAGCACCTAGAGATATTGTTGCTAGAGCTATTTTTCGTGAACATCAAAATGGTAATAGACCTGCTTTAGATACACGCAGCGCAATTGGATCTAAAATTATTAATCAATTTCCTGCAGTTTCTGAGGCATGTTTGAAAAGTGGAATTGATCCTGTAAATGAGCCAATTCCGGTCGTGCCCGCTGCACACTATCATATGGGTGGAGTTGCAACAGATATAAGAGGTAAATCTTCAATAAACGGTCTTTGGATTTCTGGTGAGGCATCATCAACTGGATTACACGGTGCAAACAGATTGGCTTCAAACGGATTATTAGAAGCTTTGGTTTATGCTGCAACAGCATCAAATGGAATTATTGAAGCAATTGAAGAAAAAGAATATCGACTATTTGATGAAACTTTAGATGTACCAAAAATTGGATTTGGCTCTATTGATGAGAAAGTTATTTTAGAACTGCGTAAAGTAATGTCTAATTGGGTTGGTGTTATCAGAACAGGTGAAGATATTGCAAAAGCATTACGGTTTATTAAAAAATTAGATTTAGAGTATGGTGGAAAATCTACTAATTTTGATAATATGCTTGCAGCAGCTACGCTAATTTCTGCAGCTGCCTATATACGTGAAGAGTCACGTGGGGGTCATTACCGAAAAGATTTTCCAAATAAAAATGACAATTTACAAAAACGTAGTAAAATGATTTTAGCCGATGCATTAGATTTAAGAAATAGTTTATAGGGACAATAATGAATCATTCTACTATTCCTGACTTTTTATTAAATGATATAATTAAACGTGCACTTGAGGAAGATTTGGGTGGTGCTGGAGATCTAACTAGTCGTGCGGTTATATCGGATGGAACTACATATAGTGCTAAAATAAATGCTCGGGAAGCGGGTGTGATATCGGGAATGCAAATTGCAAAAATAGCGTTTTTAATGATCGACAAAACACTAGAAATTAAAACCTGCATTAAAGACGGATCTTATGTTCAAAAAAATGATACATGTATGACTATAAAAGGTGATGCTAAATCAATTTTGATGGCTGAAAGAGTAGCGTTAAATTTTGCAGGTCGATTATCAGGTATTGCAACTATGACATCAGCTTTTGTATCTAAAACAAAAGGAACGAAAGCTAAGATTTGCTGTACAAGAAAAACCACACCTGGATTAAGACTGATAGAAAAAGAAGCTGTAAGGCATGGCGGAGGTGCAAATCATCGATTTGGATTAAATGATGCAATTATGATTAAAGATAACCATATTGCAGCCGCTGGAAGTATTGAGAAAGTTTTAGAAAGAGCACGAAAGTTTGCCTCACATATGACAACTATCGAAATTGAAGTTGATACATTAAATCAACTTGAGATGGTGTTAAACGCTGGTGGAGCGGATGTTGTGTTGTTAGATAATATGACCAACAAAGATATGCTCTTAGCTGTTAAACTGATCAAAGGTAGGATGACTGTTGAAGCATCAGGAAATATGACATTAGATCGTATCTCTTCAGTTGCTTCAACTGGTGTAGATTTTATTTCAGTAGGTGGCCTTACACATACTGTTGCAAATTTTGATTTAGGATTAGATTTTTAAATTTAACAAAAAATTAAAATTAATTAGAGTTAAATACTTGAAGTAATCCAGTCAGCTAGAGCAGCTTTTGGTGCTGCACCAGTTTTATTTGCAATGGCTTCTCCATTTTTAAATAAAAATAATGCAGGTATGCCTCTTACACCCATCTGAGCAGGTGAATTTGGATTTTCATCAACATTAATTTTTACAATTTTTACTTTTCCTTCATATTCATCGGATAGTTCTTCCAGTGCAGGACCAATTTGCTTACATGGACCACACCATTCTGCCCAAAAATCAACAACAACAGGTATGTTTGAGTTTGTTACTTCAGCTGCGAATGTGTCATCAGTTACTTTTACGGTTGCAATTAGGCTTCTCCAGAAATTTTCGTATATATTGAATCTAGGAACGATCTATTGAATCGTCAAGATGTTGTATTGTATCTAATGAATTAATTGCTGTGTTGTGTGAGATTTTCATAACTTCTCCTGTTTTCGTCCATAATATTGCAATTATAATTTCAGACTTGGGATATATTTTTTGTAATGCTAGGAGATAAACAGCTTGTTGTGCTAAAATACCATTAGGTATTTCTTCATCTGATTCAGGAATGTTTACATTACTTTTAAAATCTATAGCGGTAATAGTATTTTTACTTATTATTAATCTATCGATATACCCAAGAATATTATTGTTTAGTTGTGATATATGGCTTGTTATTCCGA
>Ga0213865_10001898_pt1 | contig 13367 bp, 15 predicted proteins | sample PICome_6_FD_160100 | JGI IMG/M metagenome (GOLD analysis project Ga0213865, IMG submission 160100) | Coastal seawater microbial communities near Pivers Island, North Carolina, United States - PICO282 | ecosystem: Environmental > Aquatic > Marine > Coastal | place: USA: North Carolina...
TAAATGTTTTCTTTTGCCATGGTCTATCTTTAACTTTACCCCAATATTTTTTATTACCCTTAGATTGTTTTGATTTCCATTCTTTAGAGTGTTTTCTTCCAATATTACTTTCAGTTGCAAGTCTTAGATTTCTTATACTTGCTTGTATTTGTGAAGGAGTTTTATTTTTATTTGCCATACTTTGTGCCAATCTTGTTGCCTCAGCAGAACTTATTTGTCCTGATAACATTCTATAAGCAATTTCATCTTCCCATTTTCCATACTTCTCATATAACTTTTTATGTTCTAAAGCATGTTGTCTTACTGTAACTCTTTTTAAGTTACTTTTATCATCTGTTCCACCCATGTGCTTTGGAACAATATGATGTAAATGATATATTCGTTTCATATATCTATTTATAAAGATTTGGATTGCCAGAAGTTATTTTTTCTCGGATTTATCTGTGAACTCGGCGTCTTCAACTGAAGTCACATCTTTATTTTTATTCTTTAATAACTTATGAAGCTCAGAACTACTCCCAACAAACAAAGCCTGTTTGATGTTTGTATTGTTTGTGTTCTTTGGAACTTCTTTAAGACTCTTTAATTTGCCTTGTAAGTCTTGTAACTTATCAACTGTATCAGCAACTTGTTTAATTAAGTTTCCAGCAACTTCGTATGCTCTAGGGTGTTGACTTTGATTTGCAATATCAAGTATGCCTTGTATTGCGTCTTGGCCTCGTTCTATAAGATTGTAATAGTTTTCTCTACTGTATTTGTAGTCATTATCAACATCGCCTTTTTCCTTATCTTCAACTCTAGGAACTGGCGGAGTGTATTCTTGTTTAACTACAGCCTTTGTAACTGGTTTATCGTTAGAGATACCAAGTGCTTCATTTATTTTTTCATCTATACTCATAATATTTCCTTAATTTATTTATCTGTGCCGTCTTCAGGATCAAAATTCTTACTGTCACTAAAATTTTGTATAGTTGTTGTAAATCCAAAATCATCATCAGCATTTGCCGATGTAGGATTAGGAACAGTAATAATTCTTTCCTCTCTAGTGCTTGATGTATCTGTGTCTGTATATAAATCGACAATAGTTTTTTTGATAACTTTGCCACCTTCATTTACAGGACCAAATAGATATGTCTTAGCAGTAAATGACATTGTCCAGTTGATCGCTCTTCTTTGTGTGTATGATCCATCATAGGTATCATCATAAGTTACATTGTTTAATACAATAGGCACATCTCTTTTAATATTCATACTTCTAATTAGATTAACTGTAATGGTATAATCAGGTGCAAAGTATGGCATAATCTGTTCAACAATTTGCAAACCACCTTCAGCAGTTGCTGTAAAGGCATAAAGATTAAAACTAATATTATATGGCACAGGATTATAAACAATATTTACTGTATCATTTGTTGATCCTGGTGTTCTTATTGAAGATAACTTATTTAACTTTCTACTTGAATCATAGTTAATACCTGTAATCTCAAATCCCATTCTAGGCAATGTTACAGCAAACTCTCTATCTTCTAAGTTTGGTTGTTGTTCTAATCTTGTTAAAAACTTTTCTTTAGGTGCGTATGATAGTGGCACTTTTATTTTTTGAATAACTTTATTATCACTATCTGTTCTATGAATATGAATATTATTAAATATTGTTCCAAAAGCAACAACAGTGTTTCTTAGTGTTTCATGGTAAAAATATGGTTTATTAAACATTATAAGAATCCTTCTGGATCCTTAGGATCACCAAATGGGTTAAGTTCGCTAAAATCTATTATATCGTCTGTTGTTGTTTCAGTTCCAAAACCAGCGTCTGCCTCAAATGTTTCATTGTCAGCATACTGTCTTGTTTGTTCTTCATACTGATACTCATCACTAATAATATGATGACTTTCACTAGCAGATGATGTTTCTAAAACTAATGCACCTGAATTATCTTCCAATAAAGTTTTCCATTGTAAAATATCTAATGAGTATTTTGTTTCTGCGTCATCCATAACAGCATTACCAGTTCGTATTCTTTCGCCAGAATATTCAAATCTAGTACATCTTAATTTATAGATAGGTAGATTTCCTAATTGAAAAAACGGTTGTTGATCTTCAACAAACTGTATTTCAAAAAATGAATTCATTAAAGGAAAGAATATTAAATCACCTTCGTTAGGTCTTCCTTCAGTTATTTGTGTTGCAGGATTATCAACTTGCCATTGCCATCTTCTTTTTGCAACAACAAATGTTGTATCTTCTCTTATTTCTAATCCAAACTTACTAATTAATTCTTGTTCGCCTTGGAAACCTTCAGTTGTTTCCATATACATTTCAACTAAGTATGAATGATCAAAACGACTTAAAACATCTTCACCTAAAACTAAATCATGGTTAACTAGTTTTCTAGGCAGATAATATACATCGTGGCCAAATATCTTTAAAGACTCTACGATTATGTCTTCGTGTAAGTTTTGTTCAGACTCGGAACCAATACCCATTCCGTGCTGAAAGTAATGATTAACAGCCACTTTATCTCTCCTCTATTATCCCACCATGTATGTTACAGGTGATTCGAATGTGCCTCTTATTTGATCTTCAAGTGTTTGTATCTCTTGGTTTGCCTGTTGATAGATTTCTAATCCGTTAAGTGTAACACCACCTATCATTTGAACTCCACCAAATTTAGACAAATTAGTTCCCCATTGTTTTTTAAATAAAGATGTTACATATCTTTTTAAATACATATCATTGAAAACATCTGTATTTTCTGTTGGGTCTAATTTTCTATAACACTCAATAACTAGATACTCGCCAACTTGAATATCAGTTTTCCAATCCATTCCAATATACAATCTGTTATTATGCATATTAAAATCAATAGGTTTTTCACCAACAAGAATATGATCTAACATATCTAAATGCCTCATTACCATATCGTAATGAATAATAGATGTTGAAGAAAAATCATATAAGTCGTTTAATCTTAGTTGATATCTAACATCAAACATATTTTGATTTCCTCTACTTGATAAAGGAAATATTCTTGTCACAGCCAACACTGTTTCAGGAACTATAATATAGTTGTTTGCCTGTTTATATGTTGAAGTTACTGATCCTTTAGTTGCAGTAATAGTCGAGTCACCGTTTGGCGATAAAATTCTGTCTTTGTCTGCTTGTGTTACTTGATATTTAAGATATACTCTTTCAACACCATCGTAATGATACTGAGCAAAATATTGTAATGCCTCATCCAATCTATCTTCTAGTTGGTCGTCATCAACATTTATCTCAATAACAGGCTTACCTAGTGTTCTTAAAGCATACTGTTTTAGTTGTTCTCTACTTGCTGGTTCTGCCATAAAAATATCCTTTTTATACTATTTATATGACAAAATATCTATATTATTCGTATTTGTAGTTAAATGTTTGTAGTTCCCATTTGAATAACTGTTTTACTCTTTTTTTCATGTCTTCATGTGTATACCAGTCATCCAATACAATATCTGATTTACCTTTATGTAAATGGGGCAATCCTGTATATGGCACACCTATTTTCTTACAGATAAACTCCATCTCTTGGTCCATATTTTCAAATTTTGCAACATGATTTGCTAATATTTTTGCACCTTCGGTATACATGTGTCTATCAGTAGGTTTAGATGGATGAAAAATATAACTTTTAAAGGACATATCTTTAAACCACTTATGTGGTTCTATCTCGGTATATTTGTGATGATACAAATAATGTGATATGCATTTTCTATATGGATTTCTTTCAAAGCAAAATACAAAATAATCTTTTAATTTATCTTTTGTTATATTATATTCTTTACTTTTTCTTAATGCTACTTGCAATGCAACATGTGGATTTTTTGCTTTTCTATTATCATTGATACCTGGAAAATTTAAACTAGTCATTTGACCAGCAAAATCTATTTCAGGATCAATATGATTAGCAAAATATTGTTGAACTGAAGCACTAGCAGTCTTACGGCATCTTAAAAATATAAACTTCTTTGAGTGACTTATAATCATAATATAATAATTTATACTTACGATAATTCTGCTATTTTAGTTTCTAAAGTAGTAATATGTGTATTTAAACGTGTTTGATCTTCAGCACCTAAAGAAGAAAACTTAGTATCATTTGATTTAATTCTATTAAGTCTTTCTTTTTTTCTCAAAAACTTCTCTTTTTTATAAGAGTCGGATTTGTCTGATTCAGAAACTTTAGTTGTTGTTGATATAACTTTGTTTAATTTGTCTATAACTGCCATTTTTATTCTCCCTTTTTATATACTATTTATAAGAAATCTTTGGCAACCCTAACATAGGGCGTTTATCAAATATATTCTTATCAGCAAATGGTCCGTTAACATGATTATAATGTAAAAACACTTGTCCACAAATGTTTCCTTCAAATTTCTCTCTCCAATGTTCTAAGTCACAACCACTATAAACTAACATATCACCTATACCTAGAGTTATTTCAGTATTATCTATAAAGATTGACCACGGATCACCACCTAAATGTAATGTTGTTGATATTTCGCAACTAGGCCTATCTTTATGTTTTTTTAAAATAGAACCCTTTTCATATACTCTCGTATAAGAATATGTTGGTACTAAATCTAATCCTGTTTCTTCTTTCATTATAGGTAAAACTTTCATAAGTAAAGTTTCCATTACATGATCACCATATTCAGAATATACGTTTGGAACTTGTTGATCGGTCCAAGTTCCGTAGTGACCATTATCTGCTGTAATATTATTTTTATACATAAAATTAACAGCGTCTCGTCTTAATAATTGATAGTTAAATATAAAGTTTGCTAAATCATATGAAATTGCATTTTTAATGACTTGATATTTTTTTTGTTTAAATTCTTGTTTCATACCATTAATCCTTTTTGTAGAAAATTAAAACTTATACTTATTCTTATATCTTTAGATAAATTAGGAGATACATGATGCCACAACCAAGCAGGAAACATTATAAGTCTTCCAGGTGTTGGTTCTATTTCAATAGATCGACATAAGTGCTTAGGTAAATTACCTTTTTTTCTAATTGGCATAACATGTTGTATTCCTGATCTAGGATCATCACAAACTAATCTACCTGAATTTGGATTAGATTTTACATAATATACACCACTAAATAAACTATTAGCATGAACATGAGGCATATTATATTCACCTTCATAGTTTATATTTGCCCACATATTACCCAAAAAAGGTTCACTATCTAATAATTCTTCTTTGTATATTTCGTGTTGCATTTTATAAAGTTCATCTATCAATAATTTATATTCTGGTTTTTTATGCATATCTGTCGTAGAATGCCATCCATTAACATTTGTTTTATTCACTCCTCTATCATTTTTAGACCACTCAACAATATGATCAGCTATAATATCGTTATTTAATTGTAAGTCTTTAGCGTATATAGTTGTAGGAAAAACTTGATCTTTAATTAACATATTATCTTAAAGGTGGACCTCCAAACCAAACTACTAAAGATTTTCTATTACCTCTTATAACAGGTGTAACTCTATGATTTATAAATGAAGCAAAAAATATAGCATTTCCTTGAGTCAAATTTGCTTTTTTACCAGGTTCGATCAACTCTAAATCACCACCCTCAAATTCATTTTCTGGTGATAATAAACACGTCATAGATATTTTTCTTACTGTTGGTTCTTTTGACATTTCAATAGAACTGTCCGTATGCCAATTATAAAATTGACCTTCAGAATATTCTGTATATTGAGCAAGTTCTGTCAATTGTACTCCATCAAATCCAAAATGATTTAGGTTAACTGAACTTATAACTTCTTCTAATCTACGATACATAGGTTCTAATTTATTAAAGGGTATCCAAGATATGTGACTTATTCTTGTTTTAGTATCATTATTACTTTCTTCATATATATCATTACCTGTTTTTCCTAATTGACGTGGTTGTGATCTACCACAATTTATAATATCATTACATTGTTCAGGAGTAAAAATAGGTTTTTTTGTTTCAACAACATATGACTTCCATTTTGGTTCATATATTATTCTAGGTTTTTTGTAATATCTATTCATCTATTTATTACAGGGTTATAATCTACATCACAGTTAGCTGCTAATGTTCTTCTAGTTTCGTTTGTGCCATTAAAAGGATATACACAGTGTTTCATATCATAAGGAAATACATAAAAATCTCCAAGATTCATAGGTGGTTGATAAGTTGATTTTCCAAATTGACCGTTTTCAGATGAAATTATTTGCAATCTACCATTTGTAGGACTTTGTTCTGCTGAATATTCTTTTCCGTAAGTATTAGGTAATTTTAGAATCATTACACTTGATAGTCCTGTAAATAAACTACCATTATGTATATGTAAAGGATTATATTCGTTTTGTTTCATTTCATTTATCCATATGGAATTTGTTCTATGTTTAAAATTACTTATTTTATTATATATTAAATAATGTTTAAATATAGAATTAAACCACTCTAATATATCTTGTGGTAAAAAATTATGTCTTTCTACTATTTTGGTGCTTTCTCCATTATAATAAAGAGAGTGTTCATTTTGTATTTTTCCTGCTAATCCTTTATTGGCAGGTATAAGTTTATCATATTGAGTTTCATATATACGATTTATTGTTGAAAAAATATCATATGGTACTTGATATTTTATTAAAGTTTGTCCAAAATGTTTTACTTGAAATTTCATAATTTTATATGACCATATTTTTTTATAATACTATCTGGTATCATTTTTTTATAAGGATTATCTTCTAATTTAATTTGAGACCTTATTGTATGTAAATTGTTTCCTAAAACATCATCATTATAACTCATATCATTTAAACTATATTGCTCTATATGATTATAGTTATGATCAAAGTATGGTATATTTAAAAATGAATAAACTTTTTTAATCTCTTTTTCAGGATTACTTACTAAATTTTCATATCTTATAAAGTGACATTTTGATCTATTTTCCGGTGTTAATGCATTTTGTATAGCATTCAATGATTTTGCAATTATACCATCTTTATTCATTAAACGCATTATTTTTTCTTCCACCGTTTTTAAACCAGTCTTATTAATAAATGCAGTTGGTTCATTTTCAAACCATTTGATATATGAAGCAATTACATCCATTAAATCTCTCCACAATATAATACACTTAACAGGCTGATTTAGATATTTTTCAATCAATTTTTGATTGCCAGTTGTAAGTGCAGGTCCTCTTTCAATAATGTACTTTTGAGGCCAATGTTCGTAATAATTTTTACAAACGTTTCGTAAAACATTATCTAAAGATTTATGATCTGGATAGTTACAAAATGTATCTGTTTTTTTTAAAAAAAAAATATCTTTATATATTTCTAAACAAATAGAGTTTGCAGTAACTCCTATATCTGGATTTTGATTCATCAACGAACTAAAGAATGTATTGCCTGAACGAGGTAATCCTATCAGATAAAAAAGCTCTTTGTTAAAATCATATATCTTCATAATATTAAATAATAAGTTTATTTAATTATTTATTATTAGGTTTTGTGCTTATATTACCAGACAAAGTTAGGTGTAAATCTTCACTTTTTTGAGGATTTGGTTTGTAACCTAATTTAGCTTTACCTTCATCACTATAAGGCAATAGTACACCTTCTTTTTCAAGTCGTTCTAATGTTTGTAATTGTCCGACGGCATTAAACACCTCAGGTTGGGATGATCCAGGAGTTAATGTTTTAACTTTGTTAGTCAACATCATTTTATAAGATTCCGCTTGATGTGTATTTACATTTTTTGTATCAAAAGAACCATCATCATATTCTTTTTTTAGTTTAGACCATTGATTTATTTCTCTCATACGATCTTTAGCAATTAATTCTGTATTTGCTCTACCGTATAGTTTTTCTTCTAACTCAATCTCTAATAGTTCTTTCTCTAATTCGTCAGCTTCTTTTTCAATTTTCTTTTTAAGTTTTTTAATTTCAACTTCATTTTTTCTATAATCAAATGAAATTGACATTAAGTTTTCAAAGAATACGTTTTGTTCTCTTACACATTGCCAATACTTTGCCGCTTTTGTTGGAAACTTAGCGTCTTGTAAAACAGACATTCTCATTTCTGTTTCTGTTCTAAAAACTTGTTTTTTGTGCCAAGTATCTTTTAACTCATCTTTTAAATCCATAAGAGATTTAAAATCGTTTGTGTCTAATATATTTGATAAATGATTAACGTTTGCTTCTGAAGCAGATATTATATCTCGTTTTTTATTTTCATTACTCACTTAATTTCCTTTCATTATAAAGCATACTGTATGCTATATTATTATTTATACAATATAATTAACTTGATGATACAGTTTCAACAACAGTACCTGGACCTGAATATTCTTCAGTACTATTCAATCCTATAAACCCACCAATAGCTAATCCTGCAGATAATGTTCCTGCTCCAGCTAAATAACCTCTACCTGTTGACAGATTTCCACCAGCAGTCCATGAAGATCCATCATAATGTTCAGTAGCAGCAACTGAAGGATCCCCACCAAAGACTAAACTTGCTGTTTGTGTTCCTTCACCTCCCATTGCGTGTAGATATCTACCTGTATTCAAACTTCCGCCAGAAGAAAAAGCTGTACCGTCATAATGTAGATTTCTATCATAAGCAGGGGTATTAAGTCCTCCTGTCACTAGAGCTGCAGTTTGAGTGCCAGCTGCGGCTACAAAAGAAAAACCGTCTGAATTAGATCCACCAAGTGTCCATGATGTACCGTTATATTCTTCGGCATTCTGTTCATCAGAACCTACAGCTAATGCTGCTGTTTGAGATCCAGTACCACTAAAACCACGAGCAGCGTTATTCAAAGTTCCACCTGATGTCCATGATGTACCGTTATATTCTTCAGTGCCTGAGGAAAATGCTAAAGCTGCTGTTTGAGTTCCAGCATCACCTAAATCATACTTGCCTGATCCCATATCTCCACCAATTGTCCATGATGAACCGTCATATTCTTCAGTTCGAACTGCAGGAGAGACTGGTAAAGTTGATTGTCCTCCAAAAGCTAAAGCTGCTGTTTGAGTTCCGGCGCCACCACCATACATTACACCATGACTTAAATTACCGCCTGCTGACCAACTACCACCAGTTTGAATACTTGATATTTTAAGCGCACTAGTTGTTGTATTAAACCAAACCTGCCCATTTAACGGATCACTAGGATCAGAGCTTACTGTCTGTATGGTTTGTCCGTGAATTTCTTTATAGTCTGACATTTTTATCTCCTTATTCTACTAATGTTATATCAGTAGGTCTTTTTCCAAGTCTACCTTTTTTTTGTTCAGCAGTTTCACCATCTACATTATTATTATCCCATGCTGTTTGTTGAGTTGATATTTCTGCACTCACAATTGTTTGAGCTTCATCTTTTGTTTTAGGAGATCCTAACACTTTATTAATCCAAAGATTTGCTTTTGGTGTGAATGCTGGTACTCTCCAAACATTACCTGGAAATCCTGTGATAGAAAATGCTCTAGATTCTTCGTGTGTTATAAACCCTTTTCCCCAATTTTCTGCTAGACAATATTGATATGTTTTTGCCATTTTATTATTTCCTCTTGTTTAAATTCTATTTACTTGTTAATAACCATCCTTGCGTTGAGTCTACATAAACTAAACTATTTGCAGCTCTTTCAACTGAAACTGTTAAATCTGTTGCTGAACCAGCTATGTTTGATCCATTTCTTGCTATAGTAATTGCATTTGTATCTGCTGTTCCAGCATAATCAATAAATGCAACTTCATCACCTTGCGATGGAGAAGCTGGCAATGTCATTGTGATAGATGCACTAGTTGTGTCTATAAAATATCCTTCTCCAGCAACTGCTGTGAAAGCTGATGTTTTAACTGCTTGCCATGAAGTACCACCTGATACATCTGTAAAGGATAAAGTACCTGATCCATTTGTTTTTAAAACTTGATCTGCTGACCCATCAGCATTTGGAAAAGTTAATCCGTCAAGGACAATGTTTCCTGTTCCATCTGGTGTTATTGCAATATTACCATTTGAAACTGATACAATAGAATTACCATTAATATCTAAATCCCCGCCTAGTTGTGGCGTTGTATCATCTACAACTTCACCACCGGCACCCACCGTAGTGCCACCTGCGGTTGATCCATCATGTACTCTAATTTGGTTTAAAGAAGTATCTATTGACAACTCACCAGCAGCACCAGTATAAGCGTTGTTCTGTGCAGTTGTTCCTCTTCTAAATTTTAAAATTGTTGGCATTTAATATCTCCTATACTTATTTATATACCACTATCTTTATATTTATATTTTTTTATTAAGATAGTTCTCCTAAATCTACATTTATTAATTCATTTACTGGATCCATCAAACTATATTGATAACTAGATACAGCAACACCAAAAGCGTCAACACCGCCCGATTCGAATGGTGTTTCTTGTGTAGTTTGGTCAGGATCGTAACTTAAATCAAAGTTACCCTCTGATCCAGGTGCTATGGTTATAGTTGAATCATTGAAAAATGATTGTTCGTCAATTTTGTGTTTATGTACCCATCCTCTAGTGCTATCTACATATACTAAAGTAAATCCAGCACCTTCAGTGCTGACTGGTAGATCAGTTGCTGAACCTTCAATATTATGTGAATTTCTACTTACTGTTAAATTATTTGTATCAAATGTATCTCCATAATCTTTAAAGTGAACATGATCCCCTATACTTGCTGACGCAGGTAAAGTTGCTGTTATGGCAGCACTTGATGTGTCTATAAAATATCCTTCTCCAGCAACTGCTGTAAAGTTTGCTGTACATATTGCCCATGATGTAATTCCAGCTCTGTCTGCCGCTACAAATCCTGATCCATTGAAACATAAAGTTTGTCCTTGTCCTGCTGACAGTCCAGGTATTATTAGTTGATTGTGAGATGAGTTACCTATAATAATAGTGTTTGAACATGTTCCATCTAAAGAACCACTAAAGTCGGCATTGTATCCTATAATAATATTATTTGATCCTGAATTGTCATTTGCAAGTGATTGACCAGCACAAATACCTATGACTACGTTACAACATCCTGTTACATATTGTGTACCATGATATCCAGAGGTATGTCCCAAAAACATATTACATTTTCCAGTTGATACATCACCACTTAAATGCCCTATTGAGATGTTACATGCACCTGATGTAAGACTTCCTGCCGCTCCATTACCTATTCCAATGTTACCACCGGCACTACAATCGCCAGACACATTTCCTCTAACAGCATAATTTCCAATAGCAAGGTTATTACCACCTATAAGATATTGAACAGCATTCTGTCCAATTACTACTTGATTTCCATTAGTAGTTGCTCGTTCCATTGCATATGCACCTATAGCAATGTTGTGATCTCCTGTTGTTAAATTAAATGCAGTATCTCTTCCAATAAGAATGTTACATTTTCCTGAACTAGCTAAACAGAATCCAGCACGTTGTCCAAGTGCGATGTTATAACATCCTTTACTATTAGTTCCAGGAGTGCATCCACCCATAACGCAAAATCCAACTGCAACGTTATGATTACCTTCTTCTACTTGAGCTAAAGCGCCGTTTCCTACCGCAACGTTATTACAAGTAGATGAACCCTCTAATTTCATTCCAGCACAAACACCTATTAATGTGTTTCTATCTGATGATGTTAAAGAACATCCAGCAAGATGACCAACTACTGTGTTGCATAAACCACCTGATGATAAACTACATGCAGTGTTAGAAATATAAATGTTACATAACGCACCACTAACTAATGGATCCCAATTGCAACCACTTGAATCTTTAAATACTATATTGCCATTTGCTGAACAATATGTTAAAACTTGGCCGTCTGTAGCAGATGATTGAAGCCCTGGTATTCTTAAAGAAATGATATTATCATCACCTAAAGTTATTTCGTTTGAAACAGTGGTACTAGAAGCTTGAGAGTTAAATCCAATGACAGTGTTATTTGATCCTGTTATTAATAAACAACCAGCATCTGTTCCAAGAAAGGTGTTATTAGATGATGTGCTAGCACATCCTACGGTAAATCCACTGTTGTGTCCAAGAAAGACATTTTTTTCTCCTTGGTTTAAACGTGTTCCTGCATACACACCCACCGCAGTATTTTTATTACCAGAAACAAAACATAAAGAATCACTACCAACAGCAGTGTTATCGCAAATATTTAAAGGAGATCCGCTTGTATCACAGCATCTCCCCATGCTACCCATTGCATTATAACCAATAGCGGTGTTGCACTCCGAAGATGTTTTTCTAGCATTTGCATAAGCAGATCCTGCTCCAGTTGAACCGGCACTATAACCAATATAAGTGCTGTAGTTATTATTTGCAATCGAGTATGCTGCTAGTCCACCAATTACAACACTATCTGATGTATAATCATTCCGTCCGGAAGCATTAAAGCCAAGTACTATACTGCTGAGTGTGCTATGACAATCAGAAGCTCCATATGTTGATGGCCCACAACAATAGGAATCATCTCCTGTTCCAATTCCTGTTCCAACAACAATACTACAATCAATCATACCTACTGGTTTATCTTTATACATGTTATCTCCAGCAATGAAAGAACGAGATATATAACCACCTCTACTAGAGCAACATGTATTAGGTGTTGTAGCACAATTCATTATATTGTAACCAAAAATTTGTGAACATTTTACAGCGCCGGATGCTGTGTTAGAATAATTAATACATGATCCAAGTACAACAGACTTTTCTAATCTACAATTATAAGGAGCTATGCAATTACCAATTAATGTATTATAATTTCCTGATCTTTCATCATAAGGAATTGCTGATTGACCGTTACAAGTACAAGTACATCCCCATGTACAGATATATGAAGCAGAACAAGTAGCAATGTCATTTCCTATAACTGTGTTATTATGGGACATAGTCTCATTTGGAAGAAGATTATTCCCTATAACTATATTTTTTTCTGTTGATCGTGTAACTGTTGGATATGAAGAACCATCCCAGCGACCAACAAATGTACATTCATCTGAAGCACATAAAGAATTTTTACCTATTACTATGTTAGATGAAGGTGTTGTAGCACAACATAAAGAATTTTGTCCGATGGCAACGTTATCTGTTCCATCTTCGTTTAATTTTAATGATAAACAACCTACGGCAATGTTATTAGCACCAGTTGTAAGTGAACAACTTGCGTCTGTTCCGATATGTAAGTTATCAGATTTTGAAGCAAAAGGCCAAGAAATTGTTCCGTCAGTTATTGTAGATGATCCACATGTAAGTGTACCATCAGTTGTTGTTTGAAATTTTACTGAATTGT
>Ga0213865_10001899_pt1 | contig 13366 bp, 10 predicted proteins | sample PICome_6_FD_160100 | JGI IMG/M metagenome (GOLD analysis project Ga0213865, IMG submission 160100) | Coastal seawater microbial communities near Pivers Island, North Carolina, United States - PICO282 | ecosystem: Environmental > Aquatic > Marine > Coastal | place: USA: North Carolina...
TTAATTATTTGCACTGATCGACCTGGTGAACCAGGGGCCTTACACACTGCCAATTCAAGCTCGGTGACAGCATTAATCTGCCAAGAAGATTGGAAGGGAACATAAACACCATGAGCTTTTTCTCTACTGAAAATATCCATCCGGCCGCCAATCTCACCCAAGTCTTCACCCCCAGAAATTACACGCATTTTACCAGTCACAATTATCAGCAGGTGCTCATGATCAGACGTTTCTTGTGAAATTGTCTCTCCCGCAGAAAGCCGGTAGACATCGAAGCCAACGTAGCTCCAATTTGGGCAGCGCTCATTGACTTTGGTTGGTTCAATGTTCTGGATGAGGCCGCTTTGGCCTGTTGGTTTGAGATGAAGTTGGCTGCTCATCCCCCCTATTCCTTAAACTCCTCTTCTAGCTCTGCCAGTTCTGCACCGCCTGCCATTAGGGCCCGAATATTGTCCAAATCAATATCTTGGCGTGACCCATACTCGAGAATTCTCCCGCGGTTAAGGAAAGCAAATCGATCCCCAATAAGTTTTGCGTGGAGGTCATTATGAGTAATAAATACTATCGCTAGATCGCCACGATCTTTGACTTTCTTGATGGTACGCAAAACTTCTAGCTGCTGCTTTTGGCCCAAAGCAGAAGTCGGCTCATCCAAGATCAGAATTTTGGCACCAAAGTATATCGCGCGGGCAATCGCAAGTGTTTGTCTCTGGCCGCCGGACATTGTCCCAATAGGCTGACTAGGGTCGGCGACATCAATACCAATTTTAGCCATTTCTGCTCTGGTGATGGCATCCATAGACTTGAAATCCAGGAAGCCCAAGTTTGTCATTTCCCGTCCTAAGAAGAAGTTTCGCGTGACGGACATAAGGGGTTGCAAAGCCAAGTCCTGGTATACGACGCCGATACCGGCGCTCGCCGCATCTCTTGGAGAGCTGAAATTAACCTGCTTACCGTCAATGAAGATTTCGCCTTCGCTTGGTTTATGGACACCCGCGAGGGTTTTAATCAACGTGGACTTTCCAGCTCCGTTATCACCAAGGAGGGCTGTTACTTCGCCTTTCATCACCTCAAATGACACATCTTTCAGAGCAATTATATTGCCAAAGAATTTTGATACGCCTCGTATTTCAATGGTTGCTGATTGGTTCATGATTTTATCCTTTCACAACACGGTCGCGGATAAACTGGTTTAGCAGCGCAGCACCCAGTAGCATCATTCCAACAATTACTCGAAACATGTTGTTGTCGATAAGAGGCACAAATCGAATACCGATCTGCACAATGGAGAAAATCAGAGCGCCTAATATTGCCCCAATAACAGTCCCGTATCCACCGGTGAGAGCTGAGCCACCTATCACGGCAGCCGCAATAGCGTGCAGTTCGCGGAAATCGCCAGCAAGTGGGTCAGACACTCCAGAAGATAGAACGAAGATGATACCTAAAAATCCGGACAGAACAGCAGACATCATAAAAAGGCCAACTTTGACGCGGGAAACAGGCACGCCTACAGCGCGTGCTGCGACTGGATCACCGCCCGAAGCGAATATCCAGTTGCCAACTTTAGAAAAGTTCAGGACGTAAATTGCTACCAGTGCAACAATTACAAAATAGTAAACCTCAGCATTTAAGAAAAGCCAGCTAACTTCTATGCCAAAAAAACCATCTTTGAATGCGAAGACATCATCAATCCATGTTGGGTCCGGCAGCTCAACGACGGCTCCATCTTGAAGGACTTTGGACTCCTCAAGCTGCTTCTTAATGTCAAGGCGCGAAGTGTCATGCACTCTGAATGCGAGATAGTTAGCAAAGCCTCTGTTCGCAAACCAAAAGCCGAGGGTTACGATAAAACTTGGCAATCCAGTTGTTACAACCAGTAGTCCTGTGGCCGCCCCAACGGCCAGCATTAGTCCAATTGTTACCAGAATAGCTAATGGAAGGGGCACTCCCGCAAGAACCATCATGGCAAGTGTGTGACCGCCTAATGCAACATTAGCTCCAATCGATAGGTCAAATTCTCCAGATATCATGAGAAGCGCCGCAGCGATGCCAATTATCCCAATGTACGCTGTTAACTCTACCCAAGCCTGAACGCCCACTGGGCTTTGCCACATGTCAAAAAACGTATTTTTGTGACCTGCGGCTACATTGATAGGGCCTGTTAATAACATATAGGCAACAACAACAATTATTAGTCCAAAAATTGATCCCAACTCAGGGCGTCGCAGTAGGCCCTCTACAAAACCAACTTTTCGGATACGCTCATCTACTTGAGCCATGGCATTTCCCTCTCACAAAAAAGCTCTTTCAATTTAAACAAAATGAAAGAACTCTGTTCAATCGCGATAGTATGTGATTTGAACTCTAAACAGAAGAGTCCCGCGATATAAATAAAAAGGGGCGGGACAAGCCCGCCCCCAATGAAGGCGTATCTGTGTTCAGATACTATTTATCTTAGCGCTCAACGCCTGCGAGTGCTTGAACTTGCTCAACGTTAGCCAAGGTAACAAAACCAGGACCAGAGTTGATAGAGTTCCCTGGCAGAGTTCCGTTGCGGTGGTTCAGGTGAAGAACAACAACAGGCATGTAACCTTGCAGGAACTGCTGCTGGTCAATTGCGTAAGCAACTGTTCCGTTGATCACACCTTGCACGATTGCAGGCGATAGATCGAAACAGCCAACTACGACATCACCAGCCATACCAAGCTCTTCAACTGCTGCAATTGTAGGGTCGCAACCAGTTGGGCCTACAGACATAATAGCGCCTGTACCTGGGTTTGAGGTCATGTACGCAGATACTGTGTTTTTGATATCGTTAAAGTCTTTAGAAACTTCAACCATGTTCAGATCTTCGCCGAGGCCGTCAGCAAATCCTTGGCAACGATCAAGCAATGCAGTGTTGAAGGGCTCATGGTTGAAGCAAACGCCACCGCGACCACCGAGAGAAGCAGACTTTTGTCCACCACCGAGGCCTGCATCATATTCAGGCTGACCAACGTGCATAAATGCGCCAAGCTCTTTTGAAACATCAGAGCCAGAGTTAATGGAAATAACAGGAATGCCCGCAGCAGCTGCAGCGGCGATAGGGCCACCCAAGATGCTGGCGTCAGGAATAGATACAACCAGGCCATCTGGCATTTGTGCTGCAGATGATTCGATTAAAGAGGCCATTTCATTCAGATCGCCAGTTGATGGGTTGCGGTACGTTACATTCGCGCCAGTGTCAGCAGCAGCTGCTTCGACACCATTTCGAACGACACCCCAGAATCCGTCGGCATCAGAACCGTGCGTAACTACGATGATGTTGGCCGCGTGGCCGTCAGCGAACGAAGAGCCCGCCATAGCTGTCATTGCGACAGCAACGCTAAGAAGTTTCTTCATCATTTCCTCCCTGAAGAATATTTGAGTTTGCTCCATCTCCATATGGAGCTAGCTTTCGACAATTAGCCTAAGCCTTGGTGCACACTGCACCAATCAGCCTACGAGTCAAGAAAAACGAATAAAAAATTCTGATCGTTCTTTAAAAAAGAATATTTATTTCGTCTCATGCGTCACCTACAGGAGGGTATATTAAAGTGGAGATTGCTCACATGAACGTGGAACGCTTAACAACTGCGCAGGCGCTGGTGAAGTGGATGTGTGCTCAACAGGTGGCAACACCCAGCGGCACAAAACCTTTATTCCCAGCGGTTTTTGGTATTTTTGGACATGGAAACGTTACTTGCCTTGCTGAGGCCTTGGAGCGAGTGCAAGACCGGTTGCCTACCTTTAGGGGGCAAAATGAACAGTCCATGGCTCTGGCGGGCATAGCTTACGCGAGAGCGCGGCGCGGTGAGCAAATTTGTGTAGCAACTTCTTCAGTAGGTCCAGGCGCCACTAACATGGTGACAGCAGCCGGAGTCGCCATGGCTAACCGATTGCCTCTTTTGATTTTGAGTGGAGATACTTTTCAAAATCGTCGACCAGACCCGGTTTTGCAACAAGTGGAGAATTTCGGCGATCCGACCATAACGGTAAACGACTGTTTTAAGCCTGTTGTGCGGTATTGGGATCGCATATCGCACCCTGAACAATTGTTGTCGATGTTACCTCAGGCTGTACAAACGATGTTGAATCCCGAGAGCCGTGGCCCAGCTTTTCTCGCAATGCCCCAAGACATTCAGGCCCAAGCACATGACTTTCCAAGTAGTTTTTTCAAAACAAAAGTATGGCGTATACCCAGAGACCGCGCTGATGAATTAGCGGTTGCTAATGCAGCAGCCTTGTTAAAGAAAGCAAAAAGACCGCTTATAATTGCGGGCGGCGGAGTGCTTTTTTCTCGTGCAGAAGAGCTTCTTAACGATTTTGCCAGCCGCCGTGGCATACCCGTGGCGGAGACTACGGCAGGTAAGAGCTCAGTGCTAGATACCCACGACCACGGGGTGGGCCTCACAGGTCCAACGGGAAGCAGTGCCGCAAATGCTCTTGCTGCCGATGCAGATGTTGTTTTAGTCATCGGCTCTCGATTGCAGGACTTTACCACCGGATCATGGTCTTGCTTCAAAGACCAGGGCGTCAAGTTTATTTCAATTAATACCGCATCATGGGACGCACATAAGCATGGGGCTATAGCACTGGTTGGTGATGCGAAAGCTACCCTTAGCGAGCTAGACAAGATATTGGGGGACTGGAAATCACCTGGCACACGTATGACACAGGCGCTGGCCGAAATGGAAACTTGGAGAAATTATTTGGCTGAGCGTCGCACCCCAACAAATGATATTCCCCGCTACAGTGAAGTCGTTGGTGCGATTTGGGAAGAGGCTACGCCGCAGGATCGCGTCCTTACCGCAGCTGGCGGTTTGCCGGGTGAGTTAAATAAAGGATGGCTTGCTAAGTCACATGGTTCCTACGACGTTGAGTATGGTTTTTCATGTATGGGTTATGAAACCGCAGGTGGTTGGGGGGCCGCGATGGCTAAGTCAGAAGACTCTGATGGCGGAGACCTAATCGTTTTTGTTGGCGACGGCTCATATATGATGATGAACTCAGATATTTACTCATCAGTTCTAAGCGGCCACAAGATGATTGTCGTTGTTTGTGATAACGGGGGGTATGCTGTAATTAATCGTCTCCAAAATTTCAAAGGCGGAGCAAGTTTTAACAACCTCATCAAGGACTGTAAGTTAGGAAATGACGTTGAGCCGTTCATGCCGAATTTTGCCGACCATGCGGCTTCAATGGGGGCTATTTCTTATGATGTTAACACCGTTGCAGAGTTAAAAGAAGCCTTTGAAAAAGCACGAACAGCAACCCGCACTGTCGTGATATCTACCCGCGTGCAATCGCATGATTGGACAGGTGGCGATAGTTGGTGGGATGTTGGGGTTCCTGAGGTGAGCCCTAGACAAGAAGTTTTAGACGCGAAGGCTGAGCACGAAGCAAACCGCATAGCGCATCAAAGGACAGATTTGGTATGATAAAAGTCGGTATTTCACCCATTTGCTGGCAGAACGATGACCTGCCTGATCTAACCTTTGATTTTACTATGGAGCAGGCCCTGCAAGAAGCGCGAGAAATTGGATACATTGGCGTTGAGCGCGGTCAGCGGATGCCACAAGATACACAGAGCCTTGGCGCATACCTCGACAAATATGATATAGCTCTTTGCGGTGGCTGGTGCTCAGGGTCACTTCTAGATCATGATGCGGTATCGGAGCGCCCTATCGTTCAAATGCAAGTTGATCAGTTTATTGAATTGCAGGCTCCTTGCATTGTTTATGCTGAATGCTCAAACACGATTCAAAGCAAAGTAGGCGTCCCCCTCTCTACTCGACCAAAGCTTAGCCGCGATGAAATTAAATCATATGCAAAGCGTCTCTCTGAATTGGCTAAGTGGATGGCGGACAAAGGAATGCCGCTGGCATATCATCATCACATGGGCACAATTATAGAGTCAGAAGAGGACGTGAACTGGTTGATGGAGTTTTCATCACGAGAGGTGCGACTTTGCTTTGATACGGGCCATCTACTCTTTGCTGACGGAGATGTGCTTGCAACTTTAGATAGGTGGGGTGATCGTGTGCATCATGTTCACTTTAAAGATATTCGTCCTAGCGTCGTTTCTAATATACGTGAGAACAACTTAGCGTTTCTTGATGCTGTAGTAGCGGGCGCATTCACAGTTCCCGGTGATGGATGTATCGATTTTCAAGCCGTAGCAAATCAGCTTAGGGCTATGAGCTACAGTGGTTGGATCGTCGTTGAGGCAGAGCAGGACCCAAAAAAAGCTCCCCCAAAAGAATACTCGACTAAAGGCTTTGAACACATTTTAGAAGTGTGCGCCAACTCAGAATTGGAGATCAGTAATGAAGCGTGATTTAAGAATTGATAACCAGCCTGAAAATCGACTTGGAGTTAAAAAACTACGGGTGGGTGTGCTTGGCATGGGGTTTATGGGTGGAACCCATACGCAGGCCTGGACTCGAGGCAAATCAGTTTTCAATTGGCCCGTAGATATCGAGTTAGCGGCACTCTTTGATATGTCTGAGGATTCATGTGCTTTAAATGGGCCGCGATATGGCTTTGAGCGAACAACAATGGATTGGAGAGAAGTCTGCGGAGCAACTGACATCGATGTCGTATCAATTTGCACGCCAAACTTTGCCCATAAAGATATGGCCGTGATGGCAGCTGAGTCGGGGAAGCATATTTGGTGTGAGAAGCCCATGGCAACCTCATTAGAAGACGCAAAGATTATGGTTGATGCGGCCAAAGCGAATGGTGTGAAAACTATGCTGGGGTATAATTACATGAAGTCACCCTCGTTGCTCGCCATAAAAAAACTCATAGAAGACGGTGTAATTGGAGAGATTGTGCACTTTAATGGGGTCTATCAAGAAGATTTCATGTGCGATCAATCAGCACCTCACTCGTGGAGGCTCACTAAAAAAGGTGGTGGTAAGGGCGCACTTGGAGATATGGGCTCTCACCAGGTTTCAATGGCTATTTGGCTTTGTGGTCCGCTCAAAGAAGTCGCTGCGCGACTGCAGACGGTTCACCAGCATCGGCCGGATGCCGAGACTGGTGAGATGAAGGAAGTTGAAACCGATGATCAATATTCGGCAATTGGGACTTTCCAAAACGGCGCTATGTTTACCATGCACACATCTTGGCTTGGGCAAGGTCATAAAATGAACTTAGGCTTTGAGGTGACTGGAACTAAGGGCGCGATTAAGTTTGATCAAGAAAGAATGGGAGAGTTTCAACTATTTGAACAGGATGGCAACTCCGAGATGCGCACCAATGGATTTAAGCAGGTTTTCATTGGCCCATGGCACAGTCCTTTTGGTAATTTTTGCCCCGCGCCTGGTCATCACGTTGGGTTTAATGAAATGAAAATTATCGAAGCTGGAGACTTTGTTCGTGCTATTCTAGAAGATGGCGAATGCTATCCAGATTTCCAGAAAGGTTTGGAGTTCGAAAGTGCTCTTCAGGCGATTCAAGACGCCTCAGAAGTACGTGCGTGGGTAGATGTATAAGAGATGTCTTTTCCCTGGATTATCCTAAAGATTAAACAAGACCACAACATGGGGTCAAAACGCTTTGGCTTCATTATTGCCAGGTCCAACGTACGGATTCTTTAGTTCATATGGCTTCGGATTATAAAGAATTAAGGGAAGCCTTAATTTCCAGGCACAGCGAGTTACCGCCTCAATTGAAGCTTATTGGGCAGTTTATTCTGGATAAGCCAGAGCAAGCGGCACTGATGAGAATTTCTGATATAAGTGAACGCTTAGCTGTCCAACCCAGTGCTGTAATTCGTTTTTCAAAAGCTGTCGGGTTTAATGGTTTTTCTGAAGTTCAGAAGATACTGCGAAGCGATATGGTTCAAGCGAGCCCCTCGTATTTCGAACGTATTGAAAGCCGCGACGGGTTAAAGGGTCCCCTTGATCGTTTTGCGGCACTGGGCGTGCATTCTTTACAAAACTTGCCGAGTCAGAACAAATTTGACACAGCAGTCAAAATGCTCTGCAAAGCGCGAACTATTCATTCACTGGGCCTTCGGCGGGCGTATGGTGTTGCGGCTTATTTTTCTTACTTGTTGTCAGGTTTTGATGCAGAAGTGAGTCAGATCGAGTTTTCCGTTCATATGAATAAATTAGCGCTGAGCACTGTCAGGCCAGGTGATTTGTTATTCGTAATTTCATTCCCTAATTATTCTATTGAGGTTCTCGAAGCAATAAAGGTTGCAAAAGAGCGAGAGGCACGAGTGATTGTGCTGACAGATTCAGAGGTAAGCCCTGTGGCACAAGGAGCGGATTTAGTATTAACTACAGATAAAACTGATGAAGGTGGTTTTAGAAGTGCTGTGGGCACCACTGTAACTCTCCAGGCGCTGGCAATTGCTTTTGGTGAGGCACAAGCCGGTTGATGCCCCCAAGATGTGCAACTAACCACGCGCTATGAACCAAAGATCTCTCGGCCTTATTGGTGTTGGCACGATGGGTGGTGCTTTAGCACTAAACATTGCAGAAAAAGGCTTCAGCCTTGGACTATACAATTTAGACGCCGATTCAGTTGACTCGCTGCTCTCAAGCGCCGGCGGCTTAGAAAAACACCTCTGGAAAGCCGACAGCGTAGAGACGCTCGTTACTAAACTGCAGCCACCGAGAGCGGTGTTTCTGATGGTCCCCGCTGGTGAGCCCGTTGATGCCACTATCGCAGAGCTAAAGAAGCATTTAGCTCCCGGAGATACAATAATTGATGGCGGAAATAGTGATTTTAGACAAACTCAAGAGAGGTCTGCTCAACTTCAAAAATCTGGACTATTTTACTTAGGGATTGGAGTCAGCGGCGGAGAGCACGGCGCTCGGCATGGACCATCAATGATGGTTGGAGGTGAATCGGAGGTTTGGGAGAGTTTAAGGCCGATGCTGGAGGCAGTTTCGGCAAAGTTTCAAGGGCAACCATGCGTTGCTCACTTGGGCACTGATGGGGCCGGTCATTTCGTAAAGACTGTTCATAACGGCATAGAATATGCAGACATGCAAATGATCGCCGAGATTTACGGCCTTATGCGAGATGGAAAAGGAGCAAGTGCTCAGGAGATTGCAACGCTATTTTCACGTTGGAATGAGGGAGATTTGCAGAGCTATTTAGTTGATATTACCGCTAAAGCTCTTACTACAATTGACCCAGAAACAGAGTTGCCTTTGGTTGATGTTATTCTTGATAAAGCGGGGCAAAAAGGCACAGGTCGATGGACAATAATTGAGGCAATACGAATGGGACAATCCGCGTCTGTGATTGAAGCAGCTGTTGGGGCTCGTGCGGTCTCTTCCAAACGAAATATTAGATTGGCGGCCGCAAGCATTCTCAATGATAAAATTAGGCCGCAGTTTGAGGTTTCAGAGAACGACTTGGAGTCTGCTTTAAGGGTAGGGCGAATCCTCGGCTATGCCCAAGGCTTTCGGATTTTAGCGGCAGGTTCTGAGGAGTTTGGCTGGGACTTAGATTTTGCAAAAATAGCGGATATATGGCGCGAAGGTTGCATCATTCGTTCAGCATTACTCAATGACATATCTCAGGCATTCCGAGGCGAGCTGCCAGAAGGTCGCCTTATATTGTCACCGCGTATCTATCCAAAAATAAAAAAACACATGCCTGGCCTTCGTAGGGTCGTTGCTGGCGCTATCTCAGCAGGTATCCCTGTGCCGGCGCTCTCTTCTGCGGTTTCCTGGTACGACGAGGTTCGTTTAGGCCGAGGTACGACTAATTTGATACAAGCTCAACGAGACTTTTTTGGTGCGCATGGTTTCCAAAGATTGGACAAGCCAGGCAACCATCATGGGGAATGGCACCTAGGTCAAAGTTCTGCTGTTTGAAGACTTAGCGCTCGGTCTATCGAAATTGAGAGTTGGCTGAAGTCGCGCCAGTCTCCATCAAACTTTGTACCGTTTATAAATAGTGTTGGGGTCCCGCGAACGTCAGCTATATCTATCGCCCTTAAAGACCGGCCAAAAATTATGGAGAGATTTCGTTGATCACTCATGCATTTTATCGTCTCCGAATTAGATAAGCCCACCTCTTCAAATATCGGCAGTAGTGATTCACGAGCATTAGTAGCGCTACGAAGATTTAGTTGCTCGTTGAACATTAACTCTGCAAAAGCCTGGTTCTGTTCGTTATTTTTGAAGCATTGCGCCCCCGCTCCTGCGAGTAGCTCAAAACCAACCGAGCGATTATTGAGCAAGAACTCTCTTTTTATGATTTGAACCTGTCCTGTTTCTACATATGTCTCAAATAATTGGCGATAGCTTCCTTCATGGAATTCCTTGCAATGAGGACATGCATAAGAAAAGAATTCAACAATTGTAACCGGGGCCTCTGTTGAACCATAAACCCAGTCAGTTTCATGAGGCATTAAATACTCTGATAAATTATCAGGCGTTAATATTTCAGATAATTCAGGAAATTCATTCCAGGAAAACCTAAACTCTTGCGCCTGTGCCTGGCCCGCTGAAAATGCGACTACTAGGAAATATAATAACCTCAACATAAAGGTTAAGCTAGCGCATGAACTGCAAGCTCTGCAAGTTCCAAAGCCCTTAGTACATCAGACGCGTTGGGGGCAGATTCGTCCTTATCTATAACTAACCTAACGAACGCATCAATCTCGTTTGCGTAGGCCTTTTCGTAGCGCTCTAGAAAAAAATGCATCGGCTTTTCCAATCGCACTCCATCTCCATTACTTAGAACGACAGTGCTCTCGCGCACATTATCGGCTTGCAACATGCCATTGGACCCATGAACTTCTATTCGTTGGTCGTAACCGTAAGTGGCACGGCGAGAATTAGAAATTGAGACGAGCTTTCCCGATGCTGTCCTAAGGGTTGCAATGGCTGTGTCATAGTCCCCTGCTTTCGCAACATTCGCATCAATGTGAACCGCTCCCATTGCCTGGACATCGATAAATTCTTCGCCAACCAAGAAGCGAGCCATATCGAAATCATGGATCATCATGTCTTTGAAGATGCCCCCCGATGTTTTGACGTAATCAATAGGAGGCAGTCCAGGATCTCTGCTTAAGATCGTGACCATTTCAACGTTGCCGATTACCCCTGAATCAATTTGCTGTTTAAGCAAAACGAAATTTGGATCAAATCGACGGTTGAAGCCAAGCATGAATGGAACCGGGCGCCGATCTAATTGATTAAGCACTGCTCGAACCCGACTAATATCAAGATCTATTGGTTTCTCGCAGAAGATTGCTTTGCCTGATTCTGCTACATCCGTGATCTGTCGAGCATGTTGATCCGTAGGACTACCAATCAGAACCGCGTCAATGTTCCCATCTTCTAGTGCTTGTGACTCGCTCATCACAGGCACGTTGTATTGATCTGCTAAAGCTTTAGCACTAGGCTCATGAGGGTCTACCACACACGCTAAAGAAGCGCGTGCGTTGTTAGCAATAGCAATAGCATGAACCTTGCCGATGCGGCCTGCCCCAAAGAGTGCGATTTTCATGATACTTCTGCCTTCCTTTTTAGATGCGCCTGTCCTAACAGAATAAAAATTCTGTTTCACTTAGTAAATTGAAAGAATATTCTGTTGAGCGTCAATAAAACTTTAGATGCCGTGATGATGGGTAGAGCCGGTGTGGACCTATATGGCGATCAAATTGGGGCCCGTTTAGAGGACATGACCAGTTTTTCAAAGTACATCGGTGGATCGCCCACAAATACAGCGATCGGTGCTGCGCGCCTAGGAAAAAAGACCGCTTTAATTAGTCGTGTTGGGCCGGATGCGATGGGTAATTTTATTCGAGAGGAGCTAATTCGCGAGGGGGTAGATGTAAGTTGGGTCAAAACCGATGTTAGCGCAATGACTGCACTAGTTCTGCTTGGAATAAGAGATGACCAGCAATTTCCTCTGGTATTTTTTCGAGAAAACTGTGCGGACATGAAACTATGTGAGACGGATGTTGATGAGGAATTAATTGCCCAAGCCAAGTGCGTCGTGACTAGCGGAACCCATTTTTCTACTCATTCCACTAAGGCTGCATCTTTGCATGCTTTGCATTTAGCAAAAAAACATGGAGCAGAACGATGGATAGATTTAGACTATCGTCCTGTTCTGTGGGGGCTTACAGAAAAGGGTGATGGTGAGACCCGTTTTATCGCATCTGAGGGCGTCACGGCGCACCTTCAAGAGATTATGGGGTATCTAGATGTGGTGGTTGGTACAGAGGAAGAGTTCCACATAGCTGGAGGCTCTACGAACACTATTGAGTGCTTGAAAACCTTAAGACATCTCACAAGCGCAACTTTTATTGTTAAGCTTGGTGCTATGGGATGTGCTGTATTTGAGGATGACATTCCTTCAACAATTGATCAGGGTTTGATTGTTGAAGGTTTCCCGATCGAAGTCTTCAATGTTCTTGGTGCTGGTGATGCTTTTATGGGAGGACTCGTTACAGGTCGTATGGAAGAGCGCACCTGGGCAGAGAGTTGTAGAATGGCAAATGCATGCGGAGCTTTTGCGGTATCTCGCCATGCCTGCGCTCCCTCTTATCCTTCTCGTGTAGAATTAGATACGTTTCTAGCAAAAGGGAGTGCGTACTTTAGATTACGGGAGGACGCCTCTCTGGAGCAGCTTCATTGGTCTTCAACCCGGCAAAACACCTGGGGTGACGTCCTTGCCTTTGCTTTTGATCATCGCAGCCAGTTGGAAGCTTTAAGCGATGATGCGTCGAAGATAGCAGATTTTAAAAATCTTTGCGCTGAAGTTTTGATTGAACTGCAAGCTGAACTCCCGACTAAACAGCTTGGAGCTCTATGCGATCGTAGACTTGGACAAGATGCTTTATTCAAGTTGGCCGGTCACGACCTCTGGTTAGCCTCACCTGTTGAGTGGCCAAGTTCCCGGCCTCTTGAATTAGAGGGAGGGGAATCCATCGCATCTTATTTAAAAGAGTGGCCTCGTGAGATTGCAGTTAAGTGCCTTTTTTTCGCTCATCCAGATGATGACGCAAGTTTATGGTCGCAGCAGCTCGCCGTGCTCAAAGAGTTATCAAAAGCTTGCCGAACTTGGAGGCTTGAGCTTCTTCTTGAGGTAATCCCTCCAAAAGACAGTACTCACACTTCAACGACTACAAGAGATAACATGAAGCGTGTTTACGAAGCGGGTGTATATCCTGACTGGTGGAAATTGCCTTCGCCAATTCTTGGACAAGAAGATGAGACTTGGTCGTCATGGAACGCGCTAGTTTCTGAGCATGATCCTCATTGTCGAGGAATTGTAATTCTTGGCTTAGACGCCCCAATCACAGAGCTAAAAAAAGCAATCAAATGTGCGGGCGATCAGCCACTCTGCCAAGGTTTTG
>Ga0213865_10001900_pt1 | contig 13364 bp, 14 predicted proteins | sample PICome_6_FD_160100 | JGI IMG/M metagenome (GOLD analysis project Ga0213865, IMG submission 160100) | Coastal seawater microbial communities near Pivers Island, North Carolina, United States - PICO282 | ecosystem: Environmental > Aquatic > Marine > Coastal | place: USA: North Carolina...
GCCGAAACAGTAGTTCTTGAGCCTGCAAAGATGAGGGTTCTGACTCCTGTTAAAACAAAGGTGCTCACACCTGTTGAACCAAAGGTTTTGGAACCAGTGAAGAGAAGAGGCCCACCACCATCCTCTAGACCTGGTCAAAGGCCAGGTGCAAAGGTTGAACAGACGCCTACAGCGATTCTGAGCCCAATTAAGAAATTGAAGCCAATCGACTCTAAACGCGATACAGATTTAGAAGATTGAGGCCAATATTATTGCTTGAAGTTCAAAAACTTCACTCCGTCTGATTCATACGTCGTGTATGATTGGGGATATTTATGAGGAGGGTTATTGCGTTAATTCTCGCAGTACTGCTATTGCCAACGCTACCTTTTGCTGAAGCAAATCCTAACCTAATCGATGTTGGTGTAATCGAAACCGAAGATGGCAGGTTCATGCATGCTTCATTCACCTCATCCTCCACAATGGTCACTGTAACAAAGACAGGCAATCTTTCAGAACATTTCTGGGGAAGTGGTGAACTAATTACCCAATGGTCTATTGAACTCAACGTTACTGTAAACTCAGCTACTGTAGATTCAACAGGACTTCAGGTAGCCGTAGCACATAATGGTGGAGTATTCGTTGTAAATACCCAATCAAGAACAATCACCGGTAATTACAACTCGACTAGTTCGGTTGACGAAGTGCTATGGGATTCTGGGGGAGACATGTGGTTCGGATACCATGGTGGAGAACGTAGAGCGAAAGAATTTGAAAACGGCATTCCAACTGGTGAAGCAACACTCGCTCACAATACAGCGCTTACATCGATGACTATCATCTCCCAAGACAGAATTGTTACCTCAGGAAGAGACAACTTGGTGAGAGTTTTCTCGCAAGATAGTGTTTTAGAAACAAGCCTATCCGATTTTAATTCATACCCAACAAAAGTCATCAATGATGGGAATGGAAACATTATTGTTGGTTGTACAAACGGTGATTTGTTTAGATATGATTTCGATGATTGGTCTATGGAAGAGATGTCAGTTTCAAGCGGCCAAAGCATAATTTCGATTACTATGGATGAATCCGGTGACATCTTAGTTGGTACTCAAAATGGAAAATTGCATCAAATCAATTCGACTACTTTCACTGAAGAAGAGGTCTACTCGGCATCTGGTCGAGTAATACTCGGTACTTTTGGAAACAATGGCGAACTGTACATAATTTCCACATTTTCAACATCCTCGAAAATAAGATTGTATGATCTAGATTCCGATGGTGATGGGGTAACGGATAGCGTAGATGCTTTCCCAACAGATTCAACTCAAAATGAGGACGAGGATGGCGATGGATACGGTGATAATTCACAAGGAAACAACCCAGATGCATTCCCTGAAGATGTCACTCAATGGGATGACACAGATGGTGATGGATATGGGGATAATCCAGATGGCAACGACTCAGACGCATTCCCAACCAATCCAGAACAGTGGAGTGACTCCGATGGCGACGGCTACGGGGACAACATGAACAAACAAGGTGGCGACAGATATCCTGATGACTCTACACAATGGGAAGATTCTGACTATGACGGATTCGGTGACAACAAGAATGGGACCCAAGGAGACGATTGTCCCGATCAAAACGGTTTCTCAACCATTGATAGAATTGGATGTAAGGATACAGATGGTGATGGATACTCCGATCCATCCGACGATTGGAGCGTTGCAGACGGTGCAGATTTCTCAATCAATGACGATAGTCAATGGTCAGATACTGATGGTGACGGATACGGCGACAACCTACAAGGCAACGATCCGGACGCTTGTCCATTAGAGTGGGGTAACTCCACAAGTGCTTACATTCCTGAGATTGCAAGCGATGGTTCTCTTGAACTAAACTTCGTAGTCACAGAAAAGTTCGGTTGCATCGACACAGACGGAGATGGATTCTACGATTTCGCAGATGACCTTCCAGAAGATTCTCGCGACTACATTGATTCAGACGGAGATTCAGTAGGTGCTAGTCAAGATTACAATGATTCTAACAGGCTCGTTCAAACCGTTTTTGACCATTGTGAACTACTTGTGACCGATGTTACAGAAACTTGTCAAGGAGTAAGGGACGCAGATTACCAAGCCTACGTCGCAGACAAAGAAGCAAAAGGAGAAACTGCAAAGCAATATTTTGCTTGGGTGAAATCCCAGGAAGACGCTGAGGCTGAGGAATCATCCAGCGACCAATATCTCTCAACTGCCAAAGAAATAGCACCGTTCCTTGGCGGTGGATTCGCTGCAATAGTGGCAGTATTGTTGATCTATGCTGCAATAGGCAGTGCCCGTCGACGAAAGGCCCTAGTCAAAACCTACGGCGTGCCTTTCGTGCCCGACGGTGAAAACAGCGCAGAAGCAGAGGCACTAGGTGGTAAGGCTGGTCTTTCAGGGTCTGGTGGTGTAGATTCGGACAAGTACTGGGAAGACGATGTCGCACCAATGGAGATGGAGACTTCAAACGATGATGCAGAAATTGACTCTGGGTTCGCTGACATCGACATCAAAGGAGATTTGGAAATTTCAGAATCAACAGGTGTAATGGAAGAATCTGCATCTTTGGAAGAGTTAGCAGGTCTTCCTGCCCAAACCACTGCTGCCGAAGTGAGCCAGGTCACTGAATCGCCTGCACAACAAGCACCGCCCGAAGCGCCTCCATTACCAGCAGAAGGTCTTCCAGACGGTTGGACAATGGACCAATGGAAGTGGTATGGTGCAGAGTGGCTTGCAAAGCAAGGCAAGTGATTAATCGGTTCGCCAAACAATTGGTAGGGAAGATTTGAGTTCACCAAGTTCTGCTCCAGTATAAACTGGAACTCCATCTACTTTCAGAGTGTTCGCGATCAACCAAAGAATTGCATTCCAACTCTTTGCGTCTGCGAACAATTCGATTTCTCCAATCGTAGCTTTCACCAGGAGTTTTCCAGCATCACTCTTTGAATCAAAAATAGCATGCACTAAGTCGGTAGTGGAAAGTTTGTATCCCGAAGGTCTCCATTCCATCATTTTACCACCTCAGACTTTGAAGGGTGCTAGATTTAGCCTTTGTACGAGGTGTTCAGCGCTCACATCTGCAACCTCTTTCATCTGTTCTCTGAGTTTGTCTAACTCACCGTTCATCTTACCTAACTTGTGAGCGCGAATCATATCCGCTAGAAACGAATCGACACTGCGATGGCCATCCATCGTTCTTAGAGTGTTCAGTTGCCTTCTAACTTCATAACTTACACTTACCGAGGTCATCCCTTCCCCTGTCATGAGGTTGATGCGCTCTATAGACTACTTGAAGTGCGCGCGCAATAAACAACCCAAAATAGTGATTTTTTGACCGAATCAAATAGAGCGGCCTTGTTTTTCTAATAACAATCTAGGATGTTCGGTAACTCCGAATTGCCTTCGCATTTCTTGTACTCTCTCGTGATATTCTTTGGTCAGAGACCAATACTCTCTGCTACCAGCACCTGCGCCGCTCTTGCTTGGTCTGTTCAAAATCACTGTCGGAGCGCCCGTCCATGCAGCTTCTGCGACCTTTGCTAGCCTTCTGATAGGCGTCTTGAACACCTTTCTTGGAATCTTTGATTGCACTTCATTACACACGTGAAGGGATAGTTTGGACCTCTGGTCAACCATTGTCATCGCAACACCGAAGATCTTCAGGTTTCGATTTATTCTCTTCTGAATCATCTTTACACTATTCATCAGCATGCTGAAACCTTCCAACGCGTAGTACTCTGCCTGTACTGGAATGAACACCCAGTTTGCTGCACAAAGTGCATTGATTGAAAGCAATCCCAAGGAAGGCGGTGTGTCGATGATGATGTGGTCGAATTGGTCGATAATTGGAGCCAGGGCTTCTCTTAGTCTGGTCTCTCTACCAATTCTATGGCTCAATTCTATTTCAGCACCAGAAAGATGTATGTCGCTAGGAAGCAACCACAAATTATCGATAGACAGGTCTTCAGGAACCCTGTTGGAATTGTCGTTTCTTTTGGACCATGCTTTCTGCATAGATTCAGTAAGTTCTGCTGGTGAGATGATGTATTCATCCATTAAAGGTAAATCTTCACCACTATCATTTACAAGTAAATCATAGGCGGTTTTCTTGATTTTTTTCTTTTCAACACCAAAAGAGGTGGCACAATTACCTTGCGGGTCTAAATCAATGAGTAGGACCTTAGCAGGGGGTACCTTGAATTTTGGGTTGCCTTTTGCTAAGGCTGCAGCGAGGTTGACCGCAGTAGTCGTTTTTGCACAACCACCCTTCTGGTTCGCAACTGCAACTACCATCTTGTACGGATTCATCTAGACGCCCCCAAATTTCCCTGCGATGATACGCCCAAATCGGCGCTCCCCTGTAAAGAGTCGCATTGAATCAGAGCAAATCATCCCTGTTGAATGACAGGAACTGGTACTTCGGACAAGATCTTTCGAACGATGTGCATACCGGTGATTCCTCGAATCTTTGCCTCTGGCTTCATGACGATTCTGTGAGAGATAATCTGTAGTGCGATGCCCTTGATGTCATCAGGTATCACGTAGTCTCTTCCATCGATTGCAGCTGCAGCACGTCCAGTCTTGAACAGTGATTGGCTAGCACGCGGAGATGCTCCGTTTACAACACGGTGATCTTCACGAGTTCTTTGTACGATTTCAACAATGTATGATAGAATTGCAGGGTCGACGTGGACGGTTTCAAGTGCCTTCTGCATTGCAACTACTTTCTTTGGAGAAGTAATTTGTTCAACATCGTGCTGATCCTTTCCACGCAACTTACGACGTGCCAGAATGGCCTTTTCTTCTGCACGGTCTGGGTAACCCATGCTCATCTTCATCAGGAAACGGTCCATCTGCGCTTCTGGCAGTGGGTATGTACCTTCTTGCTCAATAGGGTTCTGAGTAGCAAGTACAACGAAAGGAGCAGGCAACTTGTGAGTGATACCTTCGATTGTAACCTGTTTTTCTTCCATTGCTTCCAACAGAGCAGCCTGTGTCTTTGGAGGAGCACGGTTGATTTCGTCAGCTAGCAGAATGTTTGAGAACAAAGGTCCAGCACGTAGTTTGAATTCACCGGACTTTTGGTCGAACATGTATGTACCCATGATATCGCTAGGCAGCAAGTCGGGTGTGAACTGTACACGCTTGAATTTACATCCCAGTGCTCGTGCGAAGGTGTTTGATAGTAGGGTCTTTGCTAGACCAGGGAAATCTTCCAGAAGCATGTTTCCATTCGATAGAATTCCGACAGTAACTCTTCGTAGATTCTCATTCTTACCGATGATTACTTTCGAGACTTCTCCCATAAGGGAGTTAGCAATTGAAGACACTGTTGCAATCAGGTCTTTTGTGCGGTGGTCACCTGCTGGTGCTCCTGCTTGGAATCCTGCGTTCATGGTATTAACACCTCTCGGTACAAGTCGACTACCTGCACCATCCATACTTCAAGGTATTGCGTATACAAGTCGAAAGAAATCACGACGTACAACGATTTCCTCAGCGGCCCCAAAAGTGGTCCTGCTTACGATGCAGGCGAGTAATTTCCTCTAGAATTTCTTCTTCGATAGGAGTTAAGTCGAGTTTTCTCAATCTCTTTGCATGTGAGGATGGGATATCGACCCAAAATTCGTCGCCTTCTTCGATTTGCCTACCAACGGTAGGACCCATAACAGCAACAGCCAACTCTTCACCTTGATGTCCCTGTTTGACATCCTCACTGGATCTTGTTCTTAGGCTCTTGATTTGACCGATGGGGGTACCATCTAATTTCATGATTTTTTGACCTATGTGGACCCTGCCGCCTAGGACTTTCATCCCAACAATTGCGGGACCCTTTTTTCTGAAAGTGTGGTCCTTCAAGTATCGTAAGTGGCCAGGGTAAACCAGATTTTCTCGTGCAGCAGCATCCATCTCTGCCTTTGTTGTGTCCCTCCATTCTTCGAATTCTTCAAGAATTCTGTAAATGATATCAGCGCTAATGAATTTTATTTCAGCATCAGGGCCTTCGAGTTTGGGCTGAACTTCTGTGTTTCCCTTCACTGAGAATCCTAGGACAACTTGATTGAGAGCATCATCCGCACACTGGGCTGTGATTATGTCTCTCTTGTTGACTGGTCCAACTGTAGCCATTCTAATTGGAATCTCCATCTTGTTTAATTCGAAAGCTAGGGCTTCTAGACCGCCCACGGTATCGGCTTTGATGACAACTCCTTCTTCAGCGATGTCAACAGATATTTTCGTCTCCTTGAAAGCCTCTTTTTGGGCGATTGCTTTTGCCTCATCGGAATTGGTTTGACGCAATGTCGTTCCCGCCAACACGTTTTCCAAGTTTGGTGCTACAATCTTCAAACCACATGCAGCTACTGCATTATCACATGCCTCCCAGCGGTCTCCAGCATCCCTCATCTCAGACATTCCCTTGGGTCTAAACATTCCTTTGATGTGAGTTGTGAATGGCCCATCGGAGCCAACTAATGTAATCGTATCACCGACATTTAATTCACCTCTATTGAGGATGACGTCGATTGTTTTTCCAAGGCCTCTCTCATCCTTCATCTCCAAAACGGTTCCTTCACCATCGCCGAGCGTATCTCTCAACCTCTCCTCCAGGAATCGCTCTGCAAGTCCGACTGTTACAGTTAGTAGGTCTTGCAGGCCTTCACCGTCTTTTGCAGAGCATGGTACCATGGCTAGGTTTGATTTGAAATCACGAATCTTGTCGTATCTCTCGATATTGAATCCGTGCTCGCTAAATTGGCCCAAAAGTTTCCAATATTTCTCTTCGAAAAACTGGTGTACATCCTCTCTTTGACTAGACCATGACTCAATGAAAGAGCGACCAGACTCTGTTCTCCAGCCGTGAATGCGGTCTACTTTGTTTGCAGCCACGACGAAAGGTGTTTTCTTGTCTCGCAAAATCCTCAGACTTTCGATTGTTTGAGGTTGTAATCCTTCCATTATGTCTACGACAAGTATTGCGATATCTGCAAGTGCGCCGCCTCTACTGCGAAGACTAGTGAATGAGTGATGTCCGGGCGTATCGATGAATAACAATCCCGGGCTGTTGAAGTCCTTGCCGCCAGTCATAGGAGCACAGGTTTCATTCAGAATCTTCGCTGGAACTTCTGTTGCACCGATGTGCTGTGTGATTCCCCCGGCCTCTCTATCCATCACGCTTGCTTGACGCTCAGATCCCAGGGACCTGAAATGGTCGAGGACACTAGTCTTTCCATGGTCGACGTGACCAAGAACTGATACGATCGGTTGACGTTGCCAGCCGAGGTTCTTAGCCTCGTTTTCAGGGCTAATCTCCTCTTCAGACATGTCAAATTCTCCAATTGGAATTTTTAATTTTGCAATTGGCGTTCAATTTCACTCATAGACCCAAGACTGACTGTCTTGAGTCCACTCGTTAACGCCTTCTGGGAACCATAGTCCGAGTTCGAATTCTGCAGTTTCTGCAGCATCAGAACCGTGAATCATATTGTATCCGATATCCATTCCAAAGTCGCCTCTGATTGTACCAGGGGCGGCTTCTCTTCCGTTGGTTGGTCCAATCAGATTTCTTGCAACACTGATTGCATCTCTACCGGACCAAGCCATACAAACAACTGGTCCGCTAGTTACGAATTTGATCAGGCCTGGGAAAAACGGTCTCTCGGAGTGAACAGCGTAGTGTTCCTTAGCGATCTCTTCGCTAGGAATGACCTGTTTCAAACCTACAAGTTGTAGTCCCTTTCTTTCAAATCTCTGGATGATTTCTCCAACCAGTCCTCTTTGTACGCCATCAGGCTTTACCATAACATAGGTAGTCTCCATAGTAATTCCACCATTGGCTGCGACCAACACGCCCTATTTGAGCGCAGCGATTGTATCGTGCTAGATTGATATTACTGGATTCCGCCTTTTACGTAATGGCGGGTCCACTTTACCTTGCGTGAGTTTCGCTTCAGTTTGACCGCATTCTTGCGAGCTTTGCTGTTGGCGAACCACTGTACTGTACCGTCACGGCGGATGAACATCAAACCTGTTCCAGGTTCGATAACATCGCCGGAAAAACTGCAAATTCTTTGTTCTGGCATTTGTATCACCTAAAGTTGAGTTTACGGGCTTCTCGACCAGTGTCGATTAGCATTAGAATATCGCCGACACGAACTGGTCCAATCACGTTCCTTGTGATAATACGACCGACGTCTCTTGGATTTGGTGCATCGTTGACACGCACCTTAACTTGTGTAGCTTCACCAGTCATTCCGGTTCTGCCTACGATTTCGACGACCTCTGCTGGCCATCCTCCGAGTTCTTCAGACATTTCTTATTCCTCCGAATTCAGTTTGGCCTTCAGTTGTTTAGCCCCTTTACGAGCTCGACAACTTCGTTGAATTTTTCTTGAGCACCCTTTGATACTTCTAGTAGGGCTAGGGACGCAGTCTTGACGCCGCCTGGCATTCCTGCTTCTTTTGCTAGGAACTCTTGGCTTGGAACGTATCCGTATGGGATGCCTTTCTCAGCGCAGATAAGAGGAATGTGGGCCAGTAGTTCTGGCGGGTTGACATCCTCTGCCATAATGATGAACTTTGCAGTACCGCGTTCAGCAGCCTTAGTTACCTCATTAGATCCTTTTTTCATTCTTCCGTTGTTGTTAGCCTGTACCATTTCGTAGATCTTGTCTGCGACATCGCCAGGGGTCTCATATGACACGTGTGCACTCATTGAAATCACTCTCATGCTTATGTGAAGCAATGCTGCGCACGACCTCGCGGATATAAACACGACGGATTGTATTTCAGGTATCACAAATCCAAATCTGACAGGATTTCACGCACACCTCGAGCCAGTGCAGCACCTCCGGAGATCACGGCTCTCCTATTTGGAAGACTAGAGGTAGCATGTACGCCGTCTACATGATTTGATAGTCGCGCAATCGCGCCGCCAGTGAACAAACCATGGGTGCATGCTGCATGAACTTCCACTGCGCCTTGACTTCTAAGGGCGTCAGCAGCCTTGCAAATAGTCCCTCCAGTTGCAATCATATCATCGACGATTGCGACTATTTTCCCTTCTACCTGCAAATCTTTTGCCTTGTGCACGATTGTGTGGGCATCAATTCTTGTTTTCTCGAGATATGAAAATGGCAAACCGATTGCTTGAGCAACAGCACTCGCTCTATCTATTGCACCTTTGTCAGGAGATAGGATGAAGTCCGGGTTTACGGTTTGTTGCAGATGAGCAGCAATTTCTGGCATTGCTGATGTAAACGCCACAGGTATGGGCATCCCTTCAAGCGCTGCAGGAGCGTGCAAATCAAAAACAATGATTCCATCACAATGAGCTGATAGTAGCCTACCAATCGCCTTTGCACTAATCGCTTCACCAGGCCTAAACCTCTTATCTTGCCTAGAATATCCAAAGTATGGGATTGCCACGATTAAACCAGGTCCTACAGGGTCCATGGATTGCGGGCCGATTTCCTTGAGATTTTCAGTTCTACCAGCTCGGACATCTCTAATCGCTTCCAACAATAGTAACGTCTCAACAATCCCTGCATCAGGGAATGTATTGGAAACTAGGACGACGGGCTCCTTTCTAACGGCTTCAATAGAGTCTTCAGGGATTCTGATGTATCCCTCAGAGTCGGGGAATCTTCGGGCCTCGAGTGAGTGGTGCTCCCAATCGAGTTTGTTGGCAAGGTCCTCTGCAAGTGCTCTGGAATTACTTCCGGACACTACTACCATGTTACCAGTGCCGGCGAGGGGGCTAAATGAGGATTCTCATCAACAAAGGGTTCCGCCCATTCATGAGTAATCGATGAAACCGAGACACTGTGTATTGAAAATGGTGCGCGAGGCAGGACTTGAACCTGCGACCTCCCGGTTATCAGCCGGGTGCTCCAGCCGACTAAGCTACCCGCGCAAAGGCAGGTCGCCGACCAACCATCCCATCATAAAGACGACGGTATGCTCACTCTTCGATAATTGCATCAGGGTCGTTTGCTTGAATGTACGATGGTAGTCCAAGCAACTTGTCGAATGTTCTGGAAAGAACTACTTCGTCCAAGCGTTCTCGTGTGCGTGCCAATGCTGTGATTGGGATATTGATGGTTGTATCAATACCGTATTGCATTTGAACTCCGATTCTCGTCTTTACCACGACCGCGCGATATGTTCTCTTGATTTTGACTAGGTCGGTAATCACTCCGATTTCCATACCCTGGTTGTCTAGGACAGCCCTGTCCATCATTTCATCTGGAGCATACAGTTTCTCATCTATTCGGACTGTGTTTCTCCAGCGGCGCTGAAGTTCTCTCATTGATTTTGAAAGTTTAACAGATCCATCATTTCTGATACTGTGTATTAGTTCCTTGTGTAATGGTGCGAGTTCAGCAGGCTTTCGCATAAATTCGTCAGCGACTCCTGGTTCTACCATTATGCGCATTGAGCGCACTCTTGCTTCGTTCGGGTGGTGTCTTTCTCCTACGATGACGCCCACCTTTGTATCATTCACATAAACATCCCTTTGGAGTAACTCCTGGATGTCGTATTCGTTCTTCGGCATTTTTTCCCATCTCCTTGGTCTATCGGGCTCTTGACCAATCTATCCTCGATAGTGACGACTATTATACTTGCCCCCTGCTAAGAAACCTTTTCCAATTGAATTTGTCGCATAATTCACGTATCTCCAATTGAATAACCTTTCGCGTTTCGATTTTTTTCTGTGTTTCTAAAACGCGATTCTAATTGATGTCGCATAATCCTTTTTTGAGAACTGTTTTTAATTTAATTTTGCAATTTAAAATTATAATTTTCAATTGGAATTTTAGGAATAAATAGCCTCATCAATACGATACTTGTCGTGGAAGAACAATGGCGGTTGTTGTTACGGGTGCAACCTGTTCTCTAGGTGAAGCAGTCGTAGACAAATTGCTGTCCATGGACGTGGATGTCGTCGCCGTTGAAGAATCTCATAAAACCAGAAACGCATTTCTTCTAAAGTACTCAGATGTGACATTATCTAAACAAGGTGATGGCTACTCAATCTCATTTGATGGGAGTCCTGCTGACATAATCGTAGGTGAAAATTTGCTTATCCATGATCTGATTCCTACAAGGAATGATAGATGGATGTCAGATGAGTTCAGGAGTTGGTTAATTGGGAAGGATTGCGATGAAAGACCAAGATACTGGCTAAGCGCAATCGATGCTGCAAACGCCATTGCACACTTGGCATTGTCTGGAAAGAACTTCTCTGATTTACACATGTGTGGACGCAGAGAATGGTCTTACGAAGACACTAAAGCGGAATTCCAAATGTTGTGGAAGAGGACAAACCAAGGACAAACTGGTAACTTTACCGCAGAAACACTGTTTGGTCATGACATCGCAGGAATGGAGCCCAAACCTATTAGTTCAGATTCTTTTTCTCGGCCAAATCTAGAACCATTACACAATGAGTTATTGAAAATAACGGGCGATGGTTGGAGGCCGTTAATCCCTTTGAGGACAGCGATTATGACATTAATTGCTGGCATTTTAGAGTAGAACATGATGTTGGGGTGAGTTGATGGAATTAGAAATCAGGTCACTTAGCAAAATTGATGTTGATTCAATGTGGAAAATCAACGAGGAGGGTCTTCCCGGTACTGGTAAGGTTTCTCGAGACGAAATCGAATCACTGCTAGAGTTTTCATCGTTATCAGTAGGTGCATATTACGGTGAGGAATTAGCTGGTTTTGTGATTTGCCTACCTCCTAAAACAGAGTATGCTAGCTTGAATTATGCATGGTTCAACCAAAGATACAGCGAATTTCTGTATGTGGATAGAATTGCAGTAGGCATGCAGTATCAAAACCAAAAAATCGGCACGTTGCTTTACGATTTTGTGAAAAGACATGCTATAGAAAATCGAATTCCAGTCACTGCCGAGGTTAACATTCAACCTCCAAATCTAGGTTCAATGAGGTTTCATGACAGGCACGGGTTTCAACAAGTCGGAACATTAGACCATGATGAAAAATCAGTTGCTATGTTTGTTTACCAGCATTGAGTATCATGCCGGGACTTAGTTTATCATTGCGAGTTAGTAGTGTTATGCATGTTCCAGGACAAGGGCCCCCTATGGATTTACGAGGAAGAGGACCTTACTTTCGATGCAAGCCCCGGAATAGTCAGGTTTGGTGTGAAGCGTCATTTTTTCAATTTCTTAATACCATTAGTTGTGTTCCTTATTGGTGCAATGATTTTTTCATTGTTTTTCCAAAATTATGTGGTTTACAATTATGAAAAAATGATGGATGAGGATGGTGATGAGCCCTGTTGGCCGGAGTGGGAAGACAGGGTTATTCTAACCAATGGCACTTACATGTGTAAATCTGAATGGAACACATACCGTGAAGGATATTCTAACTTCATGACTTCAGAAAATCACTACAAGTTCACAGAGTATGGAGAGACATACGAGCACAGGTGGTCAGAGCAAGAGGGTTACTTGTTCATCTCATACATTGCACAAGATTGGGACCATTACGAGTGTTATGTTTACATTCGAGAATCAAACCTTCCTGAGAATCTAACAGGTGATGAGTTTTGGTATTACTATCACGAACAACCTGATTTCCCAGATTGGTGTGATGAAGACCCAAGGACAGTAGACACACAGTACATCTCTAATTCATCAATACCTTTCAACGGGGAAAGAATATACAGAGTAAATGAAGGTCAAGGACAATTATGGTCTATTGATTTTGAACATTTCACAGAAGACGAACGAATAATTAGTGGATATTACTACATAGACGAGTTTGAGGGCGGTGTGTTGGAGGCGCTAATCCCTTTAGTACTAGGATTTGGAATGATGATCGGGCCCATTTTCTTCGGTAGGAAAAAGGAATGTGTCATCGACATCAACAATTCAGTGTTCACAAAACAATTCGCAAGTACTCCTCATCTAGCTAAGTCGAAGAGACTTGCAAAACCGTTTGAAATGTACCTAATCCATACAACCAAGGAAATCTTTCACGCTGGTGATGAGCATACTAGCTCACACACCACTGAGACAAGTGGCATGGAACTCAGTATTGCTGGCGAGGATGGTAATCTAATCGACGTGATTTTCTTCATAACACAGAATGCTAGGAAGGATTTCAAACAAACTTTGGAGAAAATAGAATTTGTTACTGGCACAACATTCGGTAAACCCGGGGACCAGAAGGAATAGGCATTGCTGGTGCGAGAGCAGGGATTTGAGAATGTTCCATTCGAACAGAGGCTCCGCATGTGCTTTTGTTAGTCATTGGTGCGAGAGCCGGGACTCGAACCCGGGTTCAAGCGTTGGCAACGCTCG
>Ga0213865_10001902_pt1 | contig 13362 bp, 6 predicted proteins | sample PICome_6_FD_160100 | JGI IMG/M metagenome (GOLD analysis project Ga0213865, IMG submission 160100) | Coastal seawater microbial communities near Pivers Island, North Carolina, United States - PICO282 | ecosystem: Environmental > Aquatic > Marine > Coastal | place: USA: North Carolina | collected...
GAGGTGATGGCCCCTCGCTTGGGATAAATCAGTGATGACATCCACCGATTCGGGGAAGGTCTCAGGGTCGATATGCGGGTCGTAGACACTGACATTGATGCCCCGCTGCTGGAGTGCTTCAGCCAGTGGTTCAGCCGGCGTTTCCCGAGGGTCACCAACTTCGGCTTTATACGACCAGCCAAGGAAGAGTACCTTGGTGGCATTGGCCGAAAGCCCAGCCTTCCAAAGAATGTCAACCAGCACCTGAGCCACGTGATTCGGCATGGAGCGGTTGACAGCACGAGCGGCGGTGATGAGCCCAGCAGGCACGCCGACATCACTGGCTCGCTGGATCATATAATACGGGTCAACGGGGATGCAATGGCCGCCCACGCCGACGCCGGGCGTGTAGCGATGGAAGTTCCACTTTGTTGCCGCAGCTGACAGCACATCTTCCACGTCCACATCCATGGCCGGGAAGATTCGAGCGAGTTCATTGACCAAGGCAATGTTGATGTCACGCTGAACGTTTTCGATGACCTTCGCAGCTTCAGCGACTTCGAGCTTCCCGACATAGCGGACGTCCTCGCTCGTGAGTTGACTGTACAATTGGACCAAGGCCTCACCAACCTCGGGATTGGAGCAACCGATGACCCGCGCCACAGAGCGCACGCCGTGAGCAGCATCGCCAGGGTTGAACCGTTCTGGGCAATACGCAATTTCAACGTCCTCACCAAGGGTCATGCCCAACTCATCAATGAGTGGCATCCATGTTTGGGCGGTCACACCTGGATAAACGGTAGACTCCAACACCACGATGGTGTTGGAACCTTGTGGAATCGCTTCGAACACCGCCTTTCCAGCCGCCTCAACGTACGAAAGGTCGGGCTTCAGATCATGTGTCACGGGGGTTGGAACGGTCACAAGCACGATGTCGCACTTCGGTACCGCTTCCGCCGTGGACGTCGTGATGTGCCATCGCTCGGCACCCGGCTGCGGAACGATGTCGTCCACGTCCGGGTCGCCCGTCGGATTTTTGCCAGCCCTCACCGTATCAACGGTTCGCTGTGAAACGTCCACGCCCCACACCGTAAACCCGGCATCGTGGAAACCGATGGCGGTGGGAAGGCCGACATAGCCCAAGCCGATGATGCCGACCGTCATGTCAGCATTCGACGCCAGCGAAGCAAAGCGCTTACTCCAACCCATGGAACTCCTAACCGGTTCCTCTCTTCAACCCAACCCATAATTTCTGCATGCGATGAACACACACCACTTGCCGAATGATGCATCACAGCACGATTGGTCCGCTTGAATCATATAGGGATGAATCAAGGCGCCTTTGATGGAGGAGAACGCGTCAACCGCGCCTGTTCTCCGCCGAATTGGAGTGAAGTCCAACCCACTCTTTGCACCCATTCATACCTTGACGGAGATTCGAACGAATCGCTTCTTGGTCCGAAACCTGATTCGGCGGGAGGTTCGAGGGCAATATCGCAACGCTTCGCTTGGGTATGCATGGGCCGTTCTCGAGCCTGCCCTGTTAGCCTCGGTCTACTGGTTTCTGTTCATCATGCTCAGTGGAAATCCGGACAAGATGTACGCCGTCTGGGTACTCCTCGGCGTGATCGTTTGGGGGTGCTTTTCAAAATCGCTCAACGCTGCAACCAACAGCTTAACGAACAATGTCCGGACGATGCATCTTGTCTATTTCCCCCGTACTATTTTCCCGGCCTCGGGTGTCGGTGCAAACCTGGTCGTGACATTGATGAGTTGTCTTGTCATTTTGCCTATCATCTACATCTATGATCTGGAAATAACCGTTCATTTAATTTGGGTTCCTATCGGTGTTTTCATGGCTGGATTCATGGCCTTAGGATTTGGAATGATGATGGCTCCATTGAATTGCGTTCAACGAGACATACAGCATTTAATTCGTTTCGTCACCCGAGCCGGCTTCTTCGTGTCACCTGTGATGTGGACGGCAGAAATGGCCCTCGAACGTGGCGCATGGGGAGAAGCGGCTCTGTGGAATCCGATGGTACTGCCCATCACCATGGTTCGCCACGGTGTTGAGGGGAAACTGGTGGATTTGCCAACCAGCATTGTTTTGTCAAGCATCGTTTCTGCGATTATGATTTACATCGTTGGAACAATCGTCTTTTCAAAATATGAACGAGGGGCGGTGAAATACCTATGACCGACACCTCGATTCAACTTGATGGAATCAAGCTCCACTTCCCCAAGCAAAGGAACATTTTCGGTATACTCGCAGATTTCTTCCGAAAGCGCGTTCGAAGATTCACCGCTCTTTCTGATGTCAGCCTTGAAGTGAAGCAAGGCGAAGTCGTGGGAATCATCGGCCGAAACGGTTCAGGAAAATCCACCCTGCTGAGAGTTATTTCCGGCATCTATCAACCCGACGAGGGAGCGGTTCTTGCAGCAGGGGACATCACATTGCTTGCGGGATTGGGTACTGGCTTTTCCCCGCATCAGACAGGGCGTGAGAACGCTCTTTTGTTCGGTTCTATCCTCGGTCACGGAGAGGAGGAAATGCTCCAAAAATTGGATGAAATCATTGACTTTAGTGAACTTGGGACGTTCATCGATGAACCGCTGCGAACCTATTCGGCTGGAATGAAGGCAAGACTTGGTCTCGCTGTTGCATCTGCGATTCGTCCAAACATTTTGCTGATCGATGAAGTGCTCGGAGTAGGCGACCCGAATTTCAGAGAAAAATCGAAAAAGAAAATCCTCTCTATGGTAGAGGGGGCCAGCACGGTCGTTATCGTCTCGCACAGTTTTGGATTAATGACCGATGTTTGTGACAGAGTCGTGCTTCTCGATCACGGAAAAATTGTGACCATTGGCGACCCGCAAGCCGCCATCAAGGCGTATTATGACCTGGGGGAGAAATGATGGCCTCCAGAAGAAAAGCCATGACGGTAAGAGAGCGGCAACTTTCAGAGGAACTCCAGAGGATTCGTTCAACGTATTCGTTCCAACTCGGGTTGCTGCTCACGGAGACATTCGTTCGGAAGCCTTGGAGAATCCTCCTCTTTCCATTCTTGTTCATCGCCCTCAATTTCCGCTTTCTCCGCCATAGAAATCAAAACACCACTGGCACAGATGGCGAACATCAATCTTCAACAGATGCAAATTGCGTTCTTCTCTTTTCCACGAGTGAGGAGGGAATTGCATCCCTCGAAAGGTGCGGACTCATCGCCAAAGAGTGGGCCGTAGAGCGTCAAAACAAGGTCGTTGTTATCAGTTCACATCCTGCAGCTAATCGGTATTTACCAGCGGATGCGATAGTGTATCCTATCAACGATCCCAAAAAGGAAAAGCAGCATCAGCGAGGAGAATGGAACGCGAGATGTGAAAACCTACTTTCTAGCATTCTGGAGACGTACCGTCCTGCAAATGCCCTTTTTGATGGCCCTTTTCCGTACAGAGGAGTGGTCAACATCACAGAATACTATCCAAACACCGTTTGGCGCTGGCTTCGACCCGAAGGTCTGTCGAACGACGCATTAAAATCACGGTCTTCTGCATTTCACTCTATCGTCAAATTTTGTTTGGAGGGTGGCGATGGGGCCCGTCTGTTGTCCAGAGTCGGTACTCCAACAAAAACCGATATCAAACCCGTCATCCTTGACGGTCTCGGGTATGGACACAAAGAAAAAGCGAACATGCCTCGAAAAATTGACCTCGGTCGGCTTCTACCCGCAGCCATCCATATCGTTGAGCAGGGAGTTGAACAGAAATACACCCCCCTGCTGAACAATCAACATCTTTCCGAATTGACGGCGGCCGTTGTCCCACCAAACATTGAGCTCATCTCCTCTTTGCTCGCGGCGAACGTGCCAACCTTGTGCTTATACAACGAACAAACTTCAACAGAAACCATGGCCATGCTTCGGAGAGGTTGTGCGCGCGAGGCCGTGTTGTTTTGTCAAGAACACGATGAGCATCAACTGCGAGTGAACCTTTCCACGCTTCTTGAGTCAAACGAAGTCATGAGAACAAAAGGCTACGGTTTTGAGCCGGCGATGGTAAGCCAGCAACTGTTCAAATCTGAACATCATGGTACAAATTGATGCTTGAAAGAAGTTCAATGTCTTTCTTGTTCATCGGTGCTGCATACCGTTGGAGTCTTGAGCGAGTAAACGACCGGTATTTCTTCGGAACCATTTCTAGTGACACGTCGTGATATCGCTCCAAGAACGACCAATCGCGCTCCAACATCGGTGTCAGATGAGGGAAGGAGGCTTTGACATCCGACCCCTCAAGGGAAGGACCGATTCGTTGGATGGAATACAGCGTACTCGCCGCTTGCTTGAGCGGTTCTTTTGTTAGAAATTTTCTGATTTCATCGCTCAATGAGAAAGGCGTTCCCTGAAGTGTATTTTTGCGGAAACACTTCCAACATGCCCCACAGACCTGTCCGCCCTTTGTTGAACGAAGACACGATTGCGCCCAACCGTCCCAACCTGCGGCGACAACGATGCCAAGATTGACCACTTCCGAACATCCGGCGACGGGTTGGTAAAGAGGAAGGCCGATTGACTCAAACATGGGGGAATAATGCTTCCAAAACCATGATTCGGAGAATTCCCTAAATTTATGTCCGTGAAACAGGTAGGAATTTTCGAGCGGCATTCCTGTGGCAATGCTGTCGAGGCTGAAATGGTCTGCGAGCAAAATCGCTTGGACTGCACAGGCATAATCGGTCGAAAATCCAGCAGATTTGCCTTGGTCCAAACGCAGTTGTTCGTGGTTTGAAGCAATTCGATGGACGATCCGCCCCGATTCTGCGGTGATGTGCTCAAAAAACCGCAGAGCGTTGGTGTGATCTAATATTCCATCAATGCCTGAGCGTTCGTTGTACAACAAAACCGTCTCCTCTGGCATTAGAGCCATGGCGGCAGCCGAATCGATGCCTCCTGAAAACGCCAAACCTGGCCTCCAACCAGGCTTTCTTGTCGGGTTCCAGTGTTGCATAGCAGACTTGTCCCATGGTTCAACGAGAAGGTGGTGGGCCAGTTGAAACAAATCAGAATGCGTTTCTTCAAATGACCAATCCGAAGGCATCTCGAAAAAATATTCTTGCCCTCTCCATTTGAACAAAAGCACTTCATTTATGCATTTCCAAAACTCATTTACATCGTACGACGGCGTTTCATTGTCTTTGACGTTCAGTGATTGGGCATGTGCATCAATTTCGTGTTCTGTGTTCTGATTCGCTGCAATTATTCGACCGAAATCCATCTTAGAAACTATTTCGGTGGACCAATTGAAACTCCGTTGAATCTCCCTACGGAGAGCAACAACCTTTCCGTCATTGGTGTCATCCAACTTGACGAAGAAGTGGAACGAGCTAGATCTTCCTTGAACTAAACTTCGGAGATGACACTGGAGGCCGTATTGATGATTCACTTTTGAAATAGCGTTGATGGCATCACGTGGTGTCCGGAATCCTCCCACGCGGAGGAAGCGATCCCTGGAGAGGAACATCTCACTGCTGCGTTGATCTGTGTGCTTTGTTACCCAGTCATTTAGCACCCAGCGATGAAAGAAATCAAGTCCCTCAACAATCAACCCAAGCCTCGACTTCATTGATGACATGTCAATGCGATGATCGTCGGGGTTGGCGATTACACGGGTGTAAAACCTCCTCGGGTTTGAGGTATCTTTGGTAATCTCCATGCGATGGAGGATACCATTTCGGCGGAAGGCATGCTCGAGACATCGCAGCGTATTGTTATCTTGAGTTGTTTTGTCCGATTTTGATGTGCTTTGTTGATGCTGGCGATAGAGATAGAGAGGGGTTTGAAGGTGGTACCCTGTGGTGATTTCAGAGAGTTTGAGAAAAAAATCATAATCAACGGCATTTTTCATCAATTCATCAAAGCCCGTCGTTCGATTGTAATCGCGACGCTTGAACATTCGGGGAGGGTGAATACGCATCCCATCTAACAATTTTGAACGGCAGTAAATTGACCATGAATATGCATCTCCACATGGAAGCCCGTCCTCATTCATGAGGTGAGTATCACCATAAACAAAGCCGAGATCGTCCTTGTTTTTCTCAAACACATTGATGAGTGATTCAGCAGCACTCGGAAGCAAGATGTCATCGCCGTCAAGTTGCATGATGTACTCTCCACGACCTGCTTGAATTGCCGCATTTGAGGCCTTACCAATGCCCCCATTTTCCTGGTGGATAATGATGACACGGTCATGGTTGGCGTACAATTTATCCAGCAACTCACCGGTTCCGTCGGTTGAACCGTCGTTGCAAACTATCACTTCCAAATCTGTGAAGGTTTGATTCAACACGCTCTCTACTGCGGCCTCAATGTACCTGACACAATTGTAGGCGGGAATGTAAACCGTCAATTTTGGAACCTCGTACATGCGCCCGGATTCAGATTTTCGATAGACTGCAGGGCATTTCTCAACAAGCTGTTCCATTGTGATTGCTTTCCCTGTATCTCTATCGGTCTCATTTGAGCCCCCCGGAGGTTCTTGGTGGAGGGCTTCAGCCCCATCTACCGGAATGAACCAGGCCCCTTCACGGTACAAACGAAAACCGTATTCTTGATCTTCCGCACCCCACGCGGTGAAACTTTCATCAAAACCTCCGATTTGATTGTGTAGACTACGATGAATGCAGATGTTTCCTCCACAAAGCCATCTAAAGGCGTACTTCTCATCCTTGGCGTTATTGGTTGACCTGTAGTGTTTGTACCTCCAATCTTCACTTGGCATTTCATCCCCTTGCGGCCCACGCCCTGTGTTCACACATTGTGTTGGAAGATTCAGAACGCAAGAGATGTCTTGGAGAACATCGTCTATCTTCAAATCGTCAGTGTTCACATAACGTCGCCCACCGATAAGTACCGTTTTTTGCGATATATGCATGAATTTCATGTAGGCTTCAACCAAAGAAGGTTCAGGGAGCATATCACAGTCGAGGACAATGATACAGTCGTGCTTGGCTTCACGAATGCCGAGGTTTCGGACTTCGCTCAATCGATAACCTTCGTCTTCTTGTGCGACATAAGCGATGTCAAAATATGGCTCGAACAACGGGAGAAGATCCTCGGGGTGGTCAGATGAACCGTCGTCCGCGATTACGACTTGCATGAGCTCAGTTGGATAGGTGGAATGTGTCAGCGCTGCAATTGTTTTCCCTAACTTTTCTTTTCGGTTATACACAGGAATCACAATGGAGACGGCCTTGGTGAATTCTGGAGGCTTGCCTTTTGGAAAGCGTAAGTTCAACGCTTGCTCAAAGGGCGTCCAATCGTTCGCCATTCCAACCAACGGTGGCAGCAATTCCTCAAGTTTCATCGTGAAATCACCCCTTGTGAGACAAGATGTCAAAACGACGCCGGGCTCCATTGTATTTTTCTTGCTCAGTATCAATCAGTTCGCGATTGAGGTTCAAGCGCTCTGCAAGTTGCTGGCTTAGGCGTTCTTCCTCCGGCCGATCAGTGTCATCGACCATGATGTATCGAAATTGAGGAAGTTTCTCGAGATGGTGGAGAAGACCGCTGCGCCCAATGGTCCCAACCGGTCCGTCCACAACGATCAATTCAACATCTTGAGGGATTTTTTCAAAAAAGATTGGGTCGTACCATCCTTGCTCACCTGCCTTTTGTGACACTGGGTTATCGATAATTTTCGCCATGACGTAGTTGGATTTCGTTTTCCCAATCCATTGTTCATCGTGTTCTATGCTCCACAAGTCGTATTGATTTGCGAGACGTTGACTTCCGTCGCCACTTCCGAATTCAAGAACGGTCGAACGCTTGGGTATGTTGGCCTCAATCCAAGCAAACGCTTCTGCTGGAAGCATCCAGTTTTCATTAAACGAGGAGGGGTTATGGTTCGTTAACGCAGTGTACACCTCAGTTGCACCGTTCAAGGTCGAGCCTCTGTGGGCCCCTCGCTTGAAGGTCAAAAATTGGTTGACTCCATTTCGGATGGATGCCTCATCCCGATGAACGACCACAAGACCCCATCCTTCTTCTTCAGCGACCTTGCATCGTGCAAGTTGGTCATCCATGCCAGTGTTCATGTTTGGATAGAACAAGGCAGGTAGACCAAACTTCCTGGTTTCGTGGAATGAATTGTAGCCACCCGCTTGAACGGTTGCGTCGAACGCATTGAAGTACATTGAATTTGGATAGTCTCGGAGCAAAACGACACGGTCAAGATTGATGTCAATGCGTTCGCCCAACATGGATTCCCCAATGACGACCGTAACATCGTCGTGCTTCAAGAGCGCCTCAACGGTAAGTCTGATTTCAGAATCGATGTCGTTGATTCTTCCAGCACCGAGTTGAACATACACCACACGTCCTTTGAGAGGAAGATTGAGGCGTCGCCGTGCAGCCTTTCGGGGCAGCAAGTCACTTTCGTCGAGCAAGACGATGGGAGCACAGGTGATCGATTCCACACCATGCTCCAGTTCATTCGGGGCGAGTGGGACGCTGTCTTCAGGATGGATAATCGTATCAAAATGAGCGATGCTATCGACTGGAATGCGACTGCCTTTCTTGAACGTGCCTCGACGCATCCAAATCTTTTGCGTTACCGACTGATCTCGGATGGCATTCAACATGCCGCGATAGGGAAAGGCGCCATCGAAAATGAACGTGGAGGGTTTGTGCTGGTCAAAAGCCAACGAAAGGTGCTCTTCCACCAACGCATTCCACTCACTCGCCGAAACGTCCTGGTATTTTTTACGACCAGCGATATGGTAGGTGACGAAGCCCTCGTTGTAGAGCAGGTGAAGGGTTGGCATGGTTGTGAAAAAGACAATTTCTGTCGATGGAGAGTATTTCTTGAAGCGCTTGGCGAGCGCATACATTCGGGTGAAATGACCGAAGCCAACACCGTTGGTTGGAAAAAACATCACGCAATCTCGCAATTCATCGTGTTGAACAGTTGTGGTGCCCTTCTCGTCAACCGGTACCGGCCATCGGCCCAACCGTTCCATGCCGATGCTCAGCACCAGGTAGAAGATCGAGAAGGGAAGGAGCAGCAGCAGCCAAGGACGGGTAGCTGCACGTGTCAACAACTTGCCAACTCTGAACGAGGCGGAATTCCTCAACCGCCTGTTCTCTCGCACCAATTGATTCTGGCGAAGTTGATCTTTTTTTTGCCCCATTTTTGCGGATGATACCTCAGCGAATTGCTGCTCATCTCGATACCCAAGAGCCGTATCCAGAGCGTCACTTTCTATCATGCAACACCCTCCTCTCCGTGCCAAAATCCTGCTAAGTATTCGTCAACATGTTTGCTGTAGCCTTTTCCACCGTGGGGTGTGGGTGTGAATTCTCCAAACACTGCGCCTCTATCGGTGGCGAACATATCGATTCGCATGTAAATACCTACGGCTTTACCGATTGTTTGGACAGCCTCAATCATTTCCTTCCAACAATCTGGCCGTTCAAGGGGAGTCTGATTCTGATCTCGATGTTTCATGACCTTGTCTTTCAATAACACAAAGTTTGGCGTAAGATAGTGGTGTTCATTCTGTTCCTTATGGATCTCTGACTTTCGAAGTGCAACATGGACGAGCGCGATTTTCTCTCCGAAACAGTAGAACTTGTAGTCTCTTGGAATTCCATCGGTTACTGACTTTTCCTCTGGAATGAGCAACTCCTCAATCATAATTTTAGGCTTATTTTGCAGATAGAATTTGTCAGAATTGAGTTCTTTTACGATATCGTTCCGCGACAGAGTTCTGTGTGTCAAGATGTCATTGCCCTCAACCATACAATAGACGTTTTTCGAGCTCCATCCCTCCTCGGGTTTGAGAACGAATTTTGAAGGGAGGGTGGAGAACTCGGGTAACTCTTCAACGTCCGAACCCGACCAGTACAATTCAGGGACTTTCAAACCCAAACCCTCCACATAAGCACGACCAGAGAGTTTTGCCGAAAGAGACTTTTGCCATACATCTTGTTGACCACTCCACCAACGTGCGTGCCTGGACTGAATGCGCTGGGAGAAAAGAGGCATTCCTTCTTCCCATTCATAGTGTGTTGATTTCTGAGACTCATCCACAACAAACGGCCTCTGAGACATGTGTTGCGGTATGTAACCTTCCGATTGGTTTTGAGCGATTTGTTGATGCCACATCCTGAAATTCGTGTGATGCATGAGTCGCGGTCCTGCAACCGAACGCCATGAGATGTGAAACGGGCCCCCGCCGGTTAGCGATGTGGAATGGCGCATCATGAACAACGTTAATTCAGGCGCTTCCAACAGTGATCCCTTTCCAAACACTGCGTCAATGCGCTCAATAAATTCCGTATCTGCACCGACACGAAGGGAATCAAAATATCCCATTCGCTCGACCACTTCTTTTCGAATGAGCAACGAAATACACGACATGCGGAATGGACCAACACCTCTGAATTCAATGTTGGAGGATTCGTCAATTCGGATGCACCGATGAACCACACCTTGCAAGGTTGTATGCTTAACCATCGTTTCCAATTGTCGTTCAATTTTCTGCGGATGAGCGTAGTCATCGCTGTCCATAAATGCAAAAAAATCTCCTCTCGCTTGCTGCATTCCGAAATTTTTGGCGAGATAAGTGCCTCCGTTCTGGCCCATTTGAAAGACCCGTAACCTTGGCTCTTTTGCGGCGCGTTGTTCCAGATAGGAAAAATTGTCATCTGGAGAGCAGTCATCAACGACAATCAGTTCTAGGTCTTCATAGGTTTGATTGAGAATGCTATCAATCGCAACGTCGAGCAAAGGGTCCCGTTTGTAGGTGGTCATGATAACGGAAACCCTGCCGATTGATGATGATGCTGGCAATGGTTCCCCGTCCAAACACTCAGGAGAGATTTTGCCACCATCTTTGGAAATAAGTGGTGAGAGGCGTTGCTTTTCGAGCAAGCGATTCACATACGCAAGTTGGCCGTCAAGGTTGCCGATTTCTTTCTCAACCTGGGCAGCGGTGATGAGGGCGTTATCGCTGTTCGGGTGTACCTTGAGGGTGTCGTTCATGGTACGTTGAGCCAATTCTCGCTCACCCAAGTGTGCATGTACCAAGGCTTTGTACAACTTTAAACGAAGGTCGTTCGGGACATGGGTCAGCCCGTGTTCAATGATCTTCTTTGACCAAGTCATGTCTCGTTTGGCAGAATACGAATAATTGAGAAGTTGATGATGGAATTTGACACAATCCGGAAATGCTACTACCATTTTTTCATATTCGCTCACCGCAGTATCCTCATCCCAGATTTTGGTGCCCATTTGGGTGCGGAGGATGGACGCTTTGAGGTGCTGTGGGTTGATCTCTAAAATGAGATCACAAGCATCGATGCTTCCTTGGACGTCCCCCATCACCCGAAGAATGTTGGCTTTTCGGTGAAGAAGAAGCACCTCATCAGGAAACTGTTCCAAGCCCTCATCAACGATGTCAAGAGCGGGTTTGTGGTTGGCTAAATGAATGGCTTTGATGGCCTTGAGATCAATCCGTTGAACCTCATTTACACACAGCGATTCAAGCGATTCAAGCGATGTTTCATCTGCTTGAGGTAAACAGGCACGGTATGCTTGACGAAGAGTGCCCGAATAATCCACTGGAAAATGAGCAAGATGATTCATCGCCGAGATGATGGTCGCCGGATTTCCATGCTCAATCGCGGCTTTGGCAAATCGCTTTGAAGCCTTCAGTTCAAGTGCTTCTATTTCCATGAGAGCACGACTGGCCTTTATCACCAAATCGTGTTGCTTTGTTCGGGACCCCAACAGGTTAAGAGCAAGAAGTGAGGATTCATTCTTCGGTTCAGACTCAAGAATACTCAAGACCACGAGAATGGCTTCTTTATTCCGGCCCTTCCTGATGAGATCCTTGCTGAGTTGATGCTTTTCTGAAATGGTAAATTCCACTGCATTGAGGTGGTTCAACTGATGACGGACGCGTAAGTCTTCTTCATCGAATGCCTCGCATAACTCAAGCAAGAGGATGTATTCCGACGAACTGAGTGCGGTTGGAATGGTCATTGAAGTGAAGTCTTCCACCAGCTCATCCGAAGGAAAATGCAGATGATTGAGATGAATGATTTGCAATTTCAGATAGAAGACCATGGAGGCCTCAGCCCATCGTTCCATGACAGGAATAAACGCAGGGTCACTCTCAAATGTCTCAACAATTTTCTTCATCAGGGTTTCATCGCGGCCATCCCAGGTTGTCAGAGGTATGTTTTGCTTGACCACGTCAAAGTTTTTTGAAACGGTAGCGACATGGAGAAGTCGTTTGACGAGGATCTCCTCCTTACCGCTGATGTCGATGAGCCGATGCAAAAGAGGTACGGCTCGATGGTGATTTTCGGTGTTCATGTAGAGGCGTGAAAGGACGTCCATCGCCCATGCATCGTTTGGATTTTCTTTGAGCATCGCATCCAAGAACGGTTCGGCCTTTTCGTAATCCTTGGCGTTGTAAAAACGACGAGCCTCTTCCTTGTTTGAGGCGGCCTTTTTGCGGAACGGCCACCTCATGCGACAATGGTTCTGCACCTCGGTTATGGAGATGTTGCATCGGCCGAAGACGGAAGGGCGATTCCAGCAGTGGCTTTCATTCATCGAAGTGGTTCACACGATGCAGAGCGTACGGTTCAGGCATGACCGGGAGGAGCCTGCGCACGGTGGTTTCAATCGGTTCCCGCCATCGCTCAGGAAGCAGGTCAAATCCCGGCGGGTACACCTTCGCCCACCACGAGAAATCCTGTTCGAACAGGTGGGCCATGTCGGGAAGTTCGTCTTCAAGACCCATCGTTTGCAGGGCCCAAAGGGCATGGGTTGCCGTGGGCATGGGGCGTTTGTTGAGGTAGGTCTGGATTTCGTGCGCTTTGATGTCAAACGGCCGGCCCAGCGGCCCGTTCTTGTGAAAGCATTTCCAACAGCGTCCGCACCCTTTGGTGCCGTCGCCGCGCATGCAGGAATTCAGATGGTCAACCCACGAAGATTGCTTGACGATCATCAGGGCACCAGCTTCCGAAATGGATGAAATAGGGAAGAGCAAATCAAGCCCTGCCTCTCGAAATCGCTTGGTCCAGTACGTGAAATAGTGCGTTTCTTCAAAGGCCCGAAATTTCCGTCCTTTCCACAGGAAGGTATTGTCGGTGGGCATGCCAAAGCCGATGGCCCCCAGGTTGTAGTGATCGGCCAGCAGAATGAGATGAACGGCACACGCAAAGTCGCATGAGAACCCAACCGGCTTGCCGTGATGGGTACGAATTAATTCGTGGTTGGATTCAATTTGCAGAACGTCCCGCTCTCCGCTACCGTTCAAATGACGGATGAGGCGTTCTGCGTTCCGGTGGTCCAGCATGGATTCGAAGGACC
>Ga0213865_10001903_pt1 | contig 13350 bp, 10 predicted proteins | sample PICome_6_FD_160100 | JGI IMG/M metagenome (GOLD analysis project Ga0213865, IMG submission 160100) | Coastal seawater microbial communities near Pivers Island, North Carolina, United States - PICO282 | ecosystem: Environmental > Aquatic > Marine > Coastal | place: USA: North Carolina...
AGCGAGTCCATTTTTAGTGCTGCGCTGGAGCAAGCGCCTGACTTGATTGAATTGGGAGTGGCCAATCAAGTCATCATCGCAACCCCCACCACCCTGATTGCGCTTCTGAAAGCGATCGCATACGGCTGGCAACAGGCTGCGGTTGCGCGCGAGGCCAAAGAAATTAGCCGGCTGGGTAAAGAGCTGCATGAGCGCATTGCTGTGGTGGTGGATCACTTTAACAAATTGGGTAAAAGCCTCGACCAATCGGTGGCACACTTCAACGGCACAGCCCGTTCTCTGCAATCGCGCTTAACGGTCACCGCTAAAAAATTTGAGGCCCTGGACAGTGCTAGCGGTACTGAAGTCAGCGCTTCTCCGCAAATTGAACGTCTAACGGATCCTCTCATCCACAATCCCCATGACTGAAAATTTCGAGCAAGAAGACGCGCCGATCGAAGTCCCGATCGACGGTACACTTGACTTGCACCAGTTTCCACCGCAAGCGATCGGCGAATTACTCCCAGATTACATCGCACTCTGTCACCAACGAGGCATTTACAGACTGCGCATTATCCATGGCAAAGGCATCGGTACGCTGCGCACACGCGTCCATGCTCGACTCAAAAAAGAAGCGCTCGTGACTGACTTTCACTTGGCGCAAATCGACGAAGGTGGCTGGGGTGCCACCATTGTTTACTTAGGGGCACCTCTGGAAACCTCCCATGTGCCGAGATTGCCGATTTGCTGCGATGCAGGCAAGGCTCTCTCGCCAACGGTTGGGCTGGAAGCCCTGCCTTGGCGAGAGCAACGCCGCCAGCGCACAGCAAGCGGCAAGTCTTTCAAAACGAAACACTTTTGGTTCTGAGCTGCGTTGATCTGCGCACGAAGGGCTTCCAGCCCTCCTGTGCATAGAATCACCTTGCTCAAAATCAAAATTGTATTCGTCTCGGTCTTGGTAGGTTTTCAGAGGTACCCTTAGGTCCTGAATAAATGCCTCCTGCATGGTAACAGAATTCCTGAGCGCAGGGCTGCTAAACACTTGCCAGCAAGCTCACATTTAATCAAGTTTGGCGATTTTCATAACAATACAGAACCCAGCGAACTCAGTATAGACGAAACCATCGATCGTAAAAGACAGGTAATTTATGGATCTTTTTAAGCTCGTTTCTCTCCCAACCCGAATTCAAATAACCGCCTCCATTATTTTAGCCGCTCGCTGACTGAACACTTTTTACGAACTCAAGCTTCATGATCTCTTCCATTCTCAAAAAATTTTCAGGCCGCCACTACAAAAAGTATTTGAAAAAGTGTCAGCCTATCATTGCGCGCATTAACGAAATCGAAATCGATTATCAATCACTGAGCGATGACCAACTACGGGCCAAAACTAAAGAATTCATGCAACGCTACCAAGACGGAGAAAGCTTGGATGCGCTCTTACCCGAGGCCTTTGCCACTGTAAAGAACGCCGCCCGACGCTTATGCGGCCAATCCTACCCAGTTTGCGATCACGATCTGGAGTGGAACATGGTACATTACGATGTGCAATTCATTGGAGGCATCGCCCTGCATGAAAAACGGATCGCGGAAATGGCGACCGGTGAAGGTAAGACCCTCGTGTCCACATGCCCGCTCTATTTGAACGCGCTGAGTGGCCAAAATTGTCAACTGGTCACCGTCAACGATTACTTAGCACGCCGAGACTCCGAGTGGATGGGCCATCTATTTCGCTTTTTAGGACTGAGTGTTGGCTGCATTCAAAACAGCATGCCTGCTCATGAGCGCAAAGCCATGTACGCCTGCAACATCACCTACGGGACCGCTTCGGAATTCGGCTTTGACTACCTGCGAGACAACGGAATGACCGGCAGCAAAGAAGATCAAGTTCAGCGCGATCACTTCTTTTGCATCATTGACGAAGTCGACTCGATCTTGGTGGATGAAGCCCGTACCCCGCTGATCATTTCTGGCCCAATGCAGGATGACAAGCCACTCCCTTTTGGCGAGATCAAACCGATCATCAAAAAGCTGGTCAGCCAACAGCAAACCTATTGCAACCAGCTAGCCACGAGCGCCAAAAATATCCTCGATGATGCGGACAGTGATGAGGCGGCTAAAAATGAGGCCATGAGTCAATTGTACCAAATCAAACTCGGCATGCCAAAAAACAAGCAATTCCACCGCTTGAATGAGACGCCATGGATTCGACGCGCCCTGGATAAATTTGATTTGGAAATCAACAGCGACTTTCAAAAAAATGAGCGTTATGCGCTCAAGGAAAAGTTGTACTACACCATCGACGAAAAGCAGCAGCAGGCAGATTTAACCGAGAAAGGTCGCAACTTGATGAGCCCCAATGATCCGGACGCCTTCATGATGCCAGATCTGCCCAGCCAGTTCGTGACGATTGATCAGCAAGCTGAACTGAGTGGAGAACAAAAGCTGGCCGCAAAACAAAGTGCGGAAAACCAATTCCAACAGACCAGTGAACGCATCCATTGTATCAGTCAGTTACTACGGGCCTACAGTCTCTACGAACGCGATAAGGAATACGTGGTCCAAGCGGGTAAGGTCAATATCGTCGATCAAAATACGGGACGCGTGATGCCCGGTCGCCGTTGGTCAGACGGGCTCCATCAGGCCATCGAGTCTAAGGAAAATTGTACCATCGAAAAAGAGACGAAGACCTACGCAACCGTCACCATTCAAAATTATTTCCGCATGTACGAAAAACTGGCGGGCATGACAGGTACCGCGGAGACCGAGGCCAGCGAATTCCACGAAATCTACGGGCTCTCGGTTATGGTGATTCCCACCAATCGCCCCAACATTCGCCAAGATTTCAATGATGTGATTTTTAAAACACGGCGCGAAAAGTTCAACGCCGTGCTCAAAGAAATTGAGCAGGCACACCAAGCAGGGCAACCCGTATTGGTCGGGACCGCATCGGTGGAAGCATCTGAAGTCCTCAGTCGGATGCTGAAACGAAATCGCATCACCCATAGCGTACTCAATGCCAAGTTTCACGAACAAGAGGCTGAGATCGTCGCCAATGCAGGCCAAAAGAATGCGGTCACGATTGCCACCAACATGGCAGGCCGCGGTACCGACATCAAACTGGGCCTCGGTGTTCCAGAGCTCGGGGGCCTTTTTGTCATTGGCACCGAACGCCACGAATCCCGTAGAATTGACCGTCAGTTAAGAGGGCGATGCTCACGACAAGGCGATCCCGGAAGCTCTAAATTCTTTGTCTCCTTGGAAGACGATTTGATGCGTCTGTTCGCCAACGCCGGCCCCATCTCTCGCATTCTGGAGAAGTCGATGTCGGAGGAAGAAGAGCTGCAACACCCAGCGCTCAATTGGTCGATTGAAAATGCACAAAAAAAAGTCGAACAGCAAAATTTCTCGATGCGTAAACGATTGCTACAATTCGATGATGTGCTGAATACCCAACGAGAAGTTATCTACGGCATTCGGAATGATGCCATCCACAGCGATCAGCCACGGGAAATCCTTTTTGAGATGATCGAAGAGGAGCTAGAAGAGCGCATCGACACCCTAGCTGCCAATAAAGATGATACAGACGCTGAAGAACAGTTTATCAGCTGGCTCAATGCCTACTTCCCCATCGCCATTGATGCGGCCACGCTCAAGGAACTCTCAGCGGAAGCACAACTCAGTACGATTCTGGAACGCATCCATCAGGCTTACGACGAAAGAGAAGCGTTCGAGGAACCCGAGGCCTTAAAAGAGTTGGCTCGCTTCATTGTTGTGCGCACACTGGATCGACGCTGGCAAGATCACCTGACCGAAATGGAAGAACTACGGCGCAGCGTTAACTTGCGAAGTTATGGACAAAAAGATCCTTTAAACGAGTACAAGAGTGAGGCCTTTACTTTCTTCCAGGAGTTGATGACGCAAGTGCGCGCCGAAATTTGTAATTCCGTATTCCGCTCAGCCACCAATGAAAATGCTTTTCATAATATGCTGTCACGACTCGCCGAAAAAGTGCACACCGACGGTCCACAGACCGCCCCGGTAGAGAATGCGCTTGCGGCCGCTCGTAGTCAGGCGCAGCCAACGAATGAGCCTGAAGCGGAGGTGGAACTGCCAAAAGTGGAGCCCATTCGTCGCGAACTTCCCAAAATTGGCCGCAACGATCTGGTGACGATTCGCAAGGGCATGGAAACAAAAGAACTCAAGTTTAAAAAAGCTGAAGCTTTAATCCTGAATGAGGGCTGGCAGATCGTCAGCAAACAGCTGAACACCTAAGCACGCAAGTCTGCCCTCGGGGCAATCAGGCATTCTCAGGCCTCAATTGAGGCCACTGCAGCAGGCTGAGCGTGCTTAATGGTGACCACAGTTAAGTCATCCAAATGATCGCTAGTCCCCGAAAAACGATTGACGCTTTCGAGTGCTTGTTGAAGCAGTGTCTGAGCACTACCCGAACCGTGAGTTTCCAACACTTTTTGCAAGCGAGCCGTCGAAAACTCCTCACCATTGCGATTGGCCATTTCAGTCAACCCATCCGTATACAGCATTAAGGCATCATTTTCGCCAAACTGAATAGATCGATCTTCAATGATTGAGTCAAAAATAGAGCTTTCCACCATTCCAACCGACATGCCAGGCGAATCCACCGGACCAATCACGACAGATCCGTCAGCTTGGCTATCGTAGAATAAGGGCAACTCATGGCCGGCACGCGCCAGCACAACTTGATCACTATGCCGATCAAAGACCGCATAGATGATGGTGATAAACATGTCACGCGGCATGGTTGGCAACATGCTGCGATTGATACGACTCAAAACTTTTGCGGGTGAACTTTCGACCTTGGAGTAATGGTGCAAATGCGTTTGGCAAATAGCCATCAATAAGGAAGCCGCGACCCCCTTACCCGAAACATCCGCAACCGCAACCCCAATCCGATCCGCATCAATTGCAAAAATTTCATATAAATCCCCCCCAATTTTCTGTGCGGGTGCGTATTCAACTGCAAATTCTAGGTGCTCCGAGGGTGGAAATTTTTTAGGTAAGAGCAAGCCTTGGATCGTACTGGCCAATTCTATGTCCGTATCGAGTTTGTTCTTCTCGATCTGAACTTGCATTGAGTGACAATTATGTAAGGCCAAGCCCGCTTGATCGGCCAAATTTTCAACCAACGAAAAATCTGTAGCATTAAATGGGACGCCATCCGCTGGATTCGCAACCGCGAGAACCGCCAGTAAATCCCCCTGAAACAGCACCGGGGCCAAAATCAACGAGTGCATCTGAAAATCAGGGTCTTCGTGCTGATACACGCGCGGATCTAAGCGAGCATTTGCAATCAACAGCGCACGTTTGGATTGCGCCACTTGGCCCACCAAGCCTTCACCCATCGCAAAGGATTCCGAACGCAAGATGCTTTCTAATTGTTGCGAGCGTAGGCGACGGTCTTGACTAAATTCACTGCGCTTGACGTCTGACTGCGGAGGGAAGAGACCTTCCGAGGCAACCCCCCTCAAAAAACCATCCGCTTCAAGATAATAAATACAGGCACTGTAAGCACCGGTACAAACTGTCGCCGCATGGATAATCCTTTGAAAGAGCTCGCTGCGATCACTCCCCTCGGCGACTGCCTCCACCATTGTGTGCATAAACTCCACAACGATTTGCTTCTCTTGTTCCACGAGCTGCTTCTGCTCCAGAATTTTCCGCATACGACGGCTGTGCTTGGCGTTGGAAATAAAAGTCCAAACCCCGAAGATCAGGATGGCTATGAACAAACTCCACATAAACAGCTGAGGATCATCCGCAAATAAAGAACAATGTCAACTGCCACAATCACCCAACAAAAACGCCTTCAAAGTCCATCACATTTCATGTGATCGTCAGCAGTTTTACAAATTGGCAGCACGACTAGAATACAGGTCTAAAACTATAGACGGATTCGTTACCCCTCCTTGGAGTCAACCTGATTTTTGAGAAATGAAATCACGTCTTCAAACTTATTTTGATTACTAGCATCCGCGCGTACCAAATTTTCGTGAGACTCCAAAACTGCCCGCGTATCGGCTACGACACCTTCCGAAAGCGGATCATAATCCGTACGCCCATGACCAGTTTCCGCAGTCGTAGACTCATCAATAACCGTCAATAAATTGTGTAGCCCCAAATTAGCCACCAACTCATGATTACGCTCGCTCAGGCGCTGTACAATGAGTGAACCTGGCGATTCGGCTTCCCGCAACTCGATTGCAGTCCCCGCCAAAATACCTAAAAATGTACTGTCCATTCCGGTACATTGAGCAAAATCAATTACAAATTGCTTACGTCCACATGCCAGCATCTGGTTTAAAAACACCCGAAAGTCATTGCAATTCATATAATTCGCTTTACCCGAAATCAACACAGATACGACTTCATCCCGTGTGTTGACTCTAAAGGTCGCTGGCTGTGAATCACTCATATTGCACCCTCTAAAAAGTCAGCATCCATCGAACCGCCTTAGGCCTTCAAAGCCGCTTTAATCGACTCAAAATTTGGCAGTTTTTTGGGATCATCTGATGACTCGCTATAAAGAATACGTCCATCGGTATCAATCACAAAGGCAGCTCGTTTCGCGACTCCTTTAAAGCCCAATAAATCCGCAAACAATACATCGTAGGCTGTGGCAACAGTCTTGTTAAAATCACTCAGCAGCGGAAATTTTAACTGATCCGCTTGCGCCATTTTCTCTAAGGAAAATGGGCTATCGACCGAGACTCCATAAACATAGGCGTTGAGATCCTCGTACTCTGCTAGGGTCGCATTGACGTGACACATCTCTTCAACACATACGGAAGTGAACGCCAACGGGAAAAATAGTAATAAAACCCTTTTTTTCGCGTATTGATCACTCAGAGTGACCGCTTCTAAGCCTGTCGACGTTTTGGTCTGTAATGTAAAATCCGGTGCGTTTGTGCCAACTCTTAATGCCATAACTAAGAAAAGAATATCTGTAAATTCAACATCATGAGCTTAAGCAATCACAGGGCAAGTACGAATCACGAGATTCGAATACTTTAGCCAATCAGGTGGGGACATTAGATGTAAAATTGGTACTGGCAGCCACATATTCGATAGGAGACCCATCAATACAGTCTCACAGCTTGTGAAGAAATGGTGCGGGTAGACGGAATCGAACCGACGACCTCTGCGTGGAAGGCAGATGTTTTACCTCTAAACTATACCCGCATGCGATTGCTGAAAACACTCAATACTCAAGCAAAGGTCAAGTCCGCAATTAAACAAAAATAGCCGGCAAAGAAGTCAGGACGATCATAGCGATCGCCATTGCTTTAGATCGGAGACTCCAGTTGTCCAAGAGACAGCTTTAATGGCAACAGCTCTCAATTCACGCGCTCAAATCTCGATTAGATGGCTTGAACTGGGTTAAATTAATCCCATCCACGGCTTTCTCGTACTCATCCATACGCGGAATACGCCCAAGAATAGCAGACAACACTACCACCGGCGTCGAAGCCAGCAGCGACTCGCCCTTCTTGCGCTCTGCATCTTCCACAACGCGCCCTTGGAATAAACGAGTGGAGGTCGCCATAACCGTGTCTCCCTTGGCCGCTTTTTCTTGGTTACCCATGCACAGATTACAGCCGGGACGCTCCAAATACATCATATTCTCGTATTCAGTGCGGGCCGCTCCCTTGGGGGCACTGTCATCAAACTGAAAGCCTGAGTATTTTTCCAGCAATTCCCAGTCGCCCTCGGCTTTTAACTCATCAATAATATTGTAGGTCGGTGCCGCCACCACGAGTGGCGCCTGGAACTCAACCTGCCCCTTTTCTGCTTCGAGATTCTTGAGCATTTGCGACAAAATTTTAAGGTCGCCCTTATGCACCATGCAGGATCCGACAAAGCCGAGATCGACCTTTTTATCGCCGCCATAATAGGAGACGGGACGAATCGCATCGTGTGTGTAGCGCTTCGACACATCTTCATTGTTGACGTCGGGATCTGCAATCATCGGCTCTACAATTTGATCCAAGTCAACGGTGAACTCTGCAAAATACTCCGCATTGGCGTCCGGTAAGAGCGCTGGCTTTTCACCCGTCCGAATCTCAGCAATTCTTTGGTTAGCCTTATCCACCAGCCCCTGCAAGACACCGCTCTCGTTGTCCATCCCCTTCTGAATCATAATGAGGATACGGCTTTTAGCGATTTCCAGCGATTCGATCAAGGTCGCGTCTTCAGAAATACAGATGGATGCTTTCGCCTTCATTTCCGCCGTCCAATCAGTAAAGGTAAAGGCTTGGTCCGCCGGAAGTGTCCCAATATGCACCTCGATGACCCGTCCCTGGAAGACATTGTCACCAAACTTCTTGAGCATCTGGGCTTGGGTTGCATGCACCACATCACGAAAGTCCATGTGATCTTTTAAACTGCCTTTGAAAGTGACCTTCACCGACTCCGGGATCGGCATCGTCGCCTCACCGGTGGCCAAAGCCAGGGCGACAGTCCCAGAATCAGCACCAAATGCGACGCCCTTGGACATACGTGTATGCGAATCGCCACCCACGATGATCGACCACTCATCCACAGTGAGGTCATTCAATACCTTGTGGATCACATCCGTCATGGCATGATACTTCCCTTTGGGATCGCGTGCGGTAATCAGCCCAAACTTGTTCATGAACTGCATGAGTTTTGGAATATTCGCTTGCGCCTTCTTGTCCCAAACAGAGGCGGTATGACAACCTGATTGGTAAGCGCCATCAACCGTCGGCGACACCACCATGGCAGCCATCGCTTCCAGCTCTTGCATGGTCATGAGGCCCGTTGTGTCCTGTGAGCCCACAATGTTCACCTTCACTCGTAGGTCAGAGCCTGCATAGAGAGCCGCCGATCCAGAGGTGCCGACCGCATTGCGGTTGAAGATTTTTTCCACTGCCGTTAAACCGATTCCCTCACGGGAAATTTCCTTGGAGGGTGCAAAAACTGCTTCGGGCTGTATGCCAATTGTTTGCGCCGCAAAGCTCTGCAGTTTCTTACCGAATACGACCGCATACGAACCGCCTGCCCGCATAAATTCCATTTTTTGTGGCGTCAGTGCGGAGGCGATATCGACCAACACCTCTGAGCCGCGGTAGAGCTTCTTGTCTTTGGTATTGATCGTCAGCACCGTGCCGGTTTCGACTGAGTACACTTGCTCCAGCACCGGATCTCCATTGTCATCGAGTACGAGATTACCGGATGCATCGACTTTTTTGACCCAGTTTTTAAGATCAATTCCAATGCCACCCGTCACACTGACAGTCGTCAGAAAAATCGGCGAGATGCCATTGGTGCCAGCCACCACCGGCGCAATATTCACGAAGGGAACATAAGGGCTCGCCTGCTTACCCGTCCACAGGGCCACGTTATTCACTCCGGACATGCGAGAAGAACCGACCCCCATGGTCCCTTTTTCGGCGATGAGCATCACACGCTTGCCAGGATGCTGGGCTTGTAAGCCTTGAATATCGATTTGGGCCTCCGGCGAGATCATGCACTTGCCGTGCAGTTCTCGATCCGATCTTGAATGCGCTTGATTGCCGGGGGACAGTAGATCCGTGGAAATATCGCCTTCACCGGCGATGTAGGTGACGACCTCAATCGTCTCTTCCACCTCAGGCAACTGGGTAAAAAACTCCGCCTTGGCATAACTTTCGAGGATCCCTTTGGCGACCGCGTTGCCATCTTTATATGCCGTCGCCAGGCGCTCCATATCGGCGTCATACAGAAAGACCTGCGTCATGAGTACGTCTGCCGCTTTTAGCGCGATGCCCTCATCATCAGCTAAGGCCAAATCAAGCAGGACTACCACTGAGGGTCCGCCCTTCATATGCGATAGTAGTTCAAAGGCAAACTCTTGCGAAATTTCCTCCACAACGGCATTCCCTAAAATAAGCGCCTTAAGGAAATCTGCCTTCACTTGAGCCGCACTGGTTGTGCCGGGCAAAACATTGTATAAGAAAAATTTAAGGCAATCTTTCCGGTGAGGGCTAGCGAGATTCGTTATATTCCCAATAATTTCGGATAGCAAAGTGCTATCATCGATTGGCTTGGGGTGGAGCCCTTCGCTCTTTCTTTCTTCAATTTCGGCAATATAATTCTTGTAAGTGTCCATAACGCGTCACTTCAATCTCTTGGGATAGCTGATTATTTCAAGCAGAAACTGGCAGGACTGAATCGCTTGCGCCAGAAATGCTCCCTAAATTTATCTTGAGCGAAATGTCAGCGATTGCATCCCCTACAGCAGCTGTCACCCCTTACCCGGATAAAAGCCTCCAAGCTGCCTCCATATTCGGGCATTTACAACCAAACTCACAGGCGTGCCAGACGACGGACAAAAAATTGAACTTGAGATTTGGGCACTAATCAGCACTCTTATATACCATGAGCACAGCGGAAAAGATTATCCATGAGATTGCAACTCTTCGACCTGAGAAGCAGTCCGAAGTGCTTGAATTCGTAGAATTTCTAAAGGAAAAAGAGAAAAAAAACGAAGAGAACACTCTGAGAAAAGTTTCACTTACCTCGGCCATGCGAGGGATGGAGGAAGAGGAAAGCCTCTATACAGAATCTGATGTGGTCGAGAAAATAGGATGATTGCCGAGGGTGATATTCTACTTTTTCGTTTTCCTCAATCTGATTTGGGTGTCGGCAAGTTGCGACCCGCATTGTTGATCAAAAGAATCCACGGAGTTTTTGACGATTGTCTCGTGTGTATGATTAGCACTCAGACTCGACATCAAATCCCAGATCTCGAAGTCGTTCTATCAGAGACGATGCCCGCTTTCGAGACGACCGGCTTAAAGAAGGAAAGTCTAATTCGGACGAGTCGACTCGCTGTTGTTCAGTCTGATATTTTCACCGGAAAGCTGGGCACTTTACCCGCTGATATTTTTGATGATGTTCGGAGCCGTCTGGCCGATTGGATTCGAAGCGAGGAGTCCATCAAGACGTAGTGATCAACGACATTGCGGCGCCACCAATAGCAGAGTTGCCAGTTACCGTTTTCTCACCGATCCGCCTACGGGGCTAGTCAAAAAAACGATAGCGTGTATTCTGTAAAAATGAATTAATGCAATTACATACACAGCTGCAAGAGAAAACCTTGCATTCACAATGGATCAAGTGTGCCTCGACCGCGATCCAGCGAACACAAAGCGTCTGATCGAATCAATAGAAGCTGCTGAAAAAGGCAATTTGATAGAAAAAGAAATTGATCTCGAAGGATGAATATTAGCTTCACGCCAAAAACATGGGAAGATTACCAGTTCTTGAGGTGCACTGAAAGCAGTGTAGAAGTGATTATCTTAATATGCTGGTTTATGTTGTATTAATTGGTGCGGTTGCAGCTGAGTGCGCCCGACTTAAAGTCGCCTAGAGCGACTTGGTTTTTATTGTTAGCTCTTGTGTGCTGGGAACGCAAGCTTGCATCTCCCAACTTTCTTCCCCCTTGTTATGTATCCTGAGATCGGCGGCAAATTCGAATGGTTTAAAACAAAGGAGACCTAACCAGTCGTGATAGCCAACATCTAGGCTGCGTCTACTCTCACCATTCAAGGAAGAGTATTTGACTCCTAAGCGTTTTAGCGTTTTAGTACCATCATGAAGCGCGCAACTGTATATTTTGAAGAAGATCTCCACAAAGCACTGAAATTGAAGTCTGCTGAGATCTCGACACCTGTATCGGACTTAGTCAATGACGCAGTTCGTTCAGCACTTTTTGAAGATGCCGAAGACCTGCAAGCATTCAAAGAAAGAGAAAATGAACCCGTGATCGATTTCGAAGCGTTCGTAGCGTCCCTAAAAGAAAATGGAAAGCTATAAAATCGTCATCAAGAAATCTGCAGCGAAGGAAATCGAAAGAATCGCAAAGAATGATAGAATTCGCATAATCGAGAAAATCAATAGCCTTGCACAGAACCCGCACCCGACAGGTAGCAAGAAATTATCTGGACAAGAGAAGTATCGAATGCGCCAAGGTAATTACAGAATACTCTACCAGATTATCGATGACGAACTCATCATCAATGTCGTCAAAGTTGGCCACCGACAAGACGTTTACAATAATTAGCGTGCAGAGCGTCTTTTTGTATGTAAATTGATTAAGCTGTTTGAGTGTATTTGATTATTTTACGTATTATTTGAGCGTTATTTTTTAATATGGGGGCATCTAAAAATAGCTTATTGCGATAATCTATCGCGTACTACTGTATTTTTTGGCAGTCTGTTTCTATACAAGAACTGAAATGAGTTGTTAGCATGTGCTTCTTTGGTAAGCGTCCGAGCGAGGACCTCTCATAATGTAATCGACATCTATCAAATTTGATCGATTTCGATGTTCTTCGATCGAGTTCTATCAAGCTTCTTTCCAATTGGCTGGAAGAAGTGGGTCGAGGTCCTCTTGATTGCTCATATTAGGCAATCGATGTAGAAGGTCGGTCATGCAGCCGAGTGGATCAATTCAGTGACGCTGGCATGAGACGATGATCGAGTAAATAATCGCAGAACGCTTTCCGGTATTTGGCGAGCCGATGAACTGGAAGTTCTTTTAACCGACTGCAGAGGGGCGTATGGCATTTTCAATTAAATTGTTATTCAGCTGCACCTGTCCATATTCCTGGATTCGTAAGAGTGCGGGCCATTGTCCCAGAAAATAGGTGCAAGCTTTTCGGCGGTGCAACAAATTGTCTGTAAATTGTATTTTGTCTAGATGTCAGCGATTCTTCCCAGTATGGGATGGAGCGTAGCGGAATCCCATACTGGGAAGAAAGCCTTTACGTTCTCAAGGATTGAGGCATCTGGTCAAAGCTGGAAACTGAAGGTGTGAAAAAATAACCAGCACCAACAATGACCAGACACCCAAATCACGATAGTATTACCGAAGATTCAATCAATCTTCTTCTTAAAAATGGCCTTGCAGAAGGCCTGCCTCGGATTGCTGAGCTTTTGCTCAATGCCGCCATGATTGTGGAACGCAGCGCCCATATAGGAGCCAGGCCTTTTGAACGCAGCGATACGCGCATTGGATACGCCAATGGTTTGAAGGAACGCACCTTGCACAGCTCTCTGGGAGCTCTTAATCTTAGGGTACCACAGACTCGCGGCTGTGAAGAACCCGATAAGCCATCGATGCTCGAAAGTGGATCTCGAGTGGATCGGGCGCTCAAAGTGGCGGTCGCTGAGATGTACTTGCAGGGCGTCTCCACCCGGCGCGTGGACAAGATCTGGCGAGACGAGACTCCGAACTCAGCTGAAAACGTTCGTTTTCGCAATGCCACCAAAGGTACGCTCAAGGCACAAGTACTTGTGATTGCGTTGTGCGATGAGGCTGGACAG
>Ga0213865_10001905_pt1 | contig 13349 bp, 15 predicted proteins | sample PICome_6_FD_160100 | JGI IMG/M metagenome (GOLD analysis project Ga0213865, IMG submission 160100) | Coastal seawater microbial communities near Pivers Island, North Carolina, United States - PICO282 | ecosystem: Environmental > Aquatic > Marine > Coastal | place: USA: North Carolina...
AGGCAGTGGCTTGGAGGTGCTTTCCCAAGTCAACGCATCATTTAAAAAACTCTCGCCAGCGGCCGCTGTTGCCGGTAGTACGGGTTTTAAGTACGCCAATATCACGCGGAACAGATTGATCCCCAGAGAACAGATGTCCTGAACCTGTTGGTGGTTGTCGGCATCTTTATTGAGTTTCCAGGGCTCTTTGGCAGCAATATATTCGTTGGCGGCATCGGCTTGAGCCATAATCTCGCGAATCGCCTTGCTGTACTCGCGGTTTTCATAGCAGTGGGCGATCTTTTCTGCCGCGCCGCTGACCTGCTCCCAGAGTGCCGGATTTTCGATATTTTTGGACAGCACCCCGCTGTTGCCCCTGTCGATAAACTTGGCGCAGCGGCTGGCAATATTGACAACCTTGCCGACCAGATCACTGTTGACTTTATGCACAAAGTCCTCGAGATTGAGATCTATATCCTCCACTGAATCGGAGAGTTTGGAGGCGTAGTAATAGCGCAGGTACTCGGGATTGAGGTGATCCAGATAACAGCGGGCATTGATAAACGTACCCCGAGATTTGGACATTTTTTTGCCGTTGACGGTGACAAAGCCATGTACACAGACTCTGGTGGGCGTACGGAAATTGGCTCCGGTTAGCATTGCCGGCCAGAACAGTGCGTGAAAGTTGACTATATCCTTGCCGATAAAGTGGTAGAGCTCAGTCTCGCTGTCAGGCTGCCAAAATTGATCAAAATCCAACGAGTTTTTCTCACAGAGCTTTTTAAAGCTCGCCATGTAGCCAATTGGTGCATCCAGCCACACGTAGAAATATTTACCTGGCGCATCGGGAATTTCAAAGCCAAAATACGGCGCATCACGACTGATATCCCATTCTTGCAGGCCACTGTCCAACCACTCGCGCAACTTGTTGGCCACTTCGTTCTGTACTGTGCCACTACTCAGCCAGGTTTCAAGAAACTGGGTAAACTCGGGCAGCTTGAAAAAGTAATGGGTAGATTGCTTTTCAATCGGTGTGGCCCCGGATAACACCGAGATGGGGTCGATAAGATCACTGGCTGCGTAGGTAGCACCGCAGACTTCACAGTTGTCGCCGTACTGATCGGGCGTTTTGCACTTGGGGCAGGTGCCCTTGACATAGCGATCTGCCAAAAACAGATTTTTCTCTGGATCATAGGCCTGGACTATATCCCTTTGGGCTATATGACCAGCGTCCCTGAGGCGGTTGTAGATCAACTCTGAGAGAACTCTATTTTCCTCTGAATGGGTGCTGTGGTAATGGTCTACGCTAATCAGGAAATCCTTGAAGTCGGCCTCATGAATGCTGCGCATCTCGGCAATATGTTGTTCCGCGCTGATGCCTTTTTCATCGGCTTTCAGCATAATAGCCGTGCCGTGGGCATCATCCGCGGAAACATAGTAACATTCATGCCCGCGCATTCTCTGGAAGCGAACCCAAACATCGGTCTGGGTGTACTCCAAAATATGGCCAAGGTGCAGAGCCGCATTGGCGTACGGCAATGCATTAGTGACCAGAATTTGGCGTTTTTCGGGCATGGTTGAATTCTTTTTGTCGGTGGCCATGAGAGACGGCAACTATAGCGATTTTAGAGAAATTTTTCATGTGCAATTGTTGGATTGTTACAACTAAATAGTAGGGAAGACCCCATTAACTGCTGTCGCGAGGAGTTTCAGTGTTAGATCAAATTAAATTCATTGTTGCAGTTGCCTCTGGCAAAGGCGGTGTCGGCAAGTCCACTACAGCGGTCAATTTGGCCCTGGCACTCAAAGCGCTGGGCAACCGCGTAGGTCTATTGGATGCCGATATCTATGGCCCCAGCATTGCCATGATGCTGGGGGTGCCGCCTGATCAAAGGCCCGAGGTTGTCGACCAAAAGTACTTTAAACCGGTGATCGCTCAGGGTCTCGCCACTATGTCTATGGCCTTTTTGACCACCGAAAAGACTCCTATGGTATGGCGCGGTCCAATGGCCTCTGGTGCGCTTCAGCAATTATTGGACCAGACCCAATGGGGGGAGTTGGATGTGCTAGTGGTGGATATGCCCCCAGGTACCGGCGATATCCAGTTGACTCTGTCCCAGAGGGCGCAACTCTCTGGCGCTGTAATAGTGACTACACCGCAAAATATTGCCCTGTTAGATGCAGAGAAAGGCATTGAAATGTTCTTAAAAGTTAAGGTACCGGTGCTGGGTGTTGTCGAGAATATGGCCACCCATATCTGCAGCCAATGTGGCCACGAGGAATCAATTTTCGGGGAGGGCGGCGGCGCTGAGGTCGCCGGCCGCTATGGCGCAGCGCTGTTGGGCAGTCTGCCGTTGGATAGCAGTATCCGCGAGCAGGGAGACAGTGGAGTGCCGCCGATGATCGCTCAGACTGATCCGAAAATCACCGAGCGGTATCTTCAAATAGCCCGGGCGGTGTGGTCACAGCTCAATGATACTGATGGCGATAGTGGTCCGGAGATCGTATTTCAGTAATGGTTTCTTGCGTCACTAACCTAGAATTTACTATACTGTAATTACAGTGATAACATAAAAATCAATTGGGCGGTGGTAAAGATGCTGACAAAGTTAGTTCCCATAGGCAATTCTCAAGGTATAAGGTTACCTAAGAAAATTATCGATAAATACCGCCTGGATAGGCCTCTATTTATTGAAGAAAAAGAGGACGGCATTTTGATTTATCCGGCGCGGGATAATAAATTATCTTGGGCGGCTACCTTTCGAGAAAAAGCCAGTGAAGCCGAAGATTGGTCAGATTTTGAAGCGGTTATCGATGACGGGCTAGAAGAATGGAAGTAAAGAGGTTTCATATCTACTTTGCTGATCTTGATCCAACCTTGGGCAGAGAGTTAAATAAGTTTAGGCCTGTTGTGGTGATCAGTAAAAAAGAAATGAATAAATACTCTGATACGGTGGTTGTCTGTCCACTCACCACAAATCTTCATCCACAGTGGCGCTCGCGCATTCAAATTAGTTGTGCTAACAGGCAGGCGGAAATCGCTGTTGACCAAATTAGAACTATCAGCAGAAAAAGATTAGGGCGCCAAATCGATGTATTGGATAAAGATGTTGCTGCTAAATTAACCGGCCTGATCGAGATGATGTACTGTTGATATCCCCAGCTTGACTCCCAAGTTGAGATCACTGCATTTGGGTCATACTTACTCATAGATCTAGAATTAGCACATGATGCCCCATGATGCTAAAAATGCACAAATTACTCGCTTCCCTCGCGGAGCCGCAGCGCCTCATTTACATCAAATAGACACTAGTAGGGTCTACACTCTAGAGCGCTTCATCTAATTTTGGCTACTCTGAAATTAGTGCAGTGGCCTCAGGGTTTAATATTGAGAGAAGGCGGATGATTTAGCGGTAAAAATTCCTCATTGAAATGGGATGTGGCTATGATGAGAACTTATATATGGGTATCATAACCTTCGGATTTTGCGTTTATGCAACAGCTGGCAGTGACAACATTAACGGGAGTGGAGAGAGATGAGTATTAAGTCGGATAACTGGATCTGCCAGATGGCGGAGCAGCATAAAATGATTGAGCCCTACGAATCCCAGCAGGTGCGCTATGTTGGCGATCAGCGGGTAATTTCTTACGGAGTCTCCAGTTATGGCTACGATGTGCGCTGTGCTGATGAATTTAAAATCTTCACCAATATTCACTCCAAGACGGTAGATCCGAAAAAGTTTGATGACGATGCTTTTGTCGATGTCAAAGGCGACTACTGCATTATCCCGCCCAACTCCTTTGCGCTGGCGCGCACCGTTGAATACTTCCGTATCCCGCGGCAGGTTCTGACTATCTGTCTGGGTAAATCTACCTATGCCCGCTGTGGAATTATTGTCAATGTTACCCCCCTTGAGCCGGAGTGGGAGGGCCATGTGACCCTAGAATTCTCTAATACCACCAACCTGCCAGCCAAAATATATGCCAATGAGGGTGTGGCGCAGATGTTGTTTTTCGAGTCAGATCAGGTGTGCCAGACATCCTATGCCGACCGTGGCGGCAAGTACCAGGGTCAGACAGGGGTTACCCTGCCCAAGACCTGATTGGCAATTGCTACCGATCGGTTAGTTCAGGGATTGAGCAGGGCGTTCTTTAAGGCCAGGGCCTGTTTTTGCAGACGTCTGGTATTTTCTGGCCCGGCCCGCAATAACTGCTTTTGAATTGGCAGCAGGGCTTCCAGTTCGGGATCGGCAAATTGATAGGCCACCGACTCTCTGACCAACTGCAATGGTTCAACAATAACTGGGGTCGCTAAAATATTATCTAGCGACTGTAGAATCAGGCCATCCATCTGCCGGGGTCGGTAGCCCAACTCGGCAAAGGCGCTCTCCAGCAGCGGCCTTATGCGATGAAAAAGCCCTGCCACCTGTTGCATATCCACTGACATCAATATATCAATGGTTTTGTTATAGCGCTCGTAGTTACCGGCATTGAGCCAGATTTGATCACCATTTTTATGGGTAGTAAATTTACCATCGGGACTGGATAGAGGGAATACTTTCCCCAGTAATGATCCCCGGGCCATGCCGTCAATATAGCTGGCTGAGCGTCGAATTAAATCATCGGCCTGAAGCCATAATTTGAGGCCGGTATCCGGCGTTTCTGACAGCAGCTGATCGCGAAAAAAATCATCGCTTGCGTCTAGGGTAGGCAGGGACGGAGGATCCGGTTGTGATATTGCCGGTGTAGACTCGGATACTTCCGCAGTGGAAGACGGCTCGGAGGGTATCTCCGCGCTGGGAATTGGGGGTTCCTCAATAGCAGCCTGCTGCACCGGTTGTTGGGGAATGATGCCCATTATTTCCAGTTCGCTCTGCTGAGAGATATCCCTAGTTTGATAAACCGCCCAGAGAATAAACGCCAAGACCGCCGAGCTTCCCAGGGCCAGTACAAATTTGCCAGTGCTAGATTTTCTTACAGCCATGCTTAGGTCTCGGTAGTAGTGGTTAGGGGTAAAATGGGGTTATTGTTTAATGTTCCGCGAAGTATTTGCATCTGCTGTACCTCTCCCTGATCTCTCTTTTCCAATTTGACTAGTAGATAGTCCCAATCGGTTGCCAACCAGATTTTGATTTGCTCCGATTGATCCTCAGTTAGCCGTTGAATGACTGTGGTATTCAGTGGCCCAATGGCGGTGGACAGAACTTCTGTACCTATCAACTTGAAATGATATTGTTTCAGTTTTTCTCGGGAAAGAACAGGATAAGTTAAATCTTTATGTCCAGCAGCCAGATGTCGTCGCATCTGCTGTTTGTAGGTCATTTTATCCATATACCCAGGTTGAATTTCAACCTGTTGAGCTCTCTTGCCTTTAGTGAAGGTCATTTGCAGATTGGCCCAATCAAAGCGCTGTAGCTCTCTGCGTTTTAGGCCGATTATTGAGCGGTTGTAGCTGTATTCCCCAGGAATTATTTGCCCGTCGATTAAATCAAAAGTTGCTTGCTCGGTGACTTTGCCCAGTGCCGCTTTGGCCTCCAGAATGTCGCTGTACTGACCATTGTCCAGTTGTCTCAGCTGATGGCGAGCCTCTACTGCCATACCATTTAGCTGTGCGGTATAGCTGACATCATAGCCAATTATTGTGGCGCTGTTGGTCTCTGCAGAGCCGCTATCTACCGCCAGGGCGGTGATGCTAAGTGCTGCGGTAACAGCCGCTAAAGTGAGGCCGAAAAAAGCGGATGTTGAACTGTTGTAGAGTCTGGTCATGCTGGTCTCCAATTTATCCATACAGTTTGGACTAGAAATCTCGTCTAAGGTTCTGTGCTGAGATCAAAAATAATCCCCCTGTCCGGCAAGGGCTGATTATCTAATAGCGCAACCCCTGGCTCCATGCGTAGACGGCCGCTACAAAACCAGCTCACCGCCCGTGGATATATTTGGTGTTCAAACTGCAATACTTTGGCAGCCAGGCTCTGTTCGCTGTCTTCAGGGGCAATATCAACTTGCGCTTGAATAATAGCCGGACCGCCATCCAGCTCGGCAGTCACAAAGTGCACTGTGGCACCAGCCATCTTGTCGCCGGCCTCTATTGCCCGCCGGTGGGTATGCAGTCCGGGATAAGCCGGAAGCAGCGAGGGATGTATATTGATCAGTCTACCCACAAAGCGATCTACAAATTCGGGAGTGAGGATGCGCATAAACCCCGCCAGAATTACCAAGTCTGGGGTAAAACTCTCAATCAGTTCGCCAAGGGCGCGATCAAAACTGTCTCTGTCAGCAAAGCTGCGGTGGTCAATAAGCAGGTTGGGAATGGTTGCTGCCGCTGCGCGATTCAGTCCACCGGCATCGGGATTGTTGCTGATCACTGCCACGATTTCAGCATCCAATTGGCCTGCCTCACAGGCGTCTATCAGGGATTGTAGATTAGAGCCACCACCGGAGATAAGCACCACCAGGCGCTTTTTTTTCAAGCGCTGATCGCCAGTTTCGATCATTGATCCAAACCTGTCAGGCGCACCTGTTCCCCGTCCTCTTGGCCGGCTTCGATAGTGCCCAGAATAAACGCCTCTTCACCGCTCTTTCGCAGAAGGTCAAGAGCTGCTGTCGCCGTTTCAGAGGGTACACAGAGCACCATGCCCACGCCGCAGTTGAGGGTGCGATACATCTCGTGTTCACGGATATTGCCCATCTCCTGCAACCAGTTAAATACGGCTGGCCGCTGCCAGCTGTTGGTGTCTATAACCGCTGTGGCATTGTCTGGTAAAACTCGGGGTATATTTTCAAGAAGCCCGCCGCCGGTGATATGGGCCAGGGCGTTCACTGGGGATTGGGCTATTAGATTTAAGATGGATTTGACATAGATTTTGGTGGGCGCCATCAATAGTTCGATCAATGGTTTGCCCTCCAGCATCAGCTGTGCTGGATCTATCTGATTGACTTCCAGAACCTTGCGAATCAGCGAGTAGCCGTTGGAGTGCGGGCCGCTAGAAGCCAGGCCAATCAGTGTATCGCCAACTTTTACACCACTGCCGTCAATAATCTCATCTCTCTCGACGATGCCGACACAGAAGCCGGCCAGGTCGTAGTCCTCACCCTCATACATGCCCGGCATTTCGGCGGTTTCGCCGCCAATTAGCGAACAGCCGGAGAGTTCACAGCCGTCGGCGATACCGTTGACCACCGCGGCGGCTACCTCGATATCCAGTTTGCCAGTGGCATAGTAGTCGAGGAAGAAAAGTGGCTCGGCGCCACAGACAATTAGATCATTGACACACATGGCCACTAAATCGATACCCACGGTGGCGTGATTGTTGTGGTCTAGGGCCAGTCGCAGTTTGGTGCCAACCCCATCAGTGCCGGAGACCAAAACCGGCTTTTGATAACCGCTAGGCAGTTCGAACAGAGCGCCAAAGCCACCCAACCCCGCCATCACTTCGGGGCGTCGCGTGCGCTGTGAAGCACCTTTGATCTTTTCAATCAGCGCGTTACCAGCATCAATATTGACGCCTGCATCTTTGTAGCTCAGGGATTGGGTTTCTCGGGTCATAAAAAATCCTAGGATGACTTGTAAAGTAGGGTATTTTATGTGGAGTTGGGCAAATTTTCATCAAGCACTGTTACAATGATGCAAATTAACTTGGAGGTTAATCGTTGAGAGCCCTGTTGCTGTGTTTTTTCACCTGTTTTAGTCTGCTTGCCCACTCGGAAGAGGTTGCGGATATCTACCGTGCGCTGGTGTCTGTTCCAGATCAGACCGCTGAGTCCAGAGAGTTGGGAATAAGCGCGGCTTTTTCACAGGTGCTGGTCAAATTGACTGGCAATAGCGGTGTTTCCCAACTGCCGGCGCTTCAGCCCGCAATCGAAAATCCCAGAGACTTTTTAGACTCGGTCGGTTTTCGCGATCTTGCCGATAACCCGCAGCAGGGCAATGTGGCCACTGGCTTGGAAGTCAGCTTTGATCGTCAAGCAGTGGATAAAATGGTTCGCGATTTGCAGTTATCCATTCTTCCCAGCAACCGACCCAGATTGCTGATGTGGCTGGTGATTGATGACCTCCCACTGGGAAGAAGATTTGTCAGTCAGGCTTCGCAACAGAGTGCGGTCAATGACAATGCTGCGCAGTTATTAACTGCCCTAGACCAAGCTATGAAACGCCGCGGTATACCCTATTTTTTCCCCAGTTATGACCTTGAAGATCAACTCTCTCTTTCGCTTGAACAGGCGTGGTCCCTAGATACAGATGCCCTTAATATTGCCTCCCAGCGCTATCCAACAGATGGTTGGTTGGCGCTGCGACTGTATCGCGCCTCAAACCGTGAGATCCGCGGTGCCTGGGTCTACCAGAATCCTCAGGGAGAACAGTTAAATGATTTTCGCGGCGATCAAATTGGCGCAGTTATAGACACTGCAGTTGATGAAATTGTCGATCGCTTTGCCAGTTTTTACACCTACAGACTCCAGTTGGTGACCAATCAACAGCTTGTCGAAATTACCGGTGTCAATTCTTTTAGTGCCTACCAGTCAGTGATTGAGCGATTGCAAAAGTTTGCCTCGGTGGGTTCTCTCCAGCTCCACACTGTAGCGGCAGACAGAGTGGTTGTAGCCGTCGAAGTGGAGGGCGGTGTGGATCGTCTAGAAGCCGAGTTGGCACAGAGTGATTGGCTCAAAAAGGTGTCAGGGAGAGACAGCCTATCAGATGAGTCTTTGGTATATGCCCGAGTTTCTCAATGAGTAAATTTCAACAGCTCAGTCTGGCTATCAAATTGGATGATCAAGCTACTTTTGAAAACTTCTATGCGCCCAGGGGCTCAACTCAGCACCTGGCCACGCTAATTTTGCAGGACAGTCGCCAGTCGCTGGCCTATCTGGTTGGCAGTTCGGGCTGTGGATTATCCCATCTATTGCAGGCAGCCTGTCAAAAGTCCCCACTGCAGCGTACATCTGCAGCTATTTATCTGCCGATGGCAGAGTTGTCGGCGTATGAACCAGCAGAAGTGTTGGCGGGCCTGCAGGGTTTATCGCTAGTCTGTGTGGATGATCTGCACAGCGTGGCTGGTCAAGCCCAATGGCAACTGCCGCTTTTTAACTTCTTCAATCACTGTCGCGAGTCGGGTACCAGGCTGGTGTTTGCCAGTCACAAAATGCCGGAAAACTTGGGTGTTGAGCTGCCGGACTTGCTATCTAGATTGCACTCCGGTCTGATCCACAGACTGGTTGACTATGGAGATGATGATTTGCGGCGGTTGCTACAATTTCGCGCCAATGGGCGCGGTCTCTATCTCTCCGATGAGGTGGCTAAGTATCTGTTAAGCCGACTGTCTCGGGATCCCAAGAACCTGATCGGCGCGTTGGAAGCTCTCGATCAAAGCTCACTTCAGCAGCAGCGTCGGCTGACTGTGCCATTTGTCAAAGCGACTCTGGATCTGTGAGAATTTCCCTCAGATCGGACAGCTGTCGCAATGTAAATAGATACCTCTCGGGTCATTAAACTCACCGAGTTTGGTCAGTGGGCGCAGAGCCAACCGCGCCCTGGCGTAGAGTTCAGTGTGCAGTTCGGTGGAAAACCACTCTGGTTGCAGACCCAATCCCGCTAGAGAGGCACTAATATTTTGGGTTAGCTGTTGAATTAACAGCTCTTGGGGTGACAGCATCCTGCCGGGATACTCAACCCTGTACTGGTCGATAGCAGCCAGCTCTGCCGCCACCTTAATGGCATCGTTGAGATCGCCCAATCGATCCACCAAGCCCAGTTCCAGAGCCTGCTGACCGGTCCAAACTCGGCCCTGGGCCACTTGGTCTACTGCTTCAGGTGTAATTGAACGGCCGTTAGCCACCAGTGCGATAAATCGATCGTAGATATTTTCAACACTAGCTTGAAACAGCGTTTTTGTCTGCTGAGACAATGCTCGATCGAGGCGCATGTTTCCGGCAATATCCGTGGAGCCCACGCCATCTGTGTAGATGCCCAGCGCCGCCAGAGAATCCTCCACCGTGGGTATCATCCCATAGACACCAATGGATCCGGTAATGGTGGTTGACATGGCCAGTATTGAATCGGCCTCAGCGGCGATCCAATAGCCCCCGGAGGCGGCATAGCTGCCCATGGAGACCACTACGGGAATATCTCGTTCAGTTATTTTGCCGATCGCATCGCGAATGATCTCCGCGGCAAAGGCGCTGCCTCCCGGACTGTCGACCCGCAGAACCACTGCCTTGATTTTCGGGTCCCTATCCAGATCATTGAGAATATGAGATAGGGTATCACCGCCAATAGTTCCCTCCGGCTGATCGCCGTCTAAGATGGTGCCCTTGGCCATCACCACGGCAATTTTGTCTGATGGCGCAGCAGCTGCCGCCGCCAATTCCTCGCGCTCAATATGCATTAGATAGGTGCCCATATCGACACTGTCAAATTCATCCAAAGTGCCGGGTATCTGCGCGTTGAGGTAGTCGAGTATTTCACTTCGACTGGCCAGCTGATCCACCAGGCCCTGTTCTTTAGCCAGCTGAGATAGATCGCCGTCTAATGCCTGTGCACTTATATGCAGGTTATTGGCATACTCGTCTATTGAACCCTTATCCAAATTGCGCAGTGTTTCCACAGTGGCGCTGTAGTAATTCCACAGGCGATTGACCCTATCTGAGGTCTCCTCCTTAGACTGCTCTGACATAGCATTTCCAGAGAATGGCTCGACGGCACTTTTATAGATGCCAGCGCGAAAAATGTGAATATTGACTTTCAGTTTATCTAGGGCATCTCGGTAGTAGTTGCGATAGGCGCCAAAGCCGTTGAGTATCACCGAGCCCATGGGATTGAGCATAATATGATCGGCGTGAGCGGCGAGGAAGTATTGCGCCTGAGTGAAGTTATCAGCGATAGCGATAATTGGCTTATCCGTGGCCTTGAAATTCATCAGTGCGGCACTAATTTCCTCCAGTTTGGCAATACCTGCACCCTCCAGGTAGTCGGTATCTAAAATCAAATGGGTAATGCGTGGATCTGTGCTGGCACTATTCACTGCCTTGATAATGTCGCGTACTACGGTTTCAGCGTACATTGCACTCTGGTTGGAGAGCAGCTGATCCAGGGGGGGTACATAGGCCCGCTGATCCACCAAGATGCCGCTAGGCGCCAAGTACAGGGCACCCCTTTCGGGCAGCGGCGCTAGTTTATCGGCAAACATACCGCCAATAAACACCAAGAACAGGATTACAAAACCTATGCTGATAAGGGTTCTGAGGCCATTGGCCAGCTTTCCCAAGAAATTGAGCACCCGTTTGAACAGGCCAACTTTTTTATCACTCATAGCAATTTACTTTTCAAAAATTTATAAGTCATTTACCTGTCTCAGTCGGGCGTAGATCATCGCTGAGCAAAACAGCACCACAGTCAACACTAATTCCGCGATGTCCAGTGTCTGAACCTCGGGAGCAGCGACGCCATAGACCGACCCGGCAAAGTAGATTAGCAGCACAAAGCCCAACCAGATCAGGGTGCGAATACTGTCCATCAGCAGACCGGGGATAAAAATCAGCAGCGGAGTCAGGACGATAAAATAAATTATGGGGGGTTGATTTTCTTGCCACAGGTTAGCGGCCAGCACCAGCAGCATTAGCCCGTAGCTGATACGCACCGCCCAACGACCGATAGAGAGTTTACTGTCTGTATCCAATTTCAGCACCTGCCTATCTATTAAGCTTAATTGCCAGCTCGGCAATTCTGCGTCCCTGGGCCTGACAGATCTGCCGCTCTTCGTCACTGAGTTGGCCACTTTCTGTTTCAACATGACTGGCCCCATAGGGGGTGCCGCCACTCTGGGTACCGTTAAGCGCCGCTTCGGAATAGGGAACGCCAACCACAATCATACCCTGATGTAACAGTGGTAGCATCATGGACAGCAGTGTGGACTCCTGGCCACCGTGGAGCGAGGATGTCGAGGTAAATACCCCAGCGGGCTTATTGATCAGCGAGCCGTTTAGCCACAAATTGGCGGTACTATCGAGAAAGTATTTCAGTGGTGCCGCCATATTGCCAAATCTAGTCGGGCTACCTAACAACAGGCCGCCACATTCTGCAAGATCGGTTTCGGAACAGTAGATATCGCCGCTCTCAGGGATATCTGCAGCGGTCGATTCGCAGACGGTAGAGACCGCCGGAACGGTGCGCAACCGTCCCTCTAAGCCAGCTGCCTCAACGCCCTGAGCTATTTGTTCAGCCAGCAATTTCACATGGCCGTTGCGGCTGTAATAGAGTATTAAGATGTAGGGGTTTGAGGTTGGGCTCATGGGAGTAGATCCAGCACATTCTCGGGTGGCCGACCCAGCACAGCCCGCTCTCCAGCTTCAACAATCGGGCGTTGCATCAATTTTGGATAGTCGATCATCGCCTGTATACACGCGTTTTCTGTCAATTCGTGCTGGCCAAAGTTTTCTTTGAACTCCGGCTCTGAGGCGCGTATCAACTCACGGGCACTGATACCCAACTTGGCCAGTAAGCTTGTCAGTGTGGATTGATTGAGTGGGTTTTTAAGGTAGAGAATAACCTCGGGTTCAATACCCTTTGACTGCAACAGTTCGAGGGTCTGCCTAGACTTAGAGCAGCGAGGATTATGGTATATGGTGATCATTTAATCTCCCTTGAAAATTCATTGTCCCTAGATTCAAAAAATACAAGATTCCAATATGAGCGTAACATTATAATGAGAAACCCCATACTGTGGTGGAAATTATTTTGGTAGGTAGAGGTGTCAAACTATGATTCGAAGCTTTTTGCTAATAACTGCACTGTTAGTTAGCTGTTCCTCAGATAACAGTGGTCCAAGCCAGCTCTACTCACTGACCGACGATAGGGTTATCGACCTTAAGGCGCCAGACAAATTAGTACTGATCAACTATTGGGCCATCTGGTGCGCCCCCTGTCGCAAAGAGGTTCCCGAGTTAAATGAACTAATGCACCTGCAGGGTGATAAACTCCATGTAATCGGCGTCAATTTTGATGGTTCTGGGGGTGAAAAATTGCGCAGTGAAGTCTCCAAGCTGGGTATAGAATTCCCGAACTTTATCCGAGATCCTCGTCAGCTCTGGGGTCTGGAGCCGGTCACAGTGCTACCCGAGACCCTTGTAGTTGATAGGAACGGAAACTTAGTACACCGGCTTGTGGGGCCTCAGGACCGAATTGCCCTGGAGGTGTTGATGGGGTTGCAGAATCCAGCTGATTCAATCTAGAGGCTAAGGGGCCAGCTCCCAGCTGAGAATTGCCTGCTTGCGTGTCTTTCCCCAGCGATAACCGCCAATTGCCCCCGACTGACAGATAACCCGATGGCAGGGTATCAGCAGTGCAATGGGGTTGGCAGCGATGGCACTTCCCACAG
>Ga0213865_10001906_pt1 | contig 13348 bp, 7 predicted proteins | sample PICome_6_FD_160100 | JGI IMG/M metagenome (GOLD analysis project Ga0213865, IMG submission 160100) | Coastal seawater microbial communities near Pivers Island, North Carolina, United States - PICO282 | ecosystem: Environmental > Aquatic > Marine > Coastal | place: USA: North Carolina | collected...
GCACAGGGCCACACCGAGCTTGAGTCGGTAAAAATCACGGGATTTGGTCACGGTGTGAACCACCGCTCAGGAGACCTGTCCCTGGAAGCGGTCTGGCTGAAGGACAACACCACGGGCTTGGTTGTGGACCACGAAGTCGGAACCACAGGGTCTGCAGAGGTGAGCTCTTGCATTTTTGAAAATGCCGGTGGCACTGGAATCCAAGTTTTGGAAAGCCAAACCTCAAATGCCTTAAGCCTGGACAACTGCACGTTCAATTTGCATGCCTTGGCCATGGACAAGCAAGCGCCAGTGACGCTGTCCTTGTCGTCCAACAGCTTTGCCAATTCTGAGCAACACTTGGCGGGATTTGATCAAGAGGGGCAAGTCGCTTTGTGTGGGGCAAACAGCTTTACCCCAGCCTTGAGGATCGTGGGCTGTATGGACAGCAATGCAGACAACTACCAGCCCTGTGCTTCGGTCCAAGGATTCTGCGAATTTGAGGGGTGCACATCACCCAAGGCATGCAATTTTGATATCGAAGCCAACACCGATGATGGAAGCTGTGACTTCTCTACTTGTGCTGCCTGTCCATTGGAGTTTGCCTGTAACTACGATCCTGCAGCTGACCTATATAAAGTGACAGCCTGTGAATTCATAGACTGCGAACAAGAAGGCATGTCCACATCAGGTGAAGACCGCGGACTTACGATGGTCATTGATGGTTGTACCATTCCGCAGGCTTGCAATTACGATCCCGTGGCTGACACCGACGACGGCAGTTGCACGTTTGACTGCTATGGATGCCTGGATACGGAAGCCTGTAATTATGCAGCGGAGTTTACCCAGGCGGCCAATTCTACCTGCCTGTATCTCGCTGACTTGCACACTTCTCCCTATGTGGACTGTGATGGCCATTGCAACAACGACCTCAACGGAAATGGAATTTGCGATGAAGTAGAAGTGGAAGGATGCATGGACCCCAGTTCTTGCAACTATGCCGACGATGCCACCTTGGACAACGGCACTTGCGACTACACCACTTGCCTGGGGTGCACAAACCCTGGCGCTTGCAACCACGATGCATCGGCCTTGATTTCTGACGCCTCATGCGATTACGTGTCTTGCTCAGGCTGCACCGAAAGCGAGGCGTGCAATTACGACCCAATGGCAGTGGTGGACGATGCCTCTTGTGTGTATCCTGTAGACCTCTTCAACAAGTCCTATGTGGACTGTGCCGACGTTTGTTTCAATGATGCGGACGGCGATGGCATCTGTGATGAGGAAGAGGAGAGCGGATGTACGGACAGCAGTGCTTGCAACTTCGATGAGGATGCCACGGACGACGATGCGTCGTGTGAATTCACCAGTTGCGCAGGTTGCACAGACCCATCGTATTGCAACTTCAACCCCATATCCACCCTTGACAACGGATCATGCCTTTCGGCTGCTGATTTATACCCGGATGCTGTTGTCGATGGCGAGGTGACCGTGGATTGTCTGGGGCGCTGCCTCAACGACGAAAACGGCGATGGTGTGTGTGATGAAGCCGAGAATAACTGCCCAGGGGACTTGAACCAAGATGGCATCCGCGGAGCCGCCGATATCCTCATCTTGCTCAGCACCTTTGGGTGCGACCAGCAATGTGGTGCGCCAGACTTGAACAATGATGGATTGGTGGCCGCGAGCGATATCTTGTTGTTGCTGTCCAGCTTCGGTGTCGCTTGCCCTAACTGAGCGGCATTCGATGATGGTCGCCCAAGGGGTTCCGCTTGAACCCTTGGACCGACAACCTGTGAAATTCAGGTGCAACTTCGAGCGGACCGACCAACACCATGAAGCTCTGTTTCGCTGATCCATCAGGGGCCGCAAGGCCATTGCACGCGCTGTTGTTGGCGGGTGCCCTTTTGGTACTGGTGCCGCCCAAGGCACGTGCGCAACACTGGAGCGACGGTGTGTGGTCTGGAACCGACTGGGCCCTGGCGATGGCCCAATTTGATTCAGTGTGGACAGACAGCCTCCCCGCCAAGGGAAAAGGCTTCAAGCCCTTTATGCGTTGGCGACACTTTGCCGAGGCTCGCTGGGCATTTGAAGGCGCGCCCGCTTTCAAGTCGGCGAGCACTTGGTCGGCCACCCGCTGGGAACGTCAGGGGAGGGCCGCCAGGTTAGACCAACCGGACACGGTGTGGCGCAGGGCTGTACCCGAAGGGCTTCCCCTGGTTGGTGGCGCTGGGCGTGTAAACCGAGTGGTGATTGACCCTCAGGACACCCTTCGTTGGTTCGCTTGCGCCCCAAGCGGTGGATTGTGGCAATCCTTGGATTCAGGTACTTCTTGGGCGCTCCTCAATACCAATGACTGGTCGGGGATGGGCGTATCCGACATCGCTTTGCATCCCGATGCACCCCAGGACATTTTGGCGGCCACAGGAGACAGCGATTTTGGAAGTGCCTATTCTGTGGGCCTGATGGCGACCTCTGATGGCGGTGATACGTGGAACACCACTGGATTGACATTCGCACTTTCTGATGCGGCGACGTGCAGCCGGGTCCACCGAAAGGCCGGTGCGCCCGATGAAATTCTTGTGGCCTCTACCGACGGAGTTTGGCTGAGCGAGGATGGCGGCGCATCATTTGAACTCACGTTGGAAGGGCACTGTTCGGATTTGGTGCCCCACCCCGGAGATTCGGCCATCTGGCATGCCGCCTTCAGGCCAGGTGCCGTCTACCGGTCCGAAGATGGCGGACGTCATTGGATTGCGGCTTCTGGGATGCCAGATCCCTATCAAATCAGCCGATACACCTTGGCGACATCACCATCAAACCCTCAAAAAGTGGTGGCAATTGCGGCCAAAAACGGGACCCAGGGCCTTGAAGGGGTATACGTCAGTGAAGACGCCGGCGCCACCTATTCGGCCATTTCTGGCTTGCCCAATCTACTGGGCTGGACATACACCGGCAGTGATTTCGGGGGGCAGGGCTTCTATGACCTGGCGCTGGCCATAGACCCCCTCGATGACAGCCACATGGTGGCCGGCGGGGTCAACCTCTGGGAGACCTGGGATGAAGGCATTTCGTGGTCATGTATAGGCCACTGGTACGGAGAGCAGGATGCCGCCTTTGTCCATGCCGATCACCACGCCTTGGCGTTTGTGCCCGGCAGCAGCGATTGGGTGAGTGCCCATGATGGCGGCGTCGCGCGCTGGACCCCCGATGGTTTTGCAGACCGGTCCGATGGTTTGGAAATAGGGCAGGTCTACGCCCTCGGTTTTGCTGACCAACGTCCAGACCGGCTGATTTCCGGTTGGCAGGACAATGGCATCAACCTATTGAATGCTGCAGTACATGCCCAGGTCCTCGGTGCCGATGGTTTTCACTGTTTGATTGACCCCAATCAACCCGACACCCTGATCGCGGCCGAGTATTTCGGCAAAACGCACCGTTCTCTCGATGGCGGGTGGAGCTGGAACCTATGGGTCGGCAGCAATGAGTCCGGGGTCAATGAGCGCGGTGATTGGAACACCCCCATGGCATTTGCCCCGTCTGATCCTGACCGCACTTTTATCGCCAAACACAGGCTGTATTGGACCGATGACGGTGGTCAAAACTGGCAGCAGACCGACGCCCTGCCCGGCGCCGAAATGGAGGTATTGGCCTTGGCGCCCTCTGATGACAGCACGGCAGTTGTAGCGAGGGGCACCTTGGCCTTCTTGACGCAAGACCTCAACGCGTGGACGCCTGTTTCCGGGCTTCCGGATTTGCCCGTATTGGACGTGGCCTTCGATGAAGACGACGCCAACGCCTGGTGGATTGGATTTGGGGGCTATGATCCCGATAACAGGGTGTGGATGACCACAGATGGCGGTGAAAGCTGGTCTTCTGCAGGTACGGGCCTGCCGGCTTTGCCGGTCAATACCGTTGCGGTTCACCACCAAAGCGGCGACCTGTATGCCGGCACGGATGCCGGTGTGTATGTGCTGCCTGCGGGCACCGACAATTGGACGCCTTACAAGTCAGGCCTTCCCGACGTGCTGTGCAGTGACCTCGGGGTCAGGGCATCGACAGGAGAGGTGTTGCTCGCCACTTATGGCAGTGGACTGTGGCGCGCCCCGGTCTACACACCACAAGAAAGGGATGCGGCCATTGTGGGCATCAAGGGCCACCGGGCCTCGACGTGTTCGGGCCCCTTGGATGTGCGCGCCACCGTGCGCAATGCTGGCGCCGATACACTGGTGGCCATGAGCTTGCTGTGGAATGGGACGGACACCGTGAACTACGGCATGCTCCTTCCACCAGGAGGGGAACAAGCACTCGATTGGCCCACAGCAAGTCGCGATGCGGTGCCCCAAGGCGGAGAACTCGTGGTCCGGTTGCTCGAAGTCGTTGGGCTCAGTGGGGGCCTGTCCAACGGCACCTTGACTGCAGGTGTCGATGCCGTGGCAGAAAACGACGTATTCGGAGTGAATTGGGAGCATCAATCGGGAAGGGGCAGTGTAGTCATGGTGACCACGGCGGATTGCACCCCCATGGAAACCTCATGGGCTCTGGCGGATTCCACCGGATCGGTGTGGCATCGGCGACAGCATTTCCCCATAGAATCGACCAAGCGAGACACACTTTGCCTGAGCAGGGGGTGCTTTGAGGTATGGCTTCACGATGGAGGCCACAATGGGTTTTCATGGGCACCCTGTGGCATGGAGGGCGCATTGTGGTTGGAGTCCATCAGCGGCGATACAATATGGTCCGTGACGGATTCCGCCTCGGCAGGGATCGACTTCCAATCCGGCATGGGCGGTTCCTTTTGCTTGCCAGTTCCAGGTTGGATGGGTTGTACCGATGAAGCCGCGTGCAACTTTGACCCGTCTGCCGCCCAAGACGATGGCACCTGCCACTTTGATTGCCTGCCGGATGATTGCCCCTTGGACCTGGACGGAGACGGGTATTACGGCGCCTCTGACATTCTCAGTCTGCTGGCGGAATTCGGATGTCTGGCCCAATGCACAGTGGACATCACCGGCGACGGCACCGTCTCAGCCCAAGACATTTTGGCCTACTTGGCTTTGTATGGGGAATCCTGCGAAGAATGAGGAATCCCGGTGCATCTTGCGCCCCGTAATGGCAGCAAGACCCCCTCGCCCCAAACTCAATATCCGCCGTTGGACGTCGGAAATCGAAGCCCCCCTTCACGCCCTTGTTCGCTCAGAACTCGGATTGAGAAGCACAACGGCATCGCGCAACCTGATCAAAGGAGGTGCTGTCCGGGTAGAAGGCGAAGTGGTCAAAATCCCCTCCCTCGTCATTCCTGCGGGGCAAGAGATTTCAGTACCGGAGGAAAAAGAGGCCCGCAAGGCAGAGCCCGCAAATGCCACCAAGGCCATTCGTCCAGCGGACGACCTTCCGTTTGAGGTGTTGTACGAGGACGACGACATCTTCTGCTATCTCAAGCCGGCGGGCTGGGTGTTGGCCTCGCCAAATCCTCGGGTGGACACGAGCTTTACTCGGGTCAAAGAATACCTGGTGGCCCGTGACCTGGCGTCGGGGCAGCCTGAGCGTGCCGTGCATTTTGTCAACATGATGGACCGCGACAGCAGCGGCATCGCCGTGGTCGTACGTGACATGGGGCTGAGAAAGCGCCTGCAGGACAGTTGGTCTACCCAGCAATTCGAGAGCTATCTGCTGCTACAAGGTGAAATCGATGAGGACGGGGAGTTCAGCGCCCGCCGCAAGGAAGGAGAGAAGTACTCGGGCAAGAAGTTTCCGTTCAGGAGAATGCGATCTGGCGGACGCTTTACGATTTTGAAGGTCAAGGCGGGCACGCAAGACATTCCCGAAATCCTCCCGGGCTTGCGTCACCACAACTGCTTGGTGTGTGGCCTGGGCCAAGACGCCCCAGACCCACTGGGCCGTCAGGGTGTGCACCTGTTCAGGGTGGTATTGACAGACCCCGTGCTCGATGCGATGTGGGAGGTAAAGACCCGTGTCCCCAAGGAATTTCTCCGCGTGGTGAAATAAGAAGCGCCCCGACGTTTCGGAGCGCTTCAACCTTAACCAAATCTGTGCCGAGTCTCAATCGGTCACTTGAACCATTTATCGCTGCTATCAGCTGACGGTACAACTTCAAGTACCATGCCAAAACCAGTTTTGTGACCAGTGGGGGCGGGGCGACCTCAGCCAACGAATCCCAAAAAGAGCCGGCGTCCAATGGTATCTTCGCGGCACGCTAAACATCTGAAATGAGCAGAGCAGTCGTTATCGCATCAGCCCGCCGCACGCCGATGGGCTCCTTTATGGGGGTACTTTCCAGCGTGCCCGCCACCCAATTGGGATCTACCGCCATCAAAGCCGCTTTGGAGTCAGCCGGTATATCGGGTGACGAAGTCCAAGAAGTCTTCATGGGCAATGTCTTACAGGCCGGCTTGGGCCAAGCCCCAGCCCGCCAAGCCGCCATAGGCGCGGGCATCTCCGACCAAGCGCCGTGCACCACCGTCAACAAGGTGTGCTCCTCCGGCATGAAGGCCATTCACCTTGCGGCCAACGCCATAGCAGCGGGTGACGTCGACATCGTGGTGGCCGGCGGAATGGAGAACATGTCCATGACGCCCCATTATTTGCAGGGCAGGAATGCGGTCAAACTGGGCAACCTCAAGGCCATAGACGGCCTCTTGCACGATGGCTTGACCGATGTCTACAACCAACAGCACATGGGCCTCTGTGCAGAGCTGTGTGCCAAGGAGCATGATTTTTCTCGGGAGGAACAAGATGAATTTGCCATTGAGAGTTACAGGCGTTCGGCCGCTGCCTGGGAACAAGGGGCGTTTACGGAGGAGATTGCGCCGGTGACGATTCCTCAGCGCAAGGGCGACCCTGTTGTCGTCGCCGAAGACGAGGAATTCAAGAACGTCAAAATGGACAAAATTCCGCACCTCCGTCCTGTATTTGACAAGGCGGGTTCGGTCACTGCGGCCAACGCGAGCACCCTCAATGACGGGGCCTCTGCATTGGTATTGATGTCGGAGGAGGCCGCCGCAGCCCGGGGCATCAAGCCCCTGGCTCGATTGATTTCCAATGCAGATGCCGCCCACACGCCAGAACGTTTTACCACTGCACCTGCCAAGGCACTGCCCATCGCATTGAAGCGGGCGGGCAAAGACCTCGCGGACATGGACCTCGTGGAGCTCAATGAGGCCTTTGCAGTGGTTGGATTGGCCAACATGAAACTCCTCGGTCTTCAGGCAGACAAAGTCAATGTCAATGGCGGCGCCGTATCGCTGGGGCATCCCCTTGGAAGCTCTGGCAGCCGGATCGTCGTCACCCTCATCCATGCGCTCCAAGCGCGCGGTCTCAAATGGGGCGCGGCCGGCATTTGCAATGGCGGTGGCGGGGCCAGCGCGCTGGTATTGGAAATGCTGAACTGAACGAGATCATGGAGGCTGGCATCATCCGTGTTCCTTTGGCGCCCATCCGTTCTACGCCGGATGACCGTGCAGAGATGGTGACACAGGCTCTGTTTGGAGCCTCCTTGCGCTGGCAGCCCGTGCCTGAGAAGCAGGGATGGGCCAAGGTCGCATTGGATGGCGATGGCTATGTCGGCTACACGGACGTCAAATTGATTGCGAGCTCCCCAGAAGCGCTCGAAGTGTTTGGACAGGAACGGCACACCTTGATGGCACCCCTGTCGCTGTGGGAATGGGAGGGAAGACCGTATCACCTGCCAGCAGGGTCTCAAGTTCCTGCGGTACTGATGTCTTCTGCGCCACCGCGGCCAGAGTCACCGGTAGAAGCAGCGTACGCCTTTCTCGGAGCGCCCTATCTGTGGGGCGGAAAAAGCGTGCTGGGCATGGATTGCAGCGGCTTGACGCAATTGGCGTGCCACCTCGCGGGTGTTCAGATTCCAAGAGATGCGTCTCAGCAGTGGTCTTCATTGCAGGACAGCACGGTGGACTACGCAAATCTGCAGCACGGAGACCTCGTGTTTTTTCACCGAAAAGAGCCCGCCAAAGTGACCCATGTGGGCTTTGTTTGGTGGACGCCCGGAGGGCCATGCAAGGTCTTGCACGCATCGGGAGAAGTGAGGATAGACGAACTCAGGCCCGATGGAATTCATCGGGATGGCGTCTGCACGCACCCTTGGACCGGAGCAGCCAGGTGCCCCGTCAGTGCTGGATAACCAGCCTTTGTGTGCCTTCGGGTCCTTGGAACATGTATACACCCTCAGGCAATGCGCCTACCAGAATGCGATCGTTGGCGGATCGGAACGTCCCCGTTTGCACGGTGCGACCTCCCAAATCCAATAGCTGCCAAGCCGCCCCAACATATGAGGGGTGAACCAACAGTTGCACCCGATCTGAGGCGGGATTGGGCTGCAGCTTGATGCTCGGTACTTCCTGCTCCAAAGGCGTTACGCTGGAAAGCAGGGGCGTCTCCAACGAGATGTCCTCATCTCCTTCTTCGTAGGGCACGTAGTCGAAGAAGACGAAAAACATCTCATCTCCTGTATTGTCCCCGTACTGCACCAGTGCAGGCGGGTCGTTCGGGTTGAATGGATTGGACGCCGTGTTGTCATAGGTGGCAATGCCATGCACTACGTACCCAGCAGGAATTTTCGTGAGGTAGGGGAAGGTGAAGAAACCCTGCCAATTGAAATCCCATGCTGGGATGGAAATCAAGGGGATGGTGTCCTGTCCATTGGGAGAGGTGGCATACACCTCCCATTCCACGCCTATGAGGTGACAGTGTGGCACAATGCTGATAAAGCTGAGATCCGTGGGAATTTGATAGGTGCCATGGAAGGTCTTCACTTCATTGGGAGGGATAAAGAAGGGCTCCCCCAATGTCCAAGGCCCCATGATGCCAGTGGTGACTTCACGCTCAATCGGACCTTCCGTGAAGAAAACATTGACTTCTGTTTGATCGGACTCTTCCGTTGGGCTTGGCCCGTAGTGCATTTGCACCAGCAAGTCACTGCCAGCGGGGAGCACCCGGCCAATTCCTTCTGGGTATACCACAGTCTGTGTTCCAGGCACCCATCCACCGAAGAAATTCTCGTAGGCATCAAAGCCGAAATCCCCGAAGCTCTCGTACCCCAAATCTGGATCCTGGGCATCGAGGTTCTCAGCGGTTCCCGAGATGTCCAGCCCCAAAATCGCATGGTGCGCAATGGAACCATTGCCTGGCCGGACCTCTAAAGCGCGCACCGCCACGTCTTCGTCGAACCCGGTGGGGATGACAAACACCTGATACTGATCGGTCATGTCGCCCCCGTGGGTGTATTCACCGGGCATGCTGAACACCAGGTCGGGCGTTCCAATCTGACTGCCTTCTGGAAAATCAGGGATTCCGGGATTGTCAGCAGGGTCACCCTCCGGCATCTCTGCATCGACCCATGCACTGATGGTCTCAATTTCTTCCGCGCTCAGCACCCGCTCGCCGACAAAATGGCTGAATTCCGCATCGGGGGTCCAAGGCGGCATATAGCCGATGGAAGTCACGTATTCGATGAATGGCCCGTAGGCAGCGACTTCCTCGTAATTGGTGAACGGCATGGGGCCGATCTCACCTCCGCGGTGGCATTCAGTGCAGGCGTTGTGGATGATGGGGGCCACATCAGCATGGTAAGTCACCTGGCCAAACAGCGTGGAGGTCAGGGCCAAAGTCAGGATAAGGAGGGCGTTGCGCATGCTATAAAGTTAACTTGAAGGGATGAGAGGGGGCGGATGCTATTGCTATTGCTTGGTGGGTGCGAGGGACATCCCTTCAATGGGGCACCCCACCGCATCGGTTCTAGGAACCGCCACGGCAGCGCCCTTCAAGGACGATGCTATGGCTTCGCGGAGGTCACGATTGCGCGTCTTGTTGCGCCTGCGGCCTGGCGCGAAATAGCGGTCGTTGATGCGGCCTTGATAGAGCACCGAGTCCCTGGCGTCGAGCACAAAGGCCTCGGGTGTCCAATGGGCATCAAGGGCCTCTGTCCAGCCGACCGTATCCTGCATCATCTCCATGGACAACCCATACTCTTGTCGAAAGGCCTCAATCTGCGCAGGTTGGGTAGAAGCGTTTGGGAAGACCCCGATAAATTCTACAGGGTCATCTGCGAATTCTGCCTCCAGCAACCTCAGGTCATAGGACATGTTTTGGCAAATGGGGCACAACGGCGCCAAAAACAGCACCACCTTCAAAATTCTGGGGTCGGCCATTCTCATGAGCACGTTCCACCAAAAGCCCCAAGGATGAGCAACACGTCAGAGACGGTCACCTGATCATCGCCATCCATGTCCGCTGCACAAGCAGAAGGGCAGCCAAAGTCCGACAACAGCAGCAGGACATCAGATACACCGACCATGCCATCACCGCTGAGGTCCTCGGGGCAAGGGGCGACCCCTGGCCCCAAGGCAATGAGCTCGTCCCCTTCTTCATAGGCCACCACATCGATAAAGACGAAGAACATTTCATCTTCCGTGCCTTCTCCAAAATAGACCCATTGAGGTGGGTCATTTGGATTGAACGGGTTGGCGCTGGTGTTGTCGTAGGTCGCCTCCGCATGCAGGGTGTAGCCGCCCGGAACCTTGGTGAGGTAAGGGAAAGTAAAGAAGCCCTGCCAATTGAAGTCCCATTCGGGAATGGAGATCAAAGGGATGGTGTCGAGCCCACTGGGCGATGTGGCGTACACCTTCCATGAAGCGCCAATCAAGTGACAGTGCGGGGCGATGTTGAGTAGACTGACATCTGTGAGAACCGGGATCGTTCCGTGAAAAGCAGACACTTCATCCGGAGGCAAAACAAAGGGCGCCGGGAGGTGCTGGGGCCCCATGATGGCCGTGATGACTTCACGTTCTATGGGCTCCTCTGAGAAGAAGACATTGACAGCCGAGAGGTCAGACTCATCCACCGCAGAAGGGCCGTAATGCATTTGCATCAAGAGGTCCGCGCCTTCTGGAATGACACGGCCTATACCAGCGGGGTAGTCCACCGGCAACGCTCCGGGCACCCAAGCCCCGAAAAAGGAACTCTCAGCGCTAAATCCAAACCCACCAAAGCTCTCGTAGCCCGGTTCCGGATCGGCCGCATCGAGCAGGTCAGCCGTGCCCGAAATGTCCAGCCCCAACATAGCGTGATGCGCCACATTGCCATTTCCGGTTTGTACTTCCAATGCCCGAATGGAGACATCCTCACCGAAATCGGTCGGCAAGACGAAGACCTGATACTGGTCCGTCATGTCACCTTCATGGAGGTATGGCTCAGGCATGGAGAGCACGGCATCAGGAACACCGATTTGACTGCCCTGTGGGAAATCTGGTAGTCCGGGATTGTCGTCCGGATTTCCTTCGGGCTTGCCCGCCTCCACCCAATCGGCCAAGGTTTGGATTTCAGCAGGAGAGAGGACCTTTTCGCCCACAAAGTGGCTGTAGTCAGGGTCAGGCGACCAAGGCGGCATGTAGCCGATCGAGGTCACGTACGCGATGAACTCTCCGTAGGCCGCGACCTCGTCATAGGTGGTGAAGGGCATGGGGCCAATCTCACCCATGCGGTGACAAGAGGTGCATTCCTGGTAGATGATGGGCGCCACGTCAGCGTGAAAGTTGACGGACTGCCCCCAGCAGAACCCCACATGCACAAAGGCGCAAAAAACCAGAATGCCTGCATGTCGTACCATCTGCACAAGATAACGTTTCAAATAGGAGGAGGCTTAAACCGGAGCAGCGCGACGTGTTACATTCAACCCATGCAATTGACCGTTCTGGACTGGGTCATCATCGGCCTCATCATGGTTGTCATTCTCGGCATCGGCATGTGGGCCGGGCGCAAGGGGAACACCGACGCGGATGACTTCTTTCTCGGTGGCCGGAAAATGCCCTGGTGGCTGCTCGGCACCTCCATGGTGGCCACGACCTTTAGCGCGGACACCCCAAACTTGGTCACCGACCTCGTGCGGCAGCAGGGCGTCTCTGGCAATTGGGCCTGGTGGGCCTTCCTGCTCACCGGCATGGTGACCGTGTTTGTGTACGCGCGGTTGTGGCGTCGCTCTGGCGTCTTGACCGACATCGCCTTCTACGAGCTGCGCTATGGGGGCAAGGCGGGCGCCTTTTTACGCGGTTTTCGCGCCTTGTACCTCGGGTTGGTGTTCAATGTGCTGGTCATGGCCACGGTGAGCTTGGCCGCCATCAAGCTGGGCAGCATTCTGCTGGGGTGGCCCGGATGGCTGACCTTGTTGGTGACGTGTTCGATCACGCTGCTTTTCAGTGTATACGGCGGCCTCAAGGCCATCTTGTGGACCGACCTGTTTCAATTCTTCCTCGCCATGGGTGGCGCAGTGGCAGCCAGTGTGTATGTCCTCGGCCTGCCCGAAGTAGGGGGCATTCAAGGACTGATGACCCACCCCAATGTGATGGGCAAATTGTCCGTCTGGCCCGACTTTAATGACCCCGCAGTGTGGGTGCCCGTCTTGCTGGTGCCCTTGGCCGTGCAGTGGTGGGCCAGTTACTACCCCGGCGCTGAGCCCGGCGGTGGTGGGTACATCGCCCAGCGCATGTTCAGCGCCAAAAGTGAGGATGATGCCGTGGGCGCCACATTGTTGTTCAACGCCGCCCACTACGCTTTGCGCCCGTGGCCATGGATCTTGGTGGCCTTGGCGTCCTTGATTGTATTCCCCGATTTGGACGCCATCGCAGCGGCCTTTCCCCAGCTCGCAGCCGATAAGGTGGGGCACGATGTGGCGTATCCGGCGATGTTGAGCCTCCTGCCCGCAGGACTGCTCGGATGGGTAGCGGCTTCGCTGCTGGCGGCATTCATCTCCACCATGAGCACCCAAGTCAACCTGGGCGCGAGCTACCTCGTGCACGATGGCTGGGTCAGGTTTTTCAGGCCCGATGCCACGGAGGCTCAGAAGGTCACTGCGGGCCGATGGGCCAGCCTGCTTTCACTGCTTGCTGGAGCCCTGCTGAGCCTGTCCCTGACATCTGCTGCCCAAGCGTTCAACTTGCTGCTGCTCCTGGGGGCTGGAACGGGGGGCTTGTTTATCCTGCGCTGGTTTTGGTGGCGCATCTCTGCCAGCACGGAAATCGTGGCCATGGCCATATCCCTGGCCGTGGCGGTGTACTTCACCTGGGTCCACGATGCATTGGCCGCCGAACCAGTAGCCTTGGTGCCCGCACTGGCTCCATGGGCCAAACTCGTGGCGGGGAGCCTACTGACCACATCGGGATGGGTATTGGCCGCGTATTTCCTGCCCCCAGAATCTGAAGACGTGCTGCAACGCTTCGTGGACAAGGTCCAGCCCGGTGGACCGGGCTGGAAGCGGTTCCCCACGCAAGGCGCCGCCCCTGCCTGGAATGTGCCCCGCTCATTGCTTCAGGCCTTTCTCGGTTGCCGCGCTGTC
>Ga0213865_10001907_pt1 | contig 13346 bp, 15 predicted proteins | sample PICome_6_FD_160100 | JGI IMG/M metagenome (GOLD analysis project Ga0213865, IMG submission 160100) | Coastal seawater microbial communities near Pivers Island, North Carolina, United States - PICO282 | ecosystem: Environmental > Aquatic > Marine > Coastal | place: USA: North Carolina...
ACGTGCCCGGCTCGCAAATGTTGGTGTCGAAGCGACGAGCATAAAACCAAACCTCGATGAAGACGCGCTGAAAGCGTCATTCCGCGCTGATGCTATGTCGGTTCGCGATCAGGCAATGCAATTGGCGGAATTAAAAGCATTGAAGATATCTGCACGCATGCCGGGACTAGTAATTGGCGGGGATCAAATGCTGTCTCTTGGCAACCGAGCCTTTGATAAACCAAAAGATATGGCAGAAGCCGCCAGCCATCTGCGGGCTTTATCTGATCAGGCACATACGCTGGAAACCGCCATAGCGATTGCTGAAGAAGGCAAAATAGTCTGGCGTTACCTGTCTCGCCCAAAGCTGAGCATGCGCCGCTTATCGGACGATTCGATTTCGAATTATCTATCACACGTTGATGATGGCATATTATCGACCGTTGGTGCCTATCAACTTGAAGGGATTGGTGCACAATTATTTACACGTATTGACGGGGATTATTTTTCAATCCTCGGCCTGCCCCTGTTTCCATTGCTGGACTATCTTAGATTACGGGGTGTGATTACGCCGTGACGAAGCAATTTCATGTTATTGGCGATCCGATACACCACTCATTGTCACCGGTGATCCACAATTTCTGGCTGCAACAAGCCGGGCTGGATGCGAACTACTCGGCTTTGCATGTAACGCAGGCGGCATTCGCCAGCGTTCTAGCGGATTTAGCCGCGAAAGGCGTTTCCGGCTTAAATGTAACATTGCCGCATAAGAGCAAAGCGATTGAAATAGCCGCCACGATGAGCTTGGCGGCCCATAAAATCGGGGCCGCAAATACGCTGACATTGTTGCCTGATGGTAGCTGGAACGCTGATAATACTGACGCTGCTGGTCTGTTGATTGCTCTAGCCCGAAATGGCTATGAGAGCTTTGCTGGTAAAACCGCTTTGATTATTGGCGCTGGCGGTGCGGCGAGAGCGGCTGTGCATGCTTTGCACGAGGCCGGATCAAATATTATTATTCTAAACCGCACGACAACCCGCGCGATCGATCTGTCCCAGCAGCTAACACATGGTATCGCACGGACCGGGCAGATGTCAGATCTTGATGTAATGGCAGATGATGCTGACTTTGTGATCAATACAACAAGTGCTGGACATGAGGGAGAGGCGATAGCACTCCCGCCCGGTCGCAATCGCTTATTCCTCGATATTTCTTACGGGCAGGCGGCTGACCGCCAACTGGCTCTGGCGCAGCAAGCCGGCTGGCGTATCGCCGATGGTCTGGATATGCTTGTGGGGCAGGCAGCTGAAAGCTTCTATATCTGGACCGGATTGCGGCCGGACTTGTCTGGCGCATTATTATTGTGCCGTCGTGCACTGGAAGAAAAATGATGAAAGTTTTGGGGCTTACAGGTTCGATCGGAATGGGGAAATCATCCACTGCGGCAATGTTTCGTGAGCTCGGTGTACCCGTTTATGATGCCGATGCAGCAGTTCATGCGATCTATCAGGAGGGTGGCCGCGCAGTCGCGCCGCTCGGTCAGCGGTTTCCCGAAGCTCTGATTGATGGTGCTATTGATCGGTCAGTCCTGCGCGCACAGGTTTTGAACAATCGCGATGCGATGGCCGAGCTTGAAGCTATTGTGCACCCGCTTGTTGGGCTTTCACAATTGGAATTTCGAGAAACCGCCCTGTCCGAGGGGCGGACCTTAATCGTCCTTGATGTGCCTTTATTGTTTGAAACCGGCGGCGATCAGCGGGTTGATGCAATTGCGGTTGTGTCAGCGCCGCTGGCAGATCAGAGGGCGCGGGTTCTGTCGCGACCTGGTGTGACGGAAGAAGATTTCAACGCTATTCTGGCGAAACAGATGCCGGATGCTGACAAACGGGCTCGAGCCGATTTTGTAATATCAACGGCTTGGGGATATGATTTTACACGTGCTCACGTCCAGATTATCGTTAACTTGTTTAACCAGATGGAGTCGGAATAATTATGAGCGTGGTACGCGAGATTGCGTTTGATACTGAAACCACAGGTCTCGACTGGTCCGGTGCTGATCGTGTGATTGAGCTCGGCGCTGTCGAGCTTATTAATCATGTCCCGTCAGGTCGGACGTTTCAGACCTATATCAATCCCGATCAGCCCGTATCGGCTAAAACCACAGAAATTACCGGGATCAAGGATGAGGATCTCGTCGACAAACCAAGATTTTCCGATCCTCGGGTTGTCGATGCGTTTCTAGACTTTGTTGGTGATGCCAATCTTGTCGCACATAATGCAACATTCGACCGGAATTTCCTTAATATGGAACTGTCGAAATGCGGACGCGATCCAATACTGGAAATTCGCTGGGTCGACACATTAATGATCGCTCGCAAGAAGCATCCCGGATCGCCTGCCAGCCTAGATGCATTGTGCAAACGGTATGACATTAATAGTGATGCCCGAACTTTTCACGGTGCCTTACTGGATAGTCAGCTTTTAGCGGAAGTATATCTTGAATTGCTTGGTGGACGGGCCCGGGCTTTTGATTTTGAAGCTGCTGCAGTTGTTGCCAGATCATACCAGTCGACGGCTCGCCAGCGACCCCGTCCCTTGCCGGTAAGCGCGTCCGGCGAGGAACTGGCCGCGCATGCGGCGTTTGTCGACCAATTGGGCGATGATGCGATCTGGCGCTTATACAGCTAGTTTAGGGCGTCTTTTCCGGTCTCTGCCTTTTTCTTTTGAGACAGATAAAGCGCTGTAAAATCAACAGGTTCTATGCGAAGCGGTGGGAAGCCACCTTCGGCTGTGATGTCCGCGATGATACGGCGCGCGAACGGAAAAAGTATTCTCGGGCACTCGATCAGCAGGATTGGCTCGAGATCATTTTGATTGAACCCGGTCAGTTCAAATACGCCGACATAGTCCATTTCCAGCACAAATAATGTTGCCTCTTTCGAGCCGGCGCTGACTTTTACCTGAAGGGTAATTTCGTAAGAGTTCTCTGAGCCTGGCACCTTGTCGCCTGTAACATCAATACCGAGATCGATATTGGGCTGACCGGCGACATTGTTACCCGGGTTTTCAAACGATAAATCACGGATAAATTGGCGGTGAACCGCGATACCCGGTTGTGTGCGGTTTTTGGCGCCGTCTGGCGCCGTTGAATTGTCGGGACTATCTGTCATACTGGGTTCACCGGTCTGTTTAAAAAAAATCGCCTATCATGTTGGTTAATTTGGCGCAACGGGTGGTGTCATTACGAGTAATCCCTCTATATTGGTTTCACAGGCTGATGAAAGTTAACCGATGTCCGCATCCATGATCGAATTTTTACTGCTCGCCGCAATCGCTGTTTTTATCGGGTGGCGCCTTTATGTTACCCTCGGCCAGGATGCCGGGCCACCGGAAGGCCAGGTGCGCGGCCCGACAGTCAAACCTGATCTTCCCGAGGATGTTGAGCCGGTCATGCTTGAGACCCAAGAAGATAAAACCCGGGCCGATCTTCCCGAGGATGTTGTAATCGGTTTAAAGGCCATTGAAGCGGCAGATCGCAGTTTTGATCTGACCGGTTTCCTCGCCGGAGCTCGCGGCGCATATGAATTGATCGTGACCGCTTTTGCTGAGGGCGATCTCGATCGTTTGCGCCCCCTGCTTGATGATGATGTGTTTGAAGCGTGGGAGGCTGCGATTTCAGCGCGCGATGCGAGTCATCAGGATGGCGGCCCGCAATTGCTGCGGCTGGTAAATTCCGAACTCCGAGAAGCATCTATGGATCAGGATCGTATTGCCCGGATCGCGCTATTATTTGAGGCAGATTTGAATGATGGTGTTCGGACGTTTACCGTTTCCGAGGTCTGGACCTTCAAGCGATCCGTGAACAGCAAGGATCCAAATTGGCTTCTCGATGATGTTGATACGAATGGATAGTGTGCTTTAGGATTTGTGCGTGACGGGTTATCCCATTCACGCCAGACTGATAGCGATTTATCTCAGAGAGCTGTTCATGCGTAACTATTTTGTGATCGGTATTGTGTTTCTAGCGCTAACGGGGTGTGTCACCCCCCGAACCGAGCTGCCCGATACCGGCCCGGTCACTCCGACGGCCCCGATTGTTCCGCCTGAGATTGATACATTTGTTGATCCTGTCGATAACCCGTTCGGGTCACTTGCTGGATGGCGGCGAGCAGACCTTGAGGCCGGGTTGTCAGCGTTGAGGCGAAGTTGTGCTTTGTTTTCCGAGCAGGATGAAACAACATTGCTCTCGACCGCGGCGCCTTGGGCCGGGACGGTCGCTGATTGGTCGCCAATATGTTCGGCTTTGAGTATTGTCGCCGATCCGGGGACAACAAAAACAGTTCTCGAGGCGCTGCTTGTCCCGATTGAAATCATTGATCCGGAAGGGCGGTCGCGCTTTACGGGTTATTTCGAGCCGACATATCCAGCGCGGCGAACAGCCGAATACCCGTTCACCGAGCCGGCGGCCGGTGTCCCCGATGATTTGGTCGCTCGGTCGGGTGATGTATTTCAAAGGCTTTCAAATGGCGGTATGCGGCCCTATCCGGCGCGGGCGGAAATAACCAGGAATGGTGTTGTGCCACTGGCATATATGCGCCCCAGCGACCTTTTTTTCCTTCAGATTCAGGGATCCGGACGTCTTGAAATGCCGGATGGCGAGGTTTTGCGGATTGCGTTTGCCGCTCATAATGGGCATCCGTTCCGGTCGACGGCGAATTGGCTGATGGATCGCGGTTGGATCGCTCGGCATCAGGCCTCGATGACGGGTATATCACGCTGGATGCAGCAAGCACCGGAATCCCAGATGCGGGCCGCGATGAACTCTAATCCGCGCTATATATTCTTTAGGGTTGATCGTGAGACGCCGGCAAATCTGGGGCCAAGGGGGTCTCTTGGTGTTCCGCTCACGCCTTTGGGGTCAATGGCTGTCGATAATGAATATCTGGCGCCCGGCATACCGCTTTTTGTGAAAACAACCGCGCCTGGCTTGAATGGTGACTGGTCTGGATTTCTGGTGGCGCAGGATACCGGAAATGCAATTAAGGGCCCGGTTCGCGGCGATATTTATTTCGGCACGGGCGTCGCTGCCGGGCAGCGTGCCGAAACGGTGAATGCGCCCGGCCGGCTCTGGGTTTTGTTGCCCCGGGGGCTTGCCGCCGATATTATGGGACAACAGGCGCCACGTCTGGATGTTGCGACTGGTAGACCGCAGCGATTGCCATAGATCGGTAAAATGAGCGAACGAAAGATTTCCGAACGGGATCTCCGATACTGGCAGGCTGCAATGAAGCATGTTCGACCCTTGTCTGGGTCGCGTTCGTCGACGCCACGGGACCCTGCAAACTTTATACTGCCAGCTTATAGCAAACGCCAGGAAGCAACATCTGCAACTAAAAAGGCAACGGTCTCAACCAATTCGAAACAGGTTAGGCAGTCGCCGTTACCAGCGCGATTGCCCGCTGACCGGTCTAAGGAAAAGATGGTAAAGCGGGGTAAACAACGGGTCTCGGCGAGTTTTGACCTTCACGGTCATACACAAGACTCCGCCTGGCGGGTATTGCCGGACTTCCTCCGGCGTGAGCAGGCCCGCAAATCCGATTGCGTGATTATCATTACCGGTAAGGGGCGTCTCGGTGAGGGCGTGCTTCGGCGGAATTTTCTTCTCTGGCTTGAATCCTATGAGGCAACCAGTCTTGTCAGCGGTTATGCGCCTGCGCATCCTCGCCATGGCGGGACAGGTGCATTCTATGTTTTTTTAAGGCGTCAGCCGGGGCCGAATTAGCGGCTTTTGGAGATTTCGGTGCCATAAGGTAATATGGCGAGGGCTTAAGACTGACTTTCCGGGTCCCGGCCGCCATTGACCTGCGCTCTCAATTCGTTGCCGGGTTTAAAGAATGGCACCGACTTCGCGGGGACCTGTACTTTCTCGCCAGTTCTCGGATTGCGACTTTCTCTGGATTTACGCTGGCGAACCGAAAAGGTTCCGAAGCCGCGGATCTCAACGCGCCCGCCATCTTCAAGCGCCGTTGAGATACTATCAAGAATAATATTAACCGCATTCTCGACCTCGTCAGGGCGGAGTTCGGGCTTGAGTTCTGCTAATCTGGCAACAAGTTGAGACCTTAACATGCTACTCACCTAACAGAATAAGCCGACAGACGCTAGAGGTCTGTCGGCTTATCGGTGTTATCGGCAAGTGTTTGCCTAGATAGAGCTCGTGTCTGCCCTAATTGTCGGTGCCTGACTTATCGTCATTATTGGCAAGGGCTGCTCCGAGAATGTCACCAAGTGAGGCTCCACTATCGGCAGAGCCATATTGTGCGACTGCTTCCTGCTCCTCGGAAATTTCGAGTGCTTTGATTGATAGGGTTACACGCCGCGATGATTTATCGACAGCGGTTACTTTCGCGTCGACCTTGTCGCCAACAGCAAAGCGTTCAGGTCTCTGCTCGCTGCGGTCGCGTGACAGGTCAGACCGGCGTATAAAGCTTTGAACTGCTGGCTCGCCAAATGTGACCTCGATGCCACCCGTTGTGACTTCGGTCACCGAGCAGGTCACGATCGCGCCGCGTTTGGCCGTCGTGTTTTCGCCGATCGGGTCACCCGTAAGCTGCTTGATACCAAGTGAGATGCGCTCTTTATCCATATCTACATCAAGGACTTTAGCGGTAACGGTATCGCCCTTATTATAGTCTTGGATTGCATCATCACCGGACTTGTCCCAAGCAATATCATTGATGTGAACCATACCATCTAGTTCAGCGCCAAGACCGATGAACAAACCAAATTCGGTAATACCCCGGATTTCGCCTTCAATTTCGGAGCCGATCGGATGGTCGGTCAGGAAGGAAGACCATGGATTTTCCTGGGTCTGCTTGAGGCCAAGCGAGATCCGACGTTTCTCGGAATCAACATCGAGAACTTCGACCAGAACTTCCTGCGAGGTTGAAACAATCTTGCCGGGGTGAATGTTCTTCTTGGTCCAGCTCATTTCGGACACGTGGATGAGTCCTTCGACGCCGTCTTCGAGTTCAACAAAAGCACCATAATCAGTGATATTTGTAACTTGTCCCGACATTCTTGTCCCGATGACATATTTGGCTTCAATGTCGCCCCATGGATCAGATTCAAGCTGCTTCATACCAAGCGAGATACGCTGGGTGTCTGGATTAATCTTAATGATCTGGACCCGGACAGAATCGCCGACATTCACGACCTGGCTCGGATGATTGACCCGTTTCCAGCTCATGTCGGTAACGTGGAGCAGTCCATCAATGCCGCCGAGATCCACGAATGCACCATAATCGGTGATGTTTTTGACAACCCCTTCACGGATATTGCCTTCTTCCATATTGCCAACAATCTCTGCGCGCTGTTCGGCACGGCTCTCTTCGAGGATCGCACGGCGAGAGACAACGACATTTCCGCGGGCGCGGTCCATTTTCAGGATCGCAAATGGCTGGACTTCGTTCATCAGCGGGCCAACGTCGCGAACGGGCCGGATATCGACTTGTGATCCCGGCAAGAATGCGCTGACGCCGCCGAGGTCGACGGTAAACCCGCCTTTGACCCGGCCAACAATCGCACCTTTGACCGGCTCTTCCTTGTTGAAATTGTCTTCGAGTGTAATCCAGCTCTCTTCGCGGCGTGCTTTTTCGCGCGAAAGAACGGCTTCGCCCATCAAGTTCTCGATACGGTCGAGGTACACTTCAACAATATCGCCGGGGGCCGGTTGTTTTTCTTCGAGCAGGAATTCCTTGGCCGGAACGCGGCCTTCGGTTTTTAGCCCGATATCGAGGGTTATGAAATCGCCATTATTGGCAATAACCGTCGCGGGAACGACCCGACCTTCTTGAAGTGTGGCGGCGCCAGCACTTTCTTCAAACATAGAAGCAAAGTCATCGGTCGATGGATTCATAGTATCTGTCATGGTGTCTCCGGTATCGCAGCCTTAGCGGGTCTCACTGCCGGGCGCACGATTGCCCCGGTCAGACGCTGCTGCGAATGAATAAAGGCCGCCAGTTTCGGCCAAACCGCCCATTTAGGCTTCGGGTTTGGCTGCCAACTTCGTCGCTATAATCGAACGGGCTTTATCCACAGCCGCGTCTATAGACAGGGAAGATGTATCTATCAAGATGGCATCTGCTGCCTTTACCATTGGGGCTTGTGAACGGGTTCGGTCTCGGTGGTCACGATGTTCAAGCTGGGCGATCATTGTTGGCAAGTCGATTTCGTGCCCCTGACCGGCAAATTCCAGCAATCTGCGTTTGGCGCGTACACCGATCTCAGCATCGATCCACAGCTTTATATCGGCATCGGGGCAGATGACAGACCCGATATCACGGCCATCGAGAATGGCCCCGCCGGGCTGTTGTGCGAACCGCCTCTGTAATTGGAATAAGGCGTCGCGAACGGCTGGAATAGCGGCGACTTTGGAGGCTGCTTCTGCTGTTTCCGCCGATCTTAACTCCGGCAGCTCGAGGATTTTCGTATCAATCTTGTTGGCGGCAGTCGCTAATCTCGCTGTATCATCAAGCGCAATCACATTGTTTATCGCCTGCCAGCCGACCGCCCGATATAGCAGGCCGGTGTCAAGATGTGGCAAATCGTAGATCTCGGCCAGCCGCCGGGCGATGGTGCCTTTTCCAGAGGCAAGCGTACCATCAATCGCGATGATCATCTTACACTCTGCTGGATGTTTGCGCCGAGTATCTGCATATGTTCGAAGAAGTCGGGGTAACTTGTCGATATCATCGAAATATCGTCAACCGAGACGGGATTCTGCGCCGCGGTTCCCATGATCAGCGCGCTCATGGCGATCCGGTGGTCATGATGGGTTTCAACATGTCCGCCACCGGGAACCGGGCCGGCGCAGCCCCGAATGACAAACCCGTCTTCGAATTCTTCTACATTTACGCCATTTACCCGCAGCATATTGACCACAGCACTGATGCGGTCGGACTCTTTGACCCGCAACTCGGCGGCATCTCTTACAATGGTTTCGCCGTCAGAAAACGCCGCCATTACGGCGAGTATTGGAAACTCGTCGATCATGCTCGGCACAAGATTACGCGGTATTGTGCAACCGGTTAAGGCAGACGTTTCAAAAGACATATTGATCAGTCTTTCACCGGCGGCCAGACCGACTTCTTCAGCCCCTATTTTGGCGCCCATCAGAGCTGCAGCCCTGAAGATCCCATCCCGGGTCGGGTTCGACATCACATTCTCGACAAGAACACCACCCTGACGGGAGATGATTGCCGCCGCAGCGAGAAAGGCTGCTGAGGACGGATCCCCCGGGACACTTGTTTCCTGTGCTGCCAGCGCCTGGCCGCCATCTATTTTGACAATTGCGCCTTCACCGGTCGATTGCACCGAAACATCTGCACCAAAACCACGCAACATGCGCTCACTATGGTCACGGGTCATCGTATTTTCGGTAATAATTGTTGTTCCGTCAGCCCTTAACCCGGCCAGAAGGAGGCAGGACTTAACCTGGGCTGATGCTTGTGGCGGGCAATAATTGATTGCCTCCAGCGGGGTCCGGCCTGTCATTGTCAGTGGAAGGCGTCCGCCTTCGGAAGCATTAAATGTTGCCCCCATTTGCTGCAAAGGGGTAATGACGCGTGCCATTGGTCGCGATGACAGGCTGTCATCGCCGATGAATGTGGCGCTGATATCATACCCGGCCACAACGCCCATAATCAGGCGAGATCCCGTGCCTGAATTGCCAAAGTCGAGACTGTCCCTCGGCGCGACCAGACCGGCTCCGCCAACCCCTGTTACTGTCCATTGATTAGTCCCGGTGCGTTCGACATTGGCACCGAGCGCGTGCATCGCCCGACCGGTGTTGATAACATCCTCACCTTCGAGCAGCCCGGATATTTTCGACGTCCCGACTGCAAGCCCGGAGAATATCAAAGCTCGATGGGAACAGGATTTATCACCCGGCGCAGTGACAATTCCGGAGATTTTATCAACAGGATGTGAGGTCCAGAACATATTCTATCCATTTTGATTGAACAACGCGTTACAAAAGCGCTTTGACAGGGACGAACGTTTCTGGCAAGCGCGGCTTCGTTGTAAAAAAGGTTGGAGCTTCAAGAATGGCGGATCCTAAACTGGGTACCAAGCAAGTGTGCCCGAGCTGCGAAGCAAAATTTTATGATTTAAACCGGCGTCCTGCGGTTTGCCCGAAGTGTCATTATGGGTTTGATCCCGCTGATGAGGTTGCGCAGGCCACGAAAACAAAAATCCGTGCCAAGGCAGCGGAGAACGCCGTACCCGACGACGAGGACGAGGATGAAGAGCTCGAGAGTGAGAATGTCTCCAAAGCCGTGCGTGATGATGATGATGAAGATACGGAAGAAACTGCCAAGGAATTAGGCGGCGACGAAGATGATGTGCCGCTTGATATGGGCGGTGACGAAGCTTCCGACGAAGATGTCGGTTTGAGCAAAGTGCCGGCCGGGTTCTCCGAAGAAGGCGTCGATAGTGACGAGGATGATGACTTGCTCGGTACCGATGATGACGAGTTCGACATCGATGATGGTGATCTTGATATCGACGATGAGGGTGATCTGGACAACACAAGTTCGGACGGTCTCGGAAATCGGGAGAATTAACGCTTGATTGTACGCATCGAAAGCCGTATTGGGCCGTTCTAGGTTTTGGGGCCATAGCTCAGTTGGGAGAGCGCTTGCATGGCATGCAAGAGGTCGTCGGTTCGATTCCGTCTGGCTCCACCATAATCCGATAGATTACGCGGATGGCAGATAATGTCATTCGCGTTTTTTTATCCCGCCCGATTGCGAAGATCTCTACCCTCGCCGGCGGACGCACGTCGTTCGTATTCGAAGGTTATTATGGTCGATTAGGCTCGCTTAACGGCCTGTAGGGTGTGTGCTTACCTGCAACCGCCTTGACCCGCCAAACCGTCTTAGAGAATCGACGGGATAACCCGGTCTGGCGGACGATGGCCGTCCGTGAATGTTTTTATGTTGATGATCACTTTCTCGCCCATTTCAATTCGGCCTTCCAGTGTTGCCGACCCCATGTGCGGCAGCAGTACGACATTTTCCAAACCGATAAGATCGCTATTCACGGCTGGTTCTCTTTCGAACACATCGAGACCGGCGCCGGCGATTTTGTTCTCGCTCAGTATCCGGGCGAGCGCCGCCTCGTCTATGACTTCGCCGCGTGCTGTGTTTACGATAAAAGCGTCAGGTTTCATCAGACCTAGACGCCTTGCATTCATCAGGTGGAACGTTGCCGGCGTGTGGGGGCAATTAATGGAAATAATGTCCATGTGCGCAACCATCTGGTCCAGACTGTCCCAGTAAGTTGCCTCCAATTCCTCTTCTATATGCCGGGCAACCGGTTTGCGATTATGGTAGTGGATCTGCAATCCGAAGGCGCGTGCGCGGCGGGCAACAGCCTGGCCAATCCGGCCCATGCCGATAACGCCAAGCCGCTTCCCGCCAAGCCGGCGGCCCATCATCCATGTTGGTGCCCAGCCATCAAATTTTCCATCCGCCATTAGCCGGCTGCCTTCATTCAGACGGCGCGGCACTGACAGAATTAAAGCCATTGTGACATCGGCAGTATCATCGGTTAGGACCCCGGGGGTGTTAGTGACCGTAATGCCTCTCTGGGTCGCCGATTGGACATCGATATTATCGGTACCGGCGCCAAATTGTGCAATCATCTGCAATTGCTCACCAGCCCGCGCAAGGATCCGGCCATTTATCTGATCTGTGACAGTTGAAACAAGGATATCGGCCCGCGCGACGGCGGCGACTAAATCATCTTCGCTCATTGGCTTGTCCGTTGCATTCAGTTCTGCGTCAAATAATTCTTTGAGACGTAATTCAACGGCGTCCGGCAGGCGGCGGGTAACAATGACCTTGGGGCGTTTTGGTGACATAAAGTCTCCTCTTATTGCGGGTCATATAGCAAAGGTTTTGGGTTAAGAACATCCGCAGTTTACCTTTGTTGTATTCAATAGCATAGATTAGACGCATGTCCTTGTTTCAAATCAGAAGTTTGTTTCTCGTTCTCCTATTGGTTTCCGGTTCAACCCTGGCGGCGGCGGAGCCCGGAGAGACTGTTGTTAGTGATTTTTCAGAAAAGCCTGTTCCGAGATTTGAATCGTTGAGGTTTGGCGAGTCGAATGGTCGTCAAGGCCCAAGTGCTGAGCACCGCATACTCTGGCAATATGAAAAACGCGGCTTGCCGGTGCTTATTATCCGCGAAACGCTTGGATGGCGGCGGATCCGTGACCATGTCGGCGATGAGGTTTGGATGAGTGAGCGGCTCTTTTCATCACGCCGAACCGTTTTGCTGACCGGCGATTCGGTTATGAGGCGGGCCCCTTCAGCCGAAGCGTCCGGTATTGCCCGGCTTAAAGCCGGTCTGATTGCCGATCTGCGGGATTGTCAGAATAATTGGTGCGAGGTCGCGGTTCGCGGCGAACAGGGCTGGATTCCTGAAACCGACATATGGGGTGCACCCTCGCAACTATTTATAGGCGCGCAATAGTGTTCGGCGGGATGACGGGGTTGCCGCAACGGTTTGTGGCGACTATGCCTCGGATTGCGGCCACTCCGGCGTAATTTCAAATAGGTAAAATATGACGATGCCATCTTTGCATACTGATCAGACATCATATTCGCACGAAGAACTTCTTAAATCGGGGCGCGGCGATCTTTTTGGTCCCGGAAATGCGCAACTTCCAACGCCGCCTATGTTGATGATGGACCGGATACCCGAGATTTCGCTAGATGGTGGCGCTTATGGGAATGGTCACGTGATTGGCGAGTTTGATATCAATCCAGACCTCTGGTTTTTCGAGTGCCATTTTCCCGGCGATCCGGTGATGCCAGGCTGTCTCGGGCTGGATGCCATGTGGCAGGCCGTAGGCTACTGGCTGGGCTGGTCCGGTTCGCCCGGCAAGGGTCGCGCGCTCGGGGTGGGCGAGGTCAAATTTACCGGTCAGATTACCCCTGATAAAAAGCTTGTGCGCTATGAGATCGATATAAAGAAGGTCAAGCGCGGCAAGCTCGTTCTTGGTATCGCTGACGGTCAGGTCTTTGTTGACGATAAGCGGGTTTACACCGCCAAGGATATGAAGGTCGGTCTGTTTATGCCCGACAGTTTATAGAAGCTCACCCGTAGAAACATGTGAGGGTCGCCGGCCGAAAACCTTTCGGCGGATGGTGCCCTGACCAGCTGAAACTGAATATTTAACTGTAATTTGGAGGTATGTCATGGCGGATTTTGGCGCAATGCCGGTAGGGAATTTGATGCAAGGCAAGCGTGGTCTTGTTATGGGCGTCGCAAACAAGAATTCGATTGCCTGGGGCAT
>Ga0213865_10001911_pt1 | contig 13336 bp, 33 predicted proteins | sample PICome_6_FD_160100 | JGI IMG/M metagenome (GOLD analysis project Ga0213865, IMG submission 160100) | Coastal seawater microbial communities near Pivers Island, North Carolina, United States - PICO282 | ecosystem: Environmental > Aquatic > Marine > Coastal | place: USA: North Carolina...
ATTGCTTCCAGTCTGACTCCACTTTTCCAATGTTTGTAAGTTACTTTTAACATTTGGGTTTCCGATTTCGTATTCTCCAATTATATGTCAGAGGGGGTTGAATGTCAAGGTATATTTTTCTAACCTAAGAAAGAGGGGCGGGTTGGCCAGGAAGCATCCTCTACTGTTTTAGCACTGTCAGGTACATTAGCGGGGACATCTCGTAACGCTTGTCTATAAGTAGTAGCTTCAGCTTTTTGTTCAGTAGTTAAAGGAGAGTCTACTGCAAGCGCCCAGTCGGAAGTAGCGAGTAACATAAATCTTTCTTGTCTAATTGCTTTCATGAGACCAGTTCTATCTACGGCCCATTCTCTATTAATAGGATCCCATACGCCTCCTTGTGGACGAAGACCTACACGAACCCAGGCATCTTCTTGCCATACAAAAGTATTCATGTACTCTCCTAAATCGCATCCGTCTAAGTTATACACATTTCGTATGGTTTTTCCATCGTAAACAAATCCATGAGGCATTGATGCCTCTCCTCTCCAATCTTCTATAAAACTTATTTGACCTGTATTTGCTACATGAGCAATAGCTAGTATTTGTTGTGTCATAATGATTCCTTAAATTTTTACTTCAAAAAGCGTAATACCGCCTCCAAAAGTTAGTCCATTTCTTTGTCCTGTAGTAGGATTTGTTTGGTACGAAATTACTCGAATAGCATCTCCATAATTAGTGGATCCGTTAGAAAAGTTTAAGCCTTGTCCGTTTGGATAAGACCCGGACGCTTGGTGGCCAAACCAATTTGCAAAAAAGTATAACTTATTTGAGTTTGAGTAACTAATTACATTATTCCCATCATTCCAGGTTCCTTGCACAAAATTATATTCTACTGTAACTGTGTTTCCTGATTTGAAGTGTCTTGAGTCAAATTGTTTTTGGCTGCCACTAAATATTTGAAATCCTTGAGTACCTGTAGCAGTTACTAAATCTGATCCACGTAAAACTAGGTACTCTAAAGTTACAGTTGTGTTGGTAACCATTCCTAAAGAAAGAGAGCCCGAATTTTGCTGTATCTCTCTAAACGTATACTCATAGTTTCCATTACTTAAATTGTCTCTTACTGCTGTTACTCCAATAAAACTTCCACTGGAAACAGTTGGGGCTTTTACAGCTAATAGAGCATCTGAAGGTATTTCTACTACATCTGAGGTACCAGTGGCACTTATAACCAAGCCTCTTTGAGAGTAGTCTGAAGAAAGCTTAGGGGCTGTTGAAAAACTAGGGTCGTTTACTTCTATTCCATATGTCATCTGTATACTATCCAATAATGAAAATCATCGCTTGCATTATAACTAAAGGTGCCTGCTGCAGAATTACGACTATAGCTAACATTAAATCCTAAAGAAAATTCATCTTGAGGCCAAACTACCATAGTACATCTATACGCGTCAGGAGTTACTGTAATTGTACCTGTACCCGAACTTCTGCTTCCGCGAGCTCTTAGATAATTATATCGTGATTCCATTGTAAAAGCAGAAGCTTCAGTAGGGTTTTCAGGATATATTTCAAAGCCGTATCGAGCAGTTGCACTCGCTGTAGAAAATCTTACATTTACAATTTCATCTGTGTTAAAAATATTATAAGGCTCTAACTTTGTAAATCTTGTATAATTACTAGAACTATTATATGTTCGAGTAAAGTCTGAGTATGCAAACTCTCTTCCTTTTATTTTAACACTGTTCCAGCCTCCAGACCGATTTCCAGAAAAAATTATATCTATTCCAGTAGTACGAGTAAACCCAAGCCTTAAGCAGTTAGCCCCACTGTACATATCTGCTGTACTATCTGATAAGGCACCTACTTGTGTAGAACTTCCTCCCAAGTTATTATAACCATAATAAGTAGAGCTAGTAGTTCCTGATCCTTCAGTAACATTTGTAACCCAAACGTCTCCCACATCTCCAGGATCAATAGAAGTATCGTTAATTATAAAATCATCACTGTCAAGAAGTACTGTTCTTGCTGAATCCTGATATACTGAAATAGTTGCTGTTTCTTGGAACTCAGTGGTTTGATCAGCAGTTGGAGTAACTGTAAAACTTCCTATTTGAGCAAGAGATCCAGTATTTGCTGAACAGCTTACTGTACCTGTGCTCGTTGAAAAATCACTGGCAGGGCTTACCTCCCAGTAAAGAGTTTGAGCAGAAGGAACGTTTTCACCTTTGACAACAATGGTTCCTGCTGATCCTTCATTAATCGAGGAAGGTGCTTCAACTAAATAGTCCGCTAAACTTAGGTCAAATTGGTCTGATACTGAAAAGAATCCTCCTCCCCCAGATACAGTGCTATTGCTTGTTCCTGGGTAGGCTGCCCAGAAATAATAGTTATCAGTAGAGTTTCCGTCAATAATGCCTTTAATCCATACATACCTATTTGTGGACGATATTGTTTGCGCGGTTCCTGTAGAAGTACTAAAAGTTGTAGGTTCTGTAGTATTACTGCTGCTTACTGCAAAACCAATATACGTCCAACTTCCGATACCAAATACAGACTTAAATTGACCTGTGCTTACAGTTTCTAAATTATCCCACCCAGTAATCTCAACTACGGTAGTGTAAGCTGTTCCTGCTTGAGGAGCTACAGGGTCACTAATTGTAAATGCGTCTAACTGTTGACGAGTAAACTCAACACTCCTTACTGTACCTGTTGTACTTGAAAAAGGGTTTGTGGTAACGCCTGTCCAAGAATAAATTTGAGTAGTAGAATTGTAAGTAGCATCTGCTCTTTTAAATTCTGCTGTTCCAATTTTAATACTGTACCACTTATGCTCTGTGTCTACTTCGGTAGCATTACTTTTTAGTTCAAGCTCAAGCATATTATTTGTTTGAAAACTTGCTTTTGTTCCGCCGTCCGTGTATCGAAGGGCTTCTATTTCCTGTAGATTACTGCCGGTAGGCCATCCTGACATATTATCTAATAAGTTATCTGGAGTTCCGAAACTAGTTGTGTCGCTTATATTTCCCCAGTTTGAAAAACCTCCTCCCACACTTGAGTCAAACCCCCAATAGTATCCATATGTACTATTGGTAAATCTTCCATTACTAATATACTTTGTTCGAATAGTTGGTGCGCCCATTAGTCTGCTACTCTATATGCTTTTACAAGATAAGGTGTGTGGTAGTGATATACAAAAGACCATATCCAGACTTCATCTTCAATATTTTCAGGAATAGGATAAGTTAATTCGTGTTTTGTGCAATAGTCTCGTATGTCGTCAGGAAAAGCTCTGCCATAAAAGTCAGTGTAAGGCTGAAGTCCTGAGTCTTCATGAATATGAATTGCTTGTGCTGAAATATCTGCAAACGCTAGTAATTCTGGAGGAGCATCATGAGGAGGAGTATTTACTTTCAACATTGATTTTTGAGTAGTCATATCAAACTTAATACTAAATTGAGGCCACTCTGTAAATTTTGCATTGAACTGAGAAGGTATCTCTTCCGCAACACACATAATTGAAATGGTACGGTTTTGATAAGGTTCGCGATAGCTTGGAGTTTCTGAAGCTGCGATGGCAGAATTATCTAAAAAAGTAGCAAAAGCCGAAAAAGTTGTTTTTACTTCTTGTAAAAGCTCGGGCACTGCAGATATATTTTTATCCGTTCGTACTACGCTTCCATTTACATAAATTTCGTCTGTGAATGTGGTTCCTTGAATAATATCCATTTCTCGGCGAGCAAGTTTAAATCTCTTAATAAAAGTCGCATAACTTGCATCAAGATCTTCTCCGTCTAGTAGGTGTAAGGGTACGGCTAAACCTACAGTATCATCTACTGCTCTATTGCTGCTGTCTATTCTCAAAGGCACGACGCTCCTCCTCTAACTTTTTAAGACAGTCTTCTGCCGTTTGTTTAATGTATTCTTTCATATCTTCGTTCATAAATTTTCTCCAATTGTTTGAAGTATATTTCAATTGAACTACTTTGTCAAGTGCTCTTTTTCCGAGGTACGAAAAACCCCAAAGTTGTACGTGCGGGGGTGTCCAGATTAGCTAAATGAGAATGGGTCTCATTACCGCCCCCTCCCTAAGCTGTTGATTTTAAAGGGATTTTTTATTTTGGCACGGAACGTGCTACGCCTGGGCTAAGCTATTGATTTATAAGGATTTTTTTATTTTTGGCATGAAACGTGGCGGAAAAAAATGAGAAAAATTACCAAATTTTTTCTTTAATTTGCCCCCTATTCGGGTTGATTTTTGCTATTATTACTGGTGTCGGATGTCGCTACCCCGAAGGGGAAAGCCCCGACGCCCTACGATGGCGAGTCACTGTATTGCAGGTGGCCGACGGAAAGACCGGAGCCTAGGGACCCCGAACGGTGCGGGTAATCATCGGCGGCAATGCGGCGGCGTCATCCCCAATTTGCTACCCCGCTGGGGATTCTTCTGACACTAACCACTAACCACTAACCACTAACCACTAATCATTGAGGGCATACTATGGAAACTCAATTTATTATTGTCATTCTTGTAACAGCAACCGCCGGAACCTTGGGCGGTTTCATCCTCGCGCGATTATTCGACTTGTACGATGACCCACGCGAGACACGCCGCCGCCAGCGACGCAAAGAGCGCAAAGAGCGCCACCGCCGCCGGATGGCATCCTACCCATCCCCAAGACGAGGATAAAACACTATGTCAGACTATGACGCCAAAATGTGCGACCACATCCGAAAGGCCGCACCGCTAACACTGGCGAAAGCGAAAGAGCTCGCGGAGCTTGACGCTTTCACGAAAGCCGGAAAATCCCACCGCTCGATTATCTCGAAAGCCCAATCAATGGGCATCGAATATATCAAGCTGACACCAACCCGAAAGCCTCGCGAGAATACGCCGACTAAAGCGGCATACCTCGCCGCTATTCGAAAATCGCTCGCACTGCCAGAACGTGAGGGCGACTTAACGAAAGCGGAATTGTCCGCGATATTGGCGGGCATCGAATGATCGTCGCGCTTTGTGCATGGATTGGGGCGGCGCTAATGTGCGTCGCTCCTTTCTTTATCGACACCGACGGCGGAAAAATTACCGCCGTCATCGGCTTAATACTTTTGACCGTCCAAGCGTATGACGGTCGCCTTTATCATCTAATCGCGCTTAACACTATCAGCGCCGGAGGGTTCTTATATGCGCTTTATTTTTGACCTAGATTCAACCGTCATCGACTCGAATCATCGTCGGGTCTGCAACATCGACGGCACCATCGACCTCGCACATTGGCGCGAGAATTCAACGCCGGAGCTTGTCTTTAAAGACGGGCTTTTACCGCTGGCGACACAATGGAAACGAGCGAAAGCAAAGGGCGCGGAAATCGTCGTTTGCACTGCTCGCGAAATGGGGGACGCTGATCTAGCGTTTCTCGAATTTCACGGCTTAGAATGGGACGCCATGCTATCGCGACCGGAGGGAGACCGGACGCCGGACGATATTCTAAAGCGAAAAATGCTCCGCGAATATGCGGCGGGGCGGGGGATAGCATGGCAAAAATTTATCAAATTTTCTGTCATGTGGGATGACTGCGAAAAGGTCATCCGCCGTTTAACGGCGGAGGGTCTCGTGGTTCATAATTCAAATTACGTTAATAAGGTATTGTCCGCATGAGAAAACTATTAATAATCGACACGGAGACAACCGCAAAAAATCAATCGGTCGCCGATTTCGGCGCGGTACTGGTAGACCTATCCAAGCCCCGTGGCGCGGATGGATACGGCCAAGTGATCCGCGAGCTTGGGTCATACGTCTATGGCGAATTTGACCGGCTGGAACTCTGGCATGATCCATTCGCACCGCCGGAGTCATTCTGGAGCAAGCTGAACGTCGCGGAGCGACAGAAAGCCCAAGAGGTCGAGGTAACAAGCGGCAACCGCAACATTGCCGCCGCCAATTGGATTAACCACTGGCTCGCTGAAATTGCCGACGAATTCGCCCCGATTTGCACCGCCTATAACTGGCGATTCGATCGGGACGTTTGCCGACGCACTGGCATAAACATCGACCAATTTCAGCACGGCATGGAATGGTGTCTGTGGGGTCTAGCAAAAAAGCATTACATACATGACCCCGCATACACCGCGCATTGCATCGCGAATGGATACATGACCCCGAAAGGGCGCATTCAATTCACGGCGGACAGCGTTTCCAATTTCATATTCTGGCAACGCGGCAACGTGGAAGATCCCGAACCGCACACCGCGCTCGAGGATGCGAAAATCTACGAACTACCGATAGCGCAGGAATTATTCGCGCACGGCTTGCTTGATGTTCTCAAATCACCTACGGAGGAAACAGACAATGCAACACCCGAAAATTAAGGATTCATTTGATCCTAATATCATGGCGTCCATCGGGCGCCTTTTATCTGAAATTGAAAAAGGGCTAACAGATGAACAGATCCGACACAATAGCGCTGACGTTTTTTTCATTGATTTTGTTGCCGATGTTGTTCGCTGTGACATGGACACCGCACGTGCTGGCGTTGGGGGTTATTGGTTCGATAGAATTATCGCCTACCCCGACCCCGCCACAATGCGCGCCGTTTCATTCTTTCAACCCTACAAATGAGGGCTAATAAAATGCGACATTATGAATTTTATAACTTCGAAACCGGCGAGGTGCACCGCGCCAGCTTTCACCGCATCCGCTACGCTCTGGCATGGGGGAAGGCCAAAGGCCACAACACCATGATCCAATTAAAGGCGAACGGATGGACGGGGGCTCACTGGTGGAACGTCCAAACCGGAGAGCGCCGCCGCCGTGTTGTCCATCCCATCAACTGGAAAAAAGAACCCGCCAGCCCGTTTTTGTGTACTGCTGGCTTCCCGTCCTAATATCACCCCGTAGGTGATACCCTCTCCCCCACGTCTTGGGGGAACCTTGCCGCCTTCGGGCGGCTTTTTTGTGCCTACCGCCTGAGAATAATTCTCATTCTCATCTGCAAATTCTTACACCATCCCGCCGCAAAAATCAATGTGAATTTTTCACATTTCTCTCTGGCAAAAATCGTGCCAACACCCCATCACCAAAATGAATATTCCCGCCCTTGCCCATTCACCAAAAAAATGTTGACTTTTCGAAAATTTTGGCGCGGGCGCGCCAGAGTAGTAGTTCGACGACGATTTTTTAGGGTACCTCGCGCCATTATAAGTAGTAGTGCGACGATTGTCAAGTCTTTTTTGCGGCAATATGCACAAATTTTTTCGTTTTTATTGGTCTTTTGGCGCCGGCGCGCCGATTATACAGTAGTAGTGCGACGATGTCAAGTACTTTTTGCACAAAAGGAGCAAATTTTTCCAAAGCGTAGTCTTGGTGGCGCGCCAATTATACAGTACGGGACCGACGCTGTCAAGTACAATTTAGGGCAATTGTACCAAAAAATGTAATTGACAGTCTTTGCGGGGTCAAGTATAATTAACGCAGATTTTAAGGGATAATGCAAGAAAATTTTGGCAAAGTGGGGCAAATTATACTTGACCCCGCCGAGGTCGCGTGCCGCCCCCCGGAATTCCTTTGCGGTATTTTCACGAAAAAATCTCTTGACAATTTTCACCGGACCCCGTATAATGTTCACATTGACTGAGGAGACTATTATGAATAAAATTATTGCTGTTACTTTTGACATTGCCGACCAACAGTGTAAGATGTATAATGCTCTTGAGTGGCACAACTTTATCGCTGATACCCGCCATATGCTTTCAAATGGCGATGACGCCGATTTACCGCTAGAAGAGCTTTTTGATGCTATGTATGGCGATGAGTTCTGGTTCGAAATTGCTCCATACGCAAAGAACGTGTACCAGGTTGCTTTTGATCTGCGCTCTGAAGAATTCGTTATCTGCGAGGACGATAACGAAGTAGACTTTATTATGGAAATGGCCGCAGATAGCGGTGACGAAGAAGAAATTTTTTGGGCAGAATGATGAAAAACTTCTTGACAATTTTCACAAACCCTCGTATAATATCTACATTGACTGAGACAACTAACACAATTTTCGGGAGAAAAATTATGGACGTAACTGCAAAATCATCTGCTAACTACTCTGATGCAGACATCACTATCATCACAGAAGAATACGCACTCGAGCCAACTCGTGAGACTGTTGACGCTTTGGCTGAGCGCTTGAACAAAACACCTCGCTCTATCATTGCAAAGCTCTCTGCTCTTGGTGTATACCAGAAGCAAGTACGAGTAACCAAGCGCGGTGAGCCAGTTGTAATGAAGGCTGAGCTGGTAGCACAAGTACAAAATGCTATCGGTCGTGAGTTGCCTTCACTCAACAAAATGACCAAGGTTGACCTTCAGTTCATGATCGACGCTTTGGTAGGCTAATGCTGAGTTTTCAAGAAATGGTGGCGGTCATTGACCGTCACACCACTAACAATATTACTAACGTAGTAAAAGTTCGAGATGAGCTAGAATACCAGTGGGCATTCGATGAGCTACAAGTAACACGAATTATTTACGATATGAGAGATAGAGGACTATTATGAAAGATATCAAGATTGAAAAAGTAGACAACGGTTTTATCGTAGAATGGTATGACAACGAAGTACACAAGGATCACAAAAAGATTTTTGCTACCTTGGAAACAGTAGTAGCATTTCTAACTGATGAGTATTTCGTGTGAGAATTAATGTAGAAACTCTGCTATTTGACCTCAACTGCTTTCTCTGGGAAAACCCTGACTGGAGTAAAGCAGATGTGGTCATGGAAGCTACACAAGGAGGACGAATATATGCACGACGCCCTATTCATGGAAAAGGATTCGACATCACCTGGGAGGAGAAGGATATCTATGTGTGCCCTACAAGACGACCCGAAAACAGTATCTAACCGAATTGCTTTGCACTTTGGCAGAGCACGCTTAGACCCCGCTCCGGTTCTACATATGAACTCGGATGCGTTGGTTATAGAGTACAATTCCTACGATACTGGACACAAACGCTGGGAAACTATTTCGGAAGTTGCGAAAAATAATTCTTGACTTTTGATGCTCACAGCGAGTATAATATCTACTTAAATCGCGAGGCTATAGCAGTTATCAACATGAGCCGATTTGCTCCAACCGATACTGACTACGTCGCGTCACCGACAGTAAGCATACCGGTGTTAAGAGTGCTTACCGTAATCAATACACGATAGATTATTGACGTGCAGTTTGGTGTTTAGCTCGAAAAAAGAACACTGTGTTAGGACAGTGGGTTAGGCATGGTTGGGGCCTCCACACTTTTAGACCTGCTTTTTGCGGGTCTTTTTGTATTCACCTCACTTAAAAAATTCCTTGACATTTTTTCCCAGAACCTGTATAATTATAATTCAAATGGGAGAACTACATGAAAATTTTACGATTTCCAGAAGAACGTAACCTAAAAACACAAGTAAAAGATTTAGTTGTGGAGATGTCTGAACTTCACGACACACTTCGTCGTGCCTATGAACTTATCTACAAGTTGGAAGAAAACTTGGAAGGTAAAGAAGAGCACTATAATGAAGTATTAAACCGATATTGTAATGCAGTGGGTACTGAGAATGTACCAGTTGAATATTTTGAGTACGCAAGCGAAGGACTTCACGTTGATGCGGACTCTGGTGATATTATTTTCACACCATGGGATGATGAACAAGATGATTCGTAAATGTAGAAAATGTGGGAAGAGTTTTAATGCAGTGCTAGACGTATGGTACTGTAGTGGACAGTGTGAGCGACTCGCTGCCAACCCCGTTGCGAAGTTTATTCGTAGTAAGTTTTCTATTCATAAACCAAAGAAGGGCAAAGGAAGCTATGACAGACGAAAAGCTAAAAGAGACTATACACATTCGTGTTAGAGTTCTTGAAAACAAACTAATGAAAAGCATACCCGCGGCACGTAACAATGAGATTCGCGGGGAGATTATGGGATTGAAATGGGTATTGGAGAAACTGTATAATGAGTAATTATACCGAAGAGCAGACACAAATGATGGTCGGTGCTTACCTAGACCAACCAACACGTGAGACAGTAGATAACCTAGCAGAAGAGCTGGGTCGCAGTACAAAATCAATTATCGGGAAGTTATCTCGAGAAGGTGTATACAGGAGAGAAGTGTATGTATCAAAGACTGGTGAAAGCCCTATCACGAAAGTGGAAATCGTTAATAATATCGCTGAAAGTCTTGGAGTTGAGACTGGGTCTTTGGCTGGCCTCGAGAAAAGTCCAAAAACATCACTCAAAAACCTTGAAAAAGCAGTAGCGGGGTTAACACAAGTTTTCGAACATAAAGATTACCCAGGAGGTCTATAATGGGATATAAAGGACCAAGTATGCAGTTTCAAACCGTAGCGGGGTTCGAGCGAGCTACAGATGTTTGTGTAAAGTATCTACGCCGTGACGAGTGGTGGGGAGAACCCGACGAAGGTTTGCTACACTTCGTAAATTCAAAGGCAGAAGAGCAGTTCATGTCTATATGGAGTAATCTAAAGAATGATTGAATGGTTACCGATTATAGCGACATGGCTCGTCTGGGGAGTAGCTGGAATGTTCTTCACGCTAGCAGCAATTATGGCTATAGCTTGCATTATCTACCCCTTCAGCATCCTGTTTGAAGGAATTAGAAAAAATTTACTTTAGATTTGTGCGTTATTATAACGGGATTTAAAAAAATTTCGGTTTGGCATAATTACACAAAATTGAGACGCAATTGTAGTAAAGCAGTTTGAATGTTTAGACCCGCTTTAGAGTTATTAAATTATCGGGGTCATTTGATTGTCGTAATCCATACTTTGATTAGTATGTAATTAGATTGGGGATATCGTGAGATTGAAACACAACAACGAAGTAATCTTGTGGGAACGCACATGGATTCCCTTGAGGTCATCCAGTGCTTACGCACAAATACTTCTATGTGCTTCAATTCACTGTTGGTTAGTAAAATTGACGATTGACTTGATTGTCTATCAATTTATGATATATTTTACCACACTTTTTGGCATAAGAAAAGACATTTTTATGAGTAGGTATATGAGGTTGATAGAATGAGCGGGATCAGTTAAACAGAAAAAAGTGTATTATTGGAGAGTGAAGTTGAAAAAAGAAGGAAACAAAGGCGTTGGAAATCCCATGGTTCGTGCTATGGGCGTTTCGAAGCCGGATAGAAATTGGTGGCCAGAGGATTTTCAGTGGTATCTAAAGTGGGTAGCGAGTATGTTTGTGATGGCATCGTTGATGATGCGTGCTGCAGGTGTAGAGTACCGAATGTATGACCTTTACTTGGGCTGGGTCGGTATAGTTCTATGGATTTGGGTATCAGTGATTTGGAGAGACCGAGCACTGATTATGTTAAACACGGTTAGCTGGTTTATGCTCACCGTAGCAATTATGAAGGAGTGGGCAGGTGTTTGAGTTTATATTTATTATAGTAGCGACAGTAATGGTTTGCCTTTGGCTCGTAGTCGGAGGAGAAGGAGAGGACGATGTATAAGATGCATACTGACTTTGTATACATTATAGAGTTGAATAACGAAGTATACCCTCATATGCCTTTCGAGAGTTACGAATCAGCATACGAATATATCATGGAGAGTGGTATGTACTACGAAGGAGAATGGGAGATTATAGAATGGCCGGTAGACTGAAGCACTTAGAAAAAATACAAGAAACTTATTTCGAGCATCTGTGGTTTGCTTGGAAAGTAGGATTTGTACTTATAGTACACGGACTACTACCCTGGGTGTGGGCGTTCAAAGCGTCAGACATGATGGAGATGCGAGACATCGAACGTCGAGAAAAGATACGGCGGGGTCGGAGCGGATACGAATGATTAGTAAATGTATAATGCTTGTAACTCAAGTATGGAATCCGTATGGAAGTCAGGATGTAGAACTCACAGGCGGGGTCGGAGCGTACCGAGACAAGTGGGGAGAAGTAAAAGAGAGTTCTCTGCTACAGACTGATGCCTGGGAGTTTCGAGTAGGTTTTCGGCCTCCGATCTGGTGCTATGTAGATGAAGAAGGTAATGTGACTTTAAATAAATATTCGGCACAATGGGAGAGAATGAATCAAGCTTTCGAGGCTCCGACAGAAAATAATCCTTGACAAATTTTGGTATAAAATGTTACAATATTATTACAGTCGAGTACTGTTTTAAATTCATACGCTGTGAAGCGACAGAAATCGTCGTGAGACGATAGGAGAAAACACAATGAAAATTATACCAATATTATTGGGGCTATGTATTGCTACCCCTAGTTTTGCTCAAGAAATTGTAATGGTAAAAGACAAGAAAAGCGAAGTCACGTACGCGCTTGTAACATCTTGCGAGACCAAGAGTAAGCCACGACACGTAAGAGTCGCAAGACCAGAAGTTGGCGAAGATGTCTACCTTCGAACCAGTAAGGGCAGGCACAAATGTAAAGTAGTGAAAGCTATAAAAATTACATAAAAGAAAAGGGGCCTTACGCCCCTTTTTTATGCTTCTACTAAAATGTCTTTTAGATTCGGTTCAAAGAAGTTTGGCCCTTTAATAACTTTGCCATCTTCTCTTTTGAGAGGTCTACCATCTTCACCGAGTTTACTCATATTGCTCCGATGTACTTCAAGGTAGCACTCATCCAAATCAATTCCAAAAGCATGACCAGCCCCATATACCACGTAGAGTAAATCAGTAAGGGCGTCTGCGACCTCGACAAGGTCACGATTTTCGATTGCTTCTTCAAGTTCTTGGTACTCCTCTCGTATGAGTTCTAAACGTAATTCACGAGTGCTAAAGTCAGGCCAAGTTGGATGAACTTGAACATCTTGACCGAACGCCTCCATGAAATCGCCCGCAAGTTCAAAGTTAGTTGGTGTTGGCATTTCTTTTCCTCTTTTTGTCTCGTGCGATTGCCGCTTTCTTTGCTAAGCGACGTTGTTCTGATTTTGGAACATAGTATTCACGTTGTCTATATTCCCATACAATGTCAGCACACTTTTTCTTGAATACACGTATTGCTGACTCTACATTATTATTTCTTACTCTAACCTTCGGCATTTCTTTCCTTTGCCCGTAGCATGGGAGGCAAACCCCACACAGCTTGAGCTTCGGCTTTGTTGCCAGCAGCGTCAATGACTAACATTACGCGCTTGCCTTTCAACCATGCTTCTTGTTGGTTGCGTAGACGTTGCATTGGAGTAAGTGACCGGCAGCCTTTGCTGCTTCGACGCAGACCTTGGCTTGTGTAGTTTGACTTACCCATTCTTTTTTTCTTTGCCATTAAAAAGCTCCTTTTCTGACGAAACACCACCCACGTTTTTTGAGGTAGTGTACTTGTTTACGAATACTGTTTA
>Ga0213865_10001912_pt1 | contig 13332 bp, 14 predicted proteins | sample PICome_6_FD_160100 | JGI IMG/M metagenome (GOLD analysis project Ga0213865, IMG submission 160100) | Coastal seawater microbial communities near Pivers Island, North Carolina, United States - PICO282 | ecosystem: Environmental > Aquatic > Marine > Coastal | place: USA: North Carolina...
ATCGAATTGGGCTATTAACCATGAGACCATAAAAGCAAGACCCATGTTTACAGCAATCCACGGCAATCGAAGTTTTACAGACTTCTTTAAGGGGGTAAAGATTGTTTCTTCAGCTCCGGCACCAAAAGATTGAGAAAAATCCTCTGCTATTTCTGCTTGAATCACGTCTAGGGCTGTACTAATTGTTGCCTGCCCAATAAGCATATTATTTTTATCAACTACAGGTAATGCAAGAAGTTCATACTGCTTAATTAACCTTGCTGCCTCTTCTTGATCTGCTGTTGGATGTATGCTGATTGGATTTGGTATCATAACGTTTTCAATCAACTCTTCGTGGTCAGCAAAGACAATTTCTCTAAATGAAAGAACACCTGACAAAATATTTTCATCATCAACTGAGTAAACATATACAATATCTTCAACACTTGTATGTAAAGTTTTTAACTCATCTAAAGCTTCTTTAACTGTTATTCCCTTAGATATTTTAGCTACTTCTTCAGACATTAATCTTCCAACTGAGTCTTTTGGGTAAGCCAGTCTTTTATTAATAACTAATTTTGTTGATTTATTTAAAATATCTAATAAATCTTCAGCTTCCTCTACAGTACTTCTTTCAAATACATCAACAACGTCTTCTGTATCCATCTCACTAAAGATTTCTTCAACAACATTATTATTTAAACTTTGAACAATTTCTATAATTGCTCTAGGTCTTAAAGACTCAAAAATCTTAATCGATACATCAACCGGGATATTTAGCAAAAGATTTCCTGCTTCTTCCGGCTCGAATTCTTCTAGGGTGTCTGCTGAGTCAAAAGGATCATTTTTAGCTATTTCATTCCAGGCTTGATTATTGTTAGAGAGAAAATCCAAAGCAAGTGTTGGATTTTTCCTTGAAAGTATTCTTAATTCTTCACCATTCCCAGGTGTTGTTATTTCATTTTTCATGAAGCCCTCGTTACTACTCTAACTTGAATAGAGGCCGTTAAAAAGAACTAAGATAAATGTTTTTTGTGCCAATCGATTATAAAATCAAATCTTTGTTTTCTGTGGAGAGGTTTCCCTGAACGACTAAGTTCATGTCCTTCATTGGGAAAACGAACCATTGCTGACTCAACTTTATTGCGTTTTAATGTTGAAAATAATTGCTCCCCTTGCTCGATAGGACATCGATAATCATTTTCTGAATGAAGTATTAATGTTGGAATCTTTATGTTTTTTGCATAAGTTATAGGACTCTTTTTTCTATAAAGATTAAGATTATTATCCATTTCATCAAGAAGATACATTTCCGGAAAACCTATCCCAATATCTGATGTTCCAACCATAGTCTCCCAGTTAATCAAAGCTCGTTCAACAATGGCAGACTTAAACATTTTGGGATGATTTCCAATGATCCAGGAAGTCATAAAACCTCCATAAGATCCACCCATGATCCCATAATTTTTATTGGTAATCTTTAGTTCCTTTAGCATTTGCTTAAAAACTGATAAAACATCATGGACATCATTAACACCCCATTTGTTACCACATACATCTCGTAGATATTTATGACCTCTACCTGTAGATCCTCGAGGGTTGCAGGCTACAACATTAAAACCTGCTTCAGCATAAACCTGAAATTCATCAAAATAAGTAAAGCCATACTGGCTAGCTGGACCTCCATGAATATTTAATAAAGTTGGCCTATCTTTTCCAACAAAGATTCCCCAGGTATCAACTTTTGACTTTCCCGTATCGAATCTCTTGTAGGTAAAACTATATGAAGAGACTTTTTTATGAAAAGAGTCATTTGTTTTTGAAATCTTTTCAATACCTGATTCGGAGTATTTAAAAACCTCATCACTTTTTGTAAAACTATTTGCTAGAAAAAATATCTCATTTTTTTGTATTGCAAAATCCGTAATTGTAATGTCCTCATCAAACAAATTCTCTAGGCCATTATTTGTATTTTTTGCAATTAGTTGTTTTCCAGAATCTTCGTAAAGAGCATACATATTTTCTTCGGTAGTTTTAACATCCACAATAGTTTTATCGAAAACTGTGTCAATTTCCTTAGCTCCACCTGAATCACTTAATTCATATATGTTGGTTGTTGTTGGCCAATCAAATCTGTTTTTCAATCCAATTCCATGAAGTTTTCCCTTAAAAGAGAACAGTTTCCCCCACATGCCGCCCGAGTGTATTACATCTAGTTCTTTTGAATTTTTCTTAATAATCCTTTCCTCAAGCATTGTTCCCATATCGTTATATACACTTGCTGTAAAATACAATTGTCCTGCATGTTCAACCACAGAACCTATAGAGATAAAATTTTCTTTATCCCCATTAATTATTTTTGAGGATTTGCCTGTCTCTATATTTACTTTGTATATGTGATTTCTTTTATTAAATATAACTCCTCTTGTATCGAATTTATGAGGTATGTTTTCTAAATAGAATGGTTCATCTTGCTTATCTTCAACTTTTTCAAAATTCTCATCCCAATCACCGACTGTAATGTATAAGAATTTACTTGATTTACTCCATATATAATTCTGAATACTTCCAGTAGTTTTAAAAATTCTATCTAAAGAATTTCCTTTTTTAACGATGATGGTTTGTTGAGGTTTCTTTCCTTTTTCAACTTCTACAAATGATAAATACTTTTTATCATCAGAATATTTAGGATTTAGAAAATTTTTAGATTCAGCTCCTTTAAACTTTTTCCATTCATTATTTGAATATCTCCACAGTTCTTGGATGTAGGTATTTTTCTCGAAACTTATTCTTGATGCAGTCAACACAAGATCAGAGTTATTGATATTTATATTGCTAAGGGTTCTCAGTTTATCTAGATCTGAAGCTTTCATGTGTTCTCCTAAGTCTGTAAAAGTTTATTTAGCAACTTTATTATATGCAATTGTTATGAGTATTGACGAGATAAGTCCAGCTAAAAAAGTATTCAAGTCAGCTAAACCATATAAATCTGTTGGTATAAAAATTCCACCAGGGTTTACAGATAAATCAACGAAAATTAATCTGTACAAATAACTCATAATTAAAGATCCAAAAAAAGGAATAAAAATATATAAGCTTGAAGATTTATTTTTCAACTTATAAAAAACTGGGAACACCATACAAACTGCAAACAAGTCGGCAATTAAAAATACATTAAAAATGCTCGTTACATAAAGGGAGCAAAATATAGACAAGATGATTAATCCAGCCGTTATGTATCTTGCTTCAGTTGAACCCTTCCTTACTAAATCTAGAGAGATTGTAGACGAAATAGCATTTTCTAAAGTATCGACACTAGATGTAACCAAGAGAGTGCAGATAGAAATCAAAACTAGAGACATAGGAAAATTTAAATCAAGCTGTTCAATGAAGCTTAAGCTTGGGTTTTCTAAGCCTTTTCCAGCACCAACAGAACCTGCAAATCCAAGAATAAGAATTGTTAGGAAGCAACCTAATCCTGCAAAAATCGAAGCTTTTTGCAAGCTTTTGGTATTCTCAGCTGAAAAAGATCTCTGCCAGTATCCCTGTGAAAATATCTCAGCTGCTGTTACAGCTACGATTACCGCTAAAGCAGACTTAAAACTAAAAAATTCAAATGTATCTATTCCTCCAGTTTTTGAGAAAGCCACTAGTTCACCAAATGAGTTTTGATTTAACCAAATTGAAAACAACACGATTAAGAGAACAATCAACCCAATTCCTTGAAATTTATCAGTTACATATGAGGCTTTAAAACCGGATTTACTTAAATATAAAAACGTAACACCGCCAATAAAGATACTGACAACTAATCCAGATACATTAGAAATTGAGGGAAATAAAAAATTAATAGAAGCAAATTCAGCTATTAAAAATGCACTCATATACAAAACCGCAACACACGATACTAGTTTTTGTGCGGGTTGACCATATCTGCTCTCAATAAACTGGGGTAATGTCGCCCCATCAGGAGTAATGCTTGCAACTTTAGGTCCTAGAAAATAAATTAAAACAAAAGGTGTTGCAGCGGATAATGCATATCCATATATGTCATAACCTAAACCATACCAAGCTACTTCTGCAGGAGAAGTAAGAATCCACAACCCCATACCACTTGCATAAAAACTAAGGGAAAGACTTAGAACACCTTCTGTTTTATTGAGAACAAAATATTCTTTTTCCGACGATTTTATTTTTGTTGTTCTAAGAAAAATAACTAAAAGTAATGCAACTATTAAGAAATAAGCAGATAATGTGTTCATATAATCCTTTATTAATTACAGGTAAAGAGGATGTTCCCTTCGTTGGAATTACCCAACAGGTTCAAACGGTCGGTTTTTATACCCTCTCAGCAATCTGCTCCCGATAATCTTATATTAACAAATTAGAGTAAAATTGTTAATATTTTTTACTATTAAGATTCTCAAGTGAGTAAAAACATAAAAAATCAAAAAACCCCAGTCTCAAAAATTATTGGAGCAATTTTTACAGCTGCTTTTATGTGGGGAACAGGAAATGTTATTTCTAGAAGTCTCTTAATTGAAGGAATTGATGAAATATTTTTAATAACCTTAAGGGTCACAGTTATTGGCACCCTGCTCTTTACTTATTACTCCATTTTTAACCGAGATAAGTTCGATTCGACACTTCTTAAAGAAGCCTCCATTACTGCAATGGCCTCAATATTTTTTGTAGGGTGGTTTTTTATATTCTCCCTCCAGTACATCTCTTCAGGTCTAGTAACTCTTCTAATAAGTTCAGCTCCTGTTTTTACAATTGTTTGGTTGAAAATACTTCTAAAGGAAGAAAAAATATCAAGACAAAAATATATTTCTATTTTTATAGGACTGTTGGGTGTTTCATACCTTTTCATTTCAAAAGAGACAGGCCTTCAAGATCAAGGAAATATTTTTTTGGGAGGATCTCTAGCGTTTATGGGCGTTCAGTGTATCGCTTTAGCTACAGTGCTAAACAGAAAGTACGCAAGAAAGTACAAAGTGAGCAGTTGGTTAACTTTTCAATACCCCATAGTTATATTATTGTCCACGGCCGCATTTTTAATTACAGGTACAGAAGTACAATCGTTAAATACCTCGCAGATACTTAGGGTCATCATGTTAGTATTTTTCAATCTAGGAGCATTCACTTCTTTTACGTGGCTAATTCAAAGAGTAAGCGCACTTCAAGTAGCGTCGGTTGATTATTTAGTTCCTGTAGTTGGAGTCTCAGCAGGTGTGATATTCTTAGACGAATCATTTAACTCTAATGTAATTGTTGCTGGAATTTTTATATTTATTTCACTATTGATGAATACAAAAGAAGAATTTTCATCTTAAATTGAATCTAGTTCCTTTTTAACCTTTTTCAAATCTTGCCAGGTTAACCATTTTGGTTTCCCCACTTCTTTTGAAGGATTTCTTAATAAATAAGCAGGGTGAAAGATTGGCATGTATTTTATACCATCTCTTTCAATCCAAGAACCCCTAATTTTTGTAATAGGATCTTTAATTCCCAGGTAACCTTCAACTGCAGTCGAACCTGCAAGAATAACAATTGATGGGTTAATGTTTTTAATCTGTATATTTAACCACGCAGTGCAGCTACCAATCTCTGAGCTACTAGGCCTCCTATTTTCTGGTGGTCTACATTTAACTATATTCGTTATGTAGCAATCCTCTAAAGGATTAATCTTTACAGAATCTAAGACCGCATCTAACATTTTCCCAGCTCTACCAACAAATGGAAACCCAGTAAGATCTTCTTTCTCTCCAGGAGCTTCTCCAATTATAAATATTTTTGCAGAAGGGTTACCTTTTGCAACTACTACATTATTTCTTGTTTTAGATAATTCGCATTTGTAACACTTCCTGCAAGCAGAGTGTATTTCTTTAATATCTAAAAACTTATCCATAATCTAATTGTAACCAATGTAATAAATCGACAACCTAAGGCAACAAATCATGTTTGTAATAATTTAGTGATTCAGAGTTATTTTTGACACTCCTTTGAAGCAGGGGCTTCAAGGGAGGATTATTTGTACTAACAAAGGAGTTACATTAATAAATATAAGAGTGATAAGTAAACAGTATGTAAAAGTAAGTTAATGAAAAAGTAAAACTAGAAATGAGAAAACCCTTGAATACTCCGCTTGGTCTGTTTCCAGACTTAACTTGCTTCAAGGGTTATCTCTAACCCTTCTTGTAATGATCCTCTAAAAAGATTTTCTTCACAAAAAGTTAATTCCAATATATAAAAAATTTTAAAAAAAATCAAAAAGAAATTAATTAATTTTTCCCACTCTTTTTTCTCAAAAATAATGTACTGAAACCAGCTATTGCCAGCACTCCTAACAAGGCGCTTGCAACTGTGGAAACAAAATTGTTATTAATACTTGAAATACCGTAATCTTCTAATAGCAACACAATCCCATCAGTTTCCTCAAATCCAAATTCACTTGCAACAGACTCTAGACCATCTGGTGAAGAAGAAGCATATGGCGTAATTAAAGTAAGTGACAAAATTAGAAGTATGAAAATTCCATAAGATGTCGAAAGGTTGTTGGAGTTATTTTTATTTGAATTTACATATACTAAATCTGATCTAACCCTTAGAAGCAAAGAGACAATAAGCGCTGTTATGATTCCTTCACCCAATCCTATAAACAAGTGTGTAGATATCATTGCAACAAGAACACTCCCAAGAGGGACAGAGACGGTTCCACCAACTGCGTATTCAAGTACGAATGCTATTGAAGAAAACACAACTGACAGTAGACCTGCAACTACAGAGCCACTTATTAGAGAAACTCTAGTGTCTCCAAATACTTTTTTCCAAAAAGTAATACCTAACCAACCTGTTAAAGATGTAACTATTGCCATATTGAGGACGTTAACACCTAGTGCACTTAGCCCACCATCTGCAAAGAGAAGAGATTGGATAACAACAACTATTGATATACAGATAACACCAAGACTTGGTCCAAGTACAATTACTGCAAGCGCTCCACCAAGCAAATGTCCACTTGTTCCAGCGGCTATAGGAAAATTTATCATTTGAAGTACAAAAATTAAAGCTGACATCATACCTGTTAAAGCTATTAATTTATCTGCAACTAAATTTTTTGCAGACCTTACATAAGCCCACAATGTTCCAAGACTAATTATTCCTGAAGCTGCAGAAACTTGAGCGTTTATAAATCCATCAGGTACATGCATAGTAGTATTCTATACAAACATTTTCTTATTGCAAATGTTTTGCAATAGTGTTTAAGGTTTTTAAACTAATTCTTTCTCTTTTAACCAGTTGAATATTTCACTAAGGACAAAAGGTCGGGTATCTTGATTTAAGATTTCATGTTTTGAATTGTTAACTTTAACAAATTTAACATTGCTTAGCTTTGAAATTTCTTTACATCCTGATATTGGGACAATCTTATCATCACTACCATGTAAAACGATTGTTGGGATGTCTAGTTTTGTTATGTTTTCATTTACATATTGTTGGGCTTCTGTAATTAAATAACCAAACCTAAACGATAAGCTTCTAAACACTAAAGGATCATTGAAGTAGTCCTCAACAATACTAGAGTCAGTCGATAGATTTCTTTTGTTTACTGGAGAAGGTGCTCTTAATTTTGGAGCTATTGAAGCCATTGGTTTAGACAAACTTCTAATAAATTTTGGATAATTGTCTTCAAATAATGGTGCTGACAGTATCAAGTAATCAGGAGATACAATTTTTTTCAAGACTGAGTAAGTGGCTACTAACCCTCCGTAGGAGTGACCAATTAGTATCTTTTTATCAAAATTCTTGAGACCACTGAAAGCATCTAAGACTGCTTCATCATTTTTCTGCCATGTTTCAATGTGGCCTTTGCTTGACTCTTCTGAACCGTGCCCGGGTAAATCAATGAGAGTTGTTTCGATTTCTAAATTGTTGAACCAATCTGCATTAATTTTATGCCTTCCCTTATGTTCAAATAATCCATGCAACAATAAAGCTCCCGTATTTCCCAATTAGATCCTTTCTCTATAAGATTAATAATAATGAATTTAGATTTTGTTAAGGTGCCGTTTACAAATAACCCATCAATGATAAGACTTGAAGAACGTGCATACAACACAAAACCTAACCAGGAATATATAAGACTTAAAAAAAAAGAAATAGCACTTGAAAAAGAAAACCTGTGTGGAGAAACCCAGTTATCTATAAGTTTAGATTTGCGAACTAAAATAACTAATTTTCTAGAAATAAAGAAAGATACAAGCCTATTGGACATCACTTTATCATTAGAGGAAGACTTTGCTCTTATGTATAAAGGGAATATGGAAATTGTATCTGTTTGTTTTCCTAGTGGATGGACTCCTGTTAGTAAATTAGGAGAAAATTTAATGTCTATACATAACCCTATTGCTGATAATGAACAGCTGCTTAAATCAAGTAAAAAATTAAGCGAATATATGTGCAAACAAAGCATAAAGAGGTGGGTGTGGACAATAACAACTTTTCCAGAATTAAGTAATTTTCCCGGTTACTCCAAACCTGAAGTGGACAAATTTGAAGAACTATTTTTTAGGTTAGAGACCCAAACCTCCGTACCTCTTGATAGGAATACGAGCTTATTTTTTATAAAAGTTGAAGTTTTACCACTCCATGAAGTATGGAATGTCAAAATTAGGGAGAGCATAAATTCAATGTCAGAAAATATTTTAAACTATAAAGATCTTCAGCAAATCAAAAAATTACTAAATAATATATAAACATGAAGAAAGTTTATATTGCAGGACCCTTGTTTGACGATCACGAAAGAAAGTACTTAGAAGAAATTTCTGATATTTTAGAAAAATATTCTTATGATACATTTTTACCCCATCGTGATGCGGGTTTAGTAAAAGGTGAATTTACTCTAGAAATAAAAAAAAGGATTTATGACACTGACATGAAGAACCTGAAATCTGCAGATATAGTTGTAGCCTTACTTACTGGTAGAGATGTTGATTCAGGTACATCTGCTGAGATTGGTTATGCGTATGCTTCGAATAAAGTTCTAATAGGAATAAGCGCAAACAATATTAAATTGTTAAATAATTTTATATGGGGAATATTTAATTATGGAAAAAATATATTTGATGGTCTTGAGGATTTTGAAAGCTATATAGAAAAGTTGAGTACCTAATACCTACTTAAAAAATCAGATAATTCTTTTTTAGACTCCAACACTTTCTCGTCTGAAATCTCTTGATCACCAGCAATCGGACATTCAGAGTTATTTGTGTATAAAATATTTATTTGCTCATATACAAATGCTCTTGTTTCAAGATATTTTTTATAGATGTCTTGATGTGTAACATTTTTATTCAAATCTTTAAAAAAGATATCTCTATCTTCTTCAACGAGGGCATCAGATAGATTATTAATATAATCATTTAATTCAAAGCTTGTTTCAAAAAGTTGATTAGATAATGAAATATATTCCCTTTCAACTCTCTCACAAAGAGAAAGCTCGGGGTCAAGAGTAGTTGTAGTAGTTTCAGGGATCTCCTCTATTGAGCTTGATCCACATGAGGCAATAAATACTATTAATAGAATTTTTTTTAATCTCATTTTTTTAATTATATTTATTATTTCTTTCTGAGAAAATTAAATAAAGTATTATTCCTGTGAAAACTGTAGTTAAAGAATTTGTAATCATCAAAGGATAATCAGTCAGATAAAGACCGTAAATAAACCATGACAAAGATCCTAAAAATAGGAATAAATAAGTCAGAAGAGACAAACCCGCAGTTTCTCTAGTCCTAACTGTTTTAATAGCCTGTGGTAAAAATGAAACTGCGGTAAAAAAAGCAGCAAAGTATCCAAAAACAATTAAATTCATCAACGTATTGTAGCCAAATTACTTGAATTAGGGTGAGGTTATTTTAGAGTGGGCCTAGCTAGATTTGAACTAGCGACCTCATCCTTATCAGGGATGCGCTCTAACCAGGCTGAGCTATAGGCCCTTACGTCCTTTTTACAATAGTCACAATTAGAAAATATTTATAAAATTTTTTCATTTACGTCGAAATCCGAGGCATAATATTAAAAGCGAGGGGATGTAGCTCAGCTGGAAGAGCACCTGCTTTGCAAGCAGGGGGTCGTGGGTTCAAGTCCCATCATCTCCACTACAAAACTAAAAATTATTATGGAATATTTAATAGCACTATTAATTGGATACTTGGTTTTTAGATTTTTAAGCAACTCCATTTCTTCACTTGCAAGCACACCTCCAGAAATTGATCCCGAAGATGTTCTCGAAACTTTACAAGATTTTCGATGTAATATTTGTGGTACTGAATTAACTATTAAACTCTTGTCAGTAGTTGCCAATGATCCTCCAAAACACTGTAAAGAAGAAATGCAGCCTCTTGATTAATGAGTTTTTCACGAACTGAACAATTAAGAAATTTAGAAAAGGAAGAAGTTTTTGACTTACTAGTAATAGGCGGAGGAGTTGTAGGTGCAGCTTCTATAGCGATGGCAAGTGCCGATGACCTAAATGTACTATTGCTAGAAAAGAATGATTTTGCTTCGGGAGCATCTAGCAGAAGTACAAAACTACTACATGGTGGTATTAGATACTTGCCACAACTTCAATTTGGTCTAGTCAGAGAAAGTTTACAAGAACAAACAGTGCTACAAAATCTTTTAGGTGAATTGTATAAGCCATTGCAACTGCTGGCTCCAATGTATAAAAACGATGGTTTTGCTGACATGCCTAAGATTTTTCAAAACAACCTTGTTGCACCAAAGGCATTTAAGCTCGGATTATTTTTCTATGATTTTTTAGGATCAAGAAAAAAGAACAGAAGACACAAAAGTGTATCTGCCGAAGAAACCGCAAAGATGTTTCCAATTCTAAAAAGACATAATTTGAAAAAGAGTTTTATTTTTGAAGATGCCCAAACAGACGATGCAAAACTTGTCTTGACTCTACTTAGAAACGCAGTTGAAGAATACGGAGCAACAGCAATTAATTATTTTGAAATTACAAATATAACAAAAAGCAAAAATATTTATCAAGTTGAATGTTTAGATAAGATTTCTTCAAAAATTTTTAAATTAGAAGTGAGAAAAATAATTGCCGCTACAGGTGTTCACAATTTACCTGGAGAATATAATTCAAAATCATCAAAAATGAAACATAGTGGAGGTGCTCATCTAATTCTTAAAGGAGACCCATTAAACCTACAAGGTAATGCAGTTTTACTGCCTAAAACTGAAGATGACAGAATAATGTTTGTCTTACCATGGTTAGGAAACACTATTGTAGGGACGACAGATACAAAAACATTTTCAGGCACCTTAGACAGACCATTTGCTGACAAAAATGACATAGAGTTTCTACTAAAACATGTGAGAAAATATTTTAATATAGATAATCTTTCATATCTTTCTTCTTGGAGTGGAGTTAGAGCATTATTAGACAGTTCATCTAATAGTACTAAAAGCATTTCTCGTGGCCATTTCATTAATGTTGTTGAGGACGGTTTTGTTCAAATAGCCGGTGGAAAGCTTACAGGGTTTAGAATCATTGCACAAGAAGCTCTCCAAAGAATGTTTAACAAAGATTTTGATCTAAAAAAGTTAAAATTCGTTGATGACATCATGAATTTATCTGAAACATATAAAGAAGATCAGTTTACTTTTACAGTTAAACATTATTGTGTTACAAAACCGACAGATTATCTTTTGAGAAGGACACACATTAGTTGGTTTAATGAAAATGGAGGAATTAATAGCTTAAAAAAGATTACAGATAAATTTTATTCAAATACCCACTATGAAGAAAGCTATGCAGAGCTGGCAGAAGAAGGGTTAATGGATTAGTTATAGTTTGTAGTCATTAAAAAGCCTGCACCAATCATGCCCAGTCCACCCCACAAATACCATCTTGACACCGATCCTGGAAGAATTGTTAGGTAGTTCAAAACAATCATTAGAACACCCAATATCATTAAAGAGCTCATTGTTAATACAAACCACCTAGGTGAAGGTCCTTTATCCCCACTTAGTTGAGTAGACATCTTTTTAGACTGAGTCGGTTTAGAGTTTTTTACTCTTTTTTTTGATACTGGCATATTGAAAAGTGTAAACTATTTATCATTTATTACAATATATTTATTTTTAGTAATTTTAATTAAGTTATCTTTTTCCAAAGAGTCAAGAACTCTTAGAGTTATTTGGGAAGTGGCTTTTAACTCTTTTTGAATCATATTTTTTGTCACATTATCTTTAGATAACAAGATTTTCAATACAACTCCTCTTTTTTGCCTAAACGAACCTTCAAACTTAGGTTGTGTTTTACTATTTTTTGTAATAAATTTATTACAAGACTTCTCTAAAGGACAAATAACACATTTTGGATTTTTACTCCTACATACAGTTGCACCAAGATCCATTAGTGCTTGATTAAAATCTCTTGATTCAAATCTACGCAGAAAAGTATCTTGATTCGCCTGCAAAAAGTTTTTAATATCTTTGTCTTTGATCTTAAAGAATCTCTGTAAAATTCTCTTAATATTTGTATCTACTGCAATAACTTTTTCACCATATGCGAAACTAAGCAGTGCAGAGTTCGTATAAGGACCTACACCTGGAAGAACTGTGAAATCAGGATATAGATTATCAAAGCCAGTTTTTGCTAAAATTTTTGAAGTTTCATGTAATCTCATCGCTCTATTGTTGTATCCCAATCCAGACCATAATTTCAATATCTGTTTTTTGGAATCATTTGCCATATGATTTGGCGTAGGGTAGTTATCAATAAATTTTTCATAGTAAAAATCAGCTCTTTCCAGCTGTGTTTGTTGAGACAGAGTTTCTATTAAAAGAATTTTCCAAGGGTTATTGGTATTTCTCCAAGGAAAAAATCTACGATTATTCGCATACCATTTCTTTAATTCTTTTTTAAAAATAGGTATGTTAGTTGTCAAAGCTTAATTCTACAAAGCCTTCAGGGTCAAGGAATTCACCTTCTTCAGGGCTTTGGCTTGTAACCCTTCCACCAGTATCACCACTCGCCGACGGCAATAGACCTAAGTCTTGAAGAATGTTGGATGCTTCTTGGTAGGTGTAGCCAACCAAATTAGGAACTTCGGCTTTCAAACCAAGAGAAACGATGACCGTAATTACCTCTTGAGGGGTTACTATTTCTCCAGCTCCAGGTGTTGTATGGGAGACCAGTCCCTCATTCACTTCTTCTGAATATTCCTCTACTAACTCATATTCAAACCCAAGTGTTTCTAATATTTGAGTAGCATCTTCAGGTGATTTTCTAGATAGGTCACTAATCTCTATTAAGCTTGGTCCAGAAGA
>Ga0213865_10001913_pt1 | contig 13332 bp, 10 predicted proteins | sample PICome_6_FD_160100 | JGI IMG/M metagenome (GOLD analysis project Ga0213865, IMG submission 160100) | Coastal seawater microbial communities near Pivers Island, North Carolina, United States - PICO282 | ecosystem: Environmental > Aquatic > Marine > Coastal | place: USA: North Carolina...
TCGTGAGCTTCAGGCGATTTGGTTAACAGACAAAGATATGTCTGCTGCATTGGCTGATGCAGAAGCAGAAGTTCAAGATCTACTAGATCGCTAATCTATCGGGGTCCAGTCCTTAAGATTGGGGCTGGACACACAGAATTATCTTTGGATAAACTAGCAAACCTTATGTCTAACGGTCCCACATCAAAATGGTCAAAATCTAAGAGTCAAGAGTGGTTCAAAGATTATCCTTGGATTTGTGGATTTAACTTTCTCCCGTCCTCAGCGGTTAATTTTCTTGAAATGTGGACGTCTCAGACTTTTGACCCAAAAAGCATAGAACAAGAGTTAGGATTGGCTGCGATTGTGTGTTTCAACGCGGTACGAGTGAATTTGCATTTTCTTGTTTGGAAACATGATCGACTTGGTTTGCTGAATAGAATTGAACAGTTTCTGAAAATAGCTTGGTCAAAAAATATCTATACGGTTTTAGTTCCTTTTGATGATTGTGGGTTTGGTGGGTTAGAGCCGCAGTATGGTCAGCAATTGGATCCAATTGAAGGTATTCACAACAGCCGTGCAGTGGCGAGCCCAGGTCGTGCTACTGTCATGGATCGAAGCCAATGGCAACACCTTAAGGAATTTGTCGTTGATGTGATTGGACATTTTGCAACTGACAATCGGATACTATTTTGGGATTTGTACAATGAACCGGGAAATCGCATGATCTTTGAAAAAGATGCCTGTAGAGAATATGACAGTGCGCTTGAAGCGAATAGCCTGGCTCTCATGAAATTAACGTTTGAATGGGCGCGTTACGTTGATCCAATACAACCCCTTACAGTGGGAGCTTGGCGGACGGCACCTGCTGGTAGTAATGCCGTTGATTTTGACAATGTGATTGACCAAACTGCTTTGAAGCTGTCCGATATCATTACGTTCCATGCATATCTCGACCGAACTCGCGTCCTAGACTGTATCGAAGCTCTATCAAATCTCGGACGTCCAATCTTCTTGACAGAGTGGATGGCCAGGGCTTTGGGGAGTTGTATTAACACGCAGCTCGACCTTTTACAAAATCATCGTGTTGGGTGTTTCAATTGGGGTATGGTAAAAGGGCGAACTCAAACGCATCTGCCTTGGCCTAGGCCCTTGCTAGAACAGTACGGTATTAATCCTAACCAAGCCGTTTGGTTTCACGATATTTTCTGGCCGGATGGACAACCTTATGACCCTGCTGAAATTGAGATTTTAAAGAAGCTTATTTCTCCACCCCAAAAAATAATGGGCGAGGCGTAGTCGAATGCCAGGCGTAATACTCCGAAATGTTGTTAAAAGTTTTGGTGAAACTGATGTCATTCACGGAGTTGATATTGATGTTCAAGAAGGTGAGTTCTGCGTCTTAGTTGGTCCATCAGGATGTGGAAAGTCAACTATATTGCGTATGATTGCAGGTCTAGAGAATGCGACGGACGGGGTGATTTTAATTGGGTCGGAAGATGTCACTAAAACGGATCCAGCAGACCGTGGGGTTGCCATGGTTTTTCAAACTTATGCTCTTTATCCACATATGACGGTTGCCGAGAATATTGGATTTGGTTTGCGCATGAATGGTATTCCAAAATCTGTGATCCAACAAAAAGTATCAGAAACAAGCAGAGTTTTAAAACTTGAGCCACTTTTGGACCGAAAACCCAAATCGCTGTCAGGTGGGCAACGTCAGAGAGTAGCGATAGGACGAGCTATTATACGAGATCCGAAGGTGTTTTTGTTTGATGAGCCTTTGTCAAACCTAGATGCGGAGTTGAGGGTAAAAATGCGGGTAGAGTTGTCACGTCTGCACAAGGAAATTGGAGCAACTATGATCTATGTTACGCACGACCAAGTAGAAGCCATGACCATGGCAGACCGGATCGTGGTTCTACGTGATGGACGAGTGGAACAAATTGGCACTCCAATGGATCTCTATTCTAACCCCCATAATCGGTTTGTGGCGAGCTTTATAGGGTCACCATCCATGAATTTTTTCACAGCGGAAGTCTCAGCAATTGGACTGAATATTCCTGCAATTTCGCAAAACATAAAGCCCGACATAGATTTGCAAAATATGCTTTTTGAAGTCGGCATACGCCCTGAGCACCTTAAATTGGTGCCTTCTAAGGTTGGAGCGCAGGTAGATCTCATCGAAAAACTAGGAGGCTTAACATACGTATACCTTGAAGCTTTGAATGGGGAAAAGATAGTGGTATCGACCCATGAAATTTGCAATCTGAGACTTGGTGATTTTGCTAAAGTTTCATGTAACCCTTCTCAAGTTTTAGTCTTTGAAAAACACACTGGTAAGCGTATGTACGCTTCGCCTACAGCATTGAGCTAAAGATACAAATCCTTTTTGGTCTTCTTGGGCGGTAAAATGAATTTTGCCCCTGCGGGACCAGTTTCGGGACCACTTGGTCAGATTTTGCGGGTAAGGCGGCAGGAAGATTTTCACCATCAAAGTAGAATGTACCGAAATCAACCGCGAACAAACCACCTTTGTTCGTCATGTTAGCAAAGTAACGTGGAGCACCACTCTGATCGCCAACATTGGCTGTCCCATGAGCGTATACTCAACTGCGCATTAGTTCAAAGTTCGGATCATATGGTGAGGGCTTAATAACTTCCACATCCACCATCTCACCATACATATCCATCTGCATTTTAGTTCCGTCGACTGCTAGATTTGTATCAACAAAGGCATAGGCCAAATTCATAGATACTCTGTGCCCCCAGTCACCAGACGTCACAGTCCCAACGACCTTGCCACCTTGCATCACCGAGGACCCACCACGCGCTGGGGCGTGTGTTGCGTCCACTTTTAAAGTAACAAGTTTCTTTAGCGGCCCCTCTTTTTTACGTTCAATTAGGGCTTCCCTGCCGATGAAATCACCCTTTTCAAGCTTTACGAACCGATCGAGTGAGGTTTCATAAGGATCGAATTCCGTCAAGATTTCGGATTTCCAATGCAAAAATCCCTTTTCCATGCGCATCGATTCAACTGCCCTCGCGCCAAATAATTTCAGGCCATGCGCCTTGCCTGCCTGACGCAAGGCAAGATAAGCAGCATAAAGCGAGGCATTAGGCACATGGATTTCATAAGCAAGTTCACCTGAAAAGCTGACGCCCATCACGGTGGCAGGCGCAAACCCAATGAAACATTCGCGCACGGATAACCAGGGAAACGCATCGCTTGACCAGTCGCCGCGCGCGCAAGCTGACAGAACATCGCGTGCCTTGGGGCCAGCCAGAACCAAAATCGTTTGGTCGTTGGTGAGGGGCCGTAAATGAACATCTTCTCCCACATTTATGTGGCGCGTCAGCCAATCCATATCGTGATATTCGCTGGCCGCGGCAGATCCGTACCAAACCCGTTCTGGTCCCCGATCTGAGGCGGGCAGATTGGCAATGGTCGCTTCGGATTTCAGCATACCATGGTGGTTCAACAAATACCCCAGGCCAACGCGACCAACGCGCTTGGGCACCGTTCCACAGAACATGCGATCCAGAAAACTGTGCCGATCTGTGCCCGTGATTTCGATCCGGTTGAAGCCGTTCACTTCGCATAGGCCAACTTTGGTCTGCACGTTTTTTACATCCTCGGCCACGATATCGAAGGCTTCGTCAAAGTTAAAGCTAAGCGTGGGGTGAAATTCGGGTGACGGCTTGATATAATCCATCCGTTCCCACCCATTCACAACGGTAAATTCTGCGCCTTCGGCAGCAAGGATGGGGGTCAAAGGGGTTGTTTTGGCGGGGCGTCCAGCGGGGCGGTGTTCGTGCGGGAAATGAAAGCGGAATTCATTCTGATAATCCTCAATCGCCTTTAACGATGTCAGTTCAACGTTGGCATGGCCCGTAAACCGGCGCGGGTCCAACACCCATGTGTCATAACACGCCTCGCCATGGACGATTTGCTGCGCCAATAACCAGCCATGGCCGCCCCCTTCACCCAGACCTGCGCGCAATCCGATGATGCAGAATGCGTTGCGTTTTCCGGGGATCGGCCCAACCAGTGGCGCGCCATCGATTGTATAGGTGATTGGACCATTCACGACCGTGCGAATGCCCGTGTCTGCCAAGGCAGGCATACGTTCAAACGCACCTGCCAACACATCCATAACGCGGTCCAAATCATCGGGGCAAAGCGCATTGACAAAATTCGGATCAATGCCATCCATACCCCAAGTTTTGCAGCCTTGTTCATAGAATCCGACCAGCAAACCACCCTTTTCTTGGCGGCAGTAATAGTCACTGATCGGGCACCGTATCAGGGGCATGCGGTGCCCTGCTTTGGCGATATCTGGAATATCCTCGGTTAGAAAATACTGATGCTCCATCGACGCAACCGGATGATGTACCCCCATCATTGCACCCACTTCGTTCACGCGATATCCGCCGGCGTTCACCACAATATCGCAATCAATGTCCCCATGTTCGGTGTGCACTGTCCACGTGTCATCTTTGTGCTGGGTCAGCGCCGTCACAGGCGTATTGCGATAGACCTCGGCCCCTGCTTTGCGGGCATGATAGGCCAGTGCCTGACACAGCTGCGCAGGATCGATATCGCCATCAAGCGGATCCCAAAGCCCCCCCAACAGATTGTCAGTTGAAATCAACGGGTGGCGGCGCGCGCATTCCGCGGCATCGATCACTTCGAAATTGACGCCCATCCCCCGCGCCATTGATGCGAAATGGCGATAGCCTTGCATCTGTGCCTCGGTATGCGCCAATCGGATGCCACCATCGGCATGGTGATAGTTAATCGGATATTCTGGATCCTCAGACAGCTTTTTATACAGATTGATTGAATGCGTCTTTAGGCCGACCATGGTTTGGTTCATGCCAAAATTCGTGACCTGTGCCGCTGAATGCCACGTTGTGCCGCTGGTCAGCTCATTGCGTTCGACCAGAACGACATCGCTCCAGCCCTCTTGAGTCAGATGGTAGAGCGTAGAACAGCCAGCGATTCCGCCGCCAATCACCACAACTTTGGTACGGGATTTCATCTCGTGCGCCTCCGAAACATTTTAAATCCGATACCGCATCAAATACCAAATCAGGACAAACGAAATATATTTAATATCAAAATATCGAAACGAAATTTTGATTATTTGAAAACAATCAAATCGCGCTTGCGCAAACTGTGGCGAATACACCTAAATCAGACAATTGATCCCCGCGTCAAAGGATTTCAAATGGCTGAACAACGTGCAAAACGCAGCGGACGCACAGAACGCATGGCGCAGCGCATGGCAAAACCAGCGATCGATCCGTGTCCACCCGGCCAAATCGGGGGCGTTTATAAACCGCTAAGCGATGCGGATTTGCGACGCATTTACGACACTGCGCTTGACCTACTTGAAAAACTTGGGATTGGCGAGGTGCCGGACCGACTGCGGGCCGATTTGTTGGCAATCGGTGCGGTGGATAATGGACAGGGACGTATCCTATTCCCTCCTGCATTGGTCGAAGAAGCCATCGATCAGGCGGCCAAGACATTTATCCTGCACGGCCGCGACCCATCAAGATCGATTGAGGTGGGTGGCAATAAAGTCTACTTTGGCACGGGTGGCGCAGCGGTGCAAACACTGGATCTGGACAGCGGCACATACCGCCCCTCGACCCTACAAGACCTGCATGATTTCACACGGCTTCAGGACACGTTGGCAAACGTCAGTTGGTTCACGCGATGCTGCGTTGCGACGGATGTGCCAGACACGTTTGATTTGGACGTCAACACCGCCTTTGCCTTGCTGAAACACACTACAAAACCGACCGCCACATCCTTTACCCTTGCCGAACACGTCGGCCCAATTGTCGACATGCTGGATATCGCAGCAGGCGGCACAGGCGCGTTTTCCAAGCGACCCTTTATCAAGGCGCACATCAGCCCAATGATTTCGCCCCTGCGCTATGGCGCGGACGCGGTCGATGTCGTGTATGAGTGTATCAAATACAACATTCCAATGTCCTGCATTACCGCGGCTCAGGCGGGGGCGACCGCGCCTGCGACACTGGCTGGTTTTCTGGCGCAATCGCTTGCCGAAACGCTAGGCAGTTTACTGATGGTACACGCTATAAAACCCGGGTTTCCGATGATTTTTTCCAATTGGCCCTTGGTGATTGATCTGCGCACAGGCGCGTTTTCGGGGGGCAGCGGCGAAACCGCGGTGCTGAACGCGGCGTCTGCGCAGTTGTCAAACTGGCTGGGTTTACCATCGGGCGTGGCCTGTTCGATGACGGATGCCAAGGCAATCGATGCGCAGTACGGTATGGAAAAGGGCATTACATCAATGGCGGCGGCGCTTGCCGGCGGTAACCTGATCTATGAAAGTTCGGGGATGACCGCGTCCCTGTTGGGCGCAAGTTTTGAGGGGTTTGTTCTGGATGACGAAATGCATTCGCACACCTACCGCGCCTTGCGAGGGATTGAGGTGAGCGATGAAAATCTTGGGTTCGATGCAATTTGCAATGCCGTTCTGGGGGACGGTCATTTTTTAGGTGGTCAACACACCTATGCCGCGATGGAGCGTGACTATTTTTATCCCAAACTCGCCGACCGAAATGAACCGCGAACCTGGGCGGAAAACGGGGCCCAAGATGCATGGATGCGGGCTAAGATCAAGGCGCGAGAGATTTTGCAAACCCACAAACCGACATATCTGACGGCACAGCAAGAACGCGATATCAGATCACGATTCAATATCCTCGTGCCCTGATACATCGGTCAGTCTATCAGCGTGAAACTGTCGGACAGCCACGGCGTCTGCTGCACCACGGCTGAAATGACCTGGTCCCGTAGCAAACGCCGCACTTTCGTGTCAATCAGTTCCAAAACAGATCTTGAACAATCAGGCGTCGAAACGACGGCGATTTTGCGCGAAAACCCCTTGCCGGGGAATCGGTGCATGGTCAGTTTCTGTTGAAACTGTTTTGCCCGCGAAAACAGCAATGGCGTCGTGATTGTCCACCCCGCTCCGGCGGCCACCATTGCCATGAGCGTTTGGTTATTGCTGCATTCGAATTTGTGCGGGCTTGCCAGACCCAAGCGCCGCAGATGCGATTCAATCTGCCGCGCGATGATCAGATTGCTGGAAAACCGCAAGAACGGCAGTTTGGTGCGCCCCTCAAGAATATCCGCCAAGGAATGATCACTAAAGCGCGGCAAGACGATCACAAACGGATCGCGTAACAACGGGCGATCCTGCAAATTTCCTATGTTTGCATCTGGAATGGTCGTAATGCCCAAATCCAAATGTCGGTTCCGCAGTTGGTCGATTATTGTGTGACTTGAATCGGTTTGGTACATGAAATCACACGAGGACATGTTTTTTGACAGGAATACCGCCAGTTCTGGGATGATATCGCTGTCGAAATCTTCAATCGTGCCAATCCTAAGATAGCTTGCCTCTGCGATGCTGCCCGCTGATGCCTCTGCCTTGGCCTTGCGAATGGCGTATAGGGCGTCATCAATGTTACGCAAAAACGCCTGTCCCTTGGGGGTTAAAACCAAGGGTCTGCGCGAATGGTTAAACAGTTCGACGCCAAGGTGGTCTTCTAGATTTCGCAAATGATGAGAGACAGTGCTTATGGTCAAGCCCGTTTCCTGTGACGCGGCCTGCAGCGACCCTTTCTGTGCGCAAATTTGGAACAGCTCTAACCACTTCAGGCTAAGGTCTTTAGGGGCGGTTTGACGGGGCAATGACACTGCCTTTCTTTGGATCTAAACTCTTAGTTGCGAATTTTTGATATTTATGATCAGACGTTATCGCAATAATCAAGGTTTTGTTATCTATTTTAGCAAGCTGTGGATGTTTGAATATTGCAGAAATCGTTGATGAACGCAGATGGGCAAACTTCTGCAGAACAATAATAGGCATAAAATAATAACTTGAAATCTTGGGCCGGGCGCAGCCATCGGCCAAGGTAAATAACAACACACTATCTGATATTTTGAACGGTGCTTCGTTGGGTGATCATGGTGCCATTGTGGCCATCCGTATGGCCGCCCAGAATATGGCTGTAGGCATTGACAGTGTCTTGTCATTATTTGCGTCCGAAGCGGTTATGCTCACCTGCATTGTTGGGCATCATGATGTGTGTCGTATGGCTGTTGTAGAGGCGCTGCACGCCATAGCCGGCGTATACACGCTCGTAAGATCCGTGCTAGTAATATCCGATCATCGGATGCCGCCGTGTGGTTGGCGCTGGCAGCTTTTATTGCGCAGGATTTGATTGAGGCAATGGAGCACAGTTTTGCGAAGGCAGTTTAATGTCGTTGGAGCTGGTGTGTAGCCCGCAAGCTATTGCTGTCAGGACCGCTTTCAGGACCATTTTTCGACAAGCAATAATGATTAAATGTATGATATTAAAATATAATCTATTCCTAGATTAGCCCTCTGGGGGCACCGGCAGATGCAGTGGTGTTGCGTACCGACGCGGAACTCAAAAATCACTCAAAAGGCACTCATAAATTAGCCTTTAGACCGTAAAAACATAATAAAAACAATGCAGTGAGATTTACGCCTGTTCTGGCCGTGGGTACCAGATAATTTTACACTTTCCCTGTAAAATATGGCATTAGTTTCTTATTTCCTAAAAAAGGGAACTCAAAATACGTCAAAAAGGAACTCTTTTGTGTCAAAACTGCGTGGGCGAGATCAAAAAGCTTCTTCGTACGCCCTTGGACCGCTTTCAGGACCGCTTTTCCAAAATGGCACTTCAATAAGCCATTGATAATAAACAACCTTATATAAGTTTGGTTGCATCCCCGGTGCGCCATTTTCCCTACTTTTTCTGAATAAATCAAATGATAACAGTGGGTTGGACCATTTATCGGGACCGCTTTTGGGACCACTTGGGTGGGTTCCTTCTTGAATTGTGTAGATGAACGCAATGGATAAAATTTGATAGCCGAAAGTAATACTAGCTGGAGTGAGAATCTCTTAAGATGACTGGGCACTTTAAACGTTTTTGGAATCCAGTAATTTCTTCATCTTTGACAAGTTTTTGTACTGTCCATGTGCCCATTTCGCGGTGTGGAAGTAATACAGTTGAGAGGGTAGGGAATAGATGTTCTGCTACCTCTTGGTCGTCATAACCTAAGACCGCTATGTCAGATCCGATACGTATGCCATTTTCCTTTAGAACATCATAACAACCAATCGCCATTAAATCGTTTGCGCAAAAAATAGCATCTGGCAGTGCTTCACAGCTTAATAGTTTCAAAGTGGCTTTACGACCTCCCGACGGGAGAAAGTTGCCTTCCACAACTAAAGACGGATCAACCGGTATACCTGCACTACGTAATGCACGTTCATAACCCTCCATACGTTGATCGGACGCTTCCATCCAGGGCTCGCCGGAAATAAATGCAATCCGCTTATAGCCTTCAGCAATCAGAGCCTTGGTAGCATCTTCACCGCCGCGTCGTTCAGCTGGTACTACAGATAAATGTTTTCCATTCGCGTCATAGCAATTTAACAAAACAGATCTATGCTGCTCTAGGCCTATTGGGGGTGTCACGTTGCGGGTCAGGATCGATCCGTAGACAACCCCAAGAACCTGATCGTTTGACCATTTGCGAAGTATTGCTTTTTCATAAGCCTTATCGCCTCCCGTCATTACAATTTCGACCAAGATATTATTCTTCCAAGCCTCTTCTTGGATCCCTTCAATTGAAATTGCCGCAAAGGGGCTTGTAGCGACTTCATCAAACATAACCCCAATAACTTCGTGGCCGGAATTTACAGGCGGACGGCCAACTGCTCGGCGCCGGTATCCTAATTTATTAGCAGCTTTAATTACCTTGTGTCGTGTTTCATCACTGATCCTCATATTGTCTAAACCGTTCAAAACAAAAGAAACTGTCGATTGTGAAACGCCCGACTCAATGGCCACGTCTTTCATCGTGACTCTATGAGAGCGCTGGGAGGATTTAGAGTTCATATTTTTATCCTTTACGAATCGCTAATAAATATTGCTAATATTATTAGCACAAGCTTTTTTTCTGTATTTTTGGTTATTTCACATGCACAAATCAAAAAACAATCGAATGTCTCAGCAGCAGGCAGCAGCTGTTTTGATTTTGCCATTTCTTGTGATCTATATGGTGTTTTTGATTTATCCCTTTTTCCGTGGGATCTGGATCAGTTTCCATGATTGGAATTTGCTGGCTGTTGCTTTTAACCCTGATGCTAAAGAGTTTGTTGGTTTAAAAAATTACAGCCGTGTCATGTGGGGTAAAAACATTACATGGTCTTTCTTTCATAGTCCATTTTGGCAAACCGGAGCGGTTATACTTGCCCTGGTTACTTTCTGGGCAAAGGATGCCGGGCGGTTGAAAAGTTCTTTGGCGTGGCTGATAATTTTTATAGCATTTTTGATCTTTTTTGTCATGGGTCTGTATCCTGATGAAGGAGGTCGCTGGTATGATCGTCGTTTTTGGCCAACCGTAGCAAACACTATCTTGTTTGTAGCGTTAACAGTTCCAAGTGTGACATTTGTTGCTCTCTTTTTAGCGGCAGCCTTAAATCGTGAAACCCGTGCAATGAGCGTTTTGCGAACTCTATTTTTCTTGAGCAATGTCTTGTCTGTGACAGTCGTAACGTTGATTTGGCAGATTATGTTTTCACCACGTCAGGGACTGGTTGCTAATATAACTGAGGCCTTTGGTGGTTCTCCAATTATTTGGCTCACAGATGTTCAATTCGCTATGGCTGCAATTGTGATAACTACGGTATGGTGGTCTATAGGCATCGCTATGATTTTGTTTCTTGCTGGAATGCAAGATATAAGCGCCGAACTTTACGAAGCAGGCGCACTTGATAATGCAAAAGGTCTAAAGGCTTTTTGGTTTATTACGCTTCCTAATTTAAAGCGCACTATGACCGTAGTAGTAGTTTTGCAAATCATTTTGCATTTCCAAGTCTTTGGTCAGGTGCATTTGATGACTAATGGTGGTCCTAATGACACCACACAGGTCTTAGTTCGCTATATATACCAAACCGCGTTCCGCGACAGTGAGTTAGGGCGTGCGGCGGTTATGGCTGTGTTTTTGTTTGTGATCATGGGTGGTTTTTCTGCGATTCAGCTCATTCTTGGAAGAGAGGAAAGCTAATGCTTAGCCGCAGTTACTATGCACTCGTAATAGTTTTGGCAATTCCCGCATTCATTTGGCTTGTGCCTACAATCTGGATGTTGTCCCTCTCATTCCAGCCTAATGATGTTTTAGCTCGAACAACTTCATCTACAGGGTTTGGGCTAATTCCAATTCCATTTACGTTTGAAAACTTTTTTGCGTTATTTGCATTTGGGCATACACCTCTATGGTTTTTTAATTCAATTATTGTTGCGCTAGGTATGACCCTGGGTGTTCTGGTGGTGTCCACAACAGCAGGTTACGCGCTTGCTAGACTAGAGTTTCGGTTTAAACGAGTGGTCGTTGTAATTTGCCTTGTTGGCTTAATGATCCCAGAACAAGCGGTTTTCATTCCTCTCTACACAATGTTCGCAGATTTTGGCTGGCACAATTCCTATCAGGCATTGATCCTTCCCCGTGTGGCTGTGCCGATAGGTGTTTTCTTGATGATGCAGTTTTTCAAAGGCCTTTCAAAAGATATAGAGGAGGCCGCACGACTGGAAGGTGTGGGATGGCTGCAAATCTTTTGGTATGTTATGTTGCCTTTGGCGCGTCCAGCAATGGTGACTTTGGCCATTCTGACGTTCCTATACGCATGGAATGACTATTTATGGCCGCTGGTGTCTGCTCAGAAGCGTGAATACTTCACAATCACGCTTGGTCTCGCCAGTATTCAATCAAATTTCGCACAATCAGAAGGGCTTGGTCGCGTTATGGCCTCTGGGGTTATTGCCTCCCTTCCAGTTGTGGGACTTTTCTTGATCTTTCAACGTTATGTGGTGCGCGCCATGAGCGTTGGTGGGAGCAAGGGTTAACCTGGGACTTTGTCCTGAACAAAAACGTGGGAGGAAATTATGAAACACGTTCTTTTAGGTGCGGCAATAGTAGCCGGAATGGTTGTTCCTGCAGCTGCACAACAAATTTCATTAGGTCGGTTTTTTGGTGCCTGCGAAGATGCCGGAACAGACACAACAACATCCGTTGGTGAAGCGTGCATTATTCAATCTATAATAAATGCGGCATCAGCAGAAATTGATGGTGTGACTGTCGAAACTTTGCCGACAGATTGGGGTAACTATTACGATCAAATCAAAGCCGCTTACGCTAGCGGCACACCGCCAGATGTTCATGTCATGCATCGTCACAGAGTACCAGAATTTGCTGGACTAGGTGCAGTTGCAGATTTGTCGGCAGACTTGTCTGATGCAGGAATTGACACGGCTGATTGGGCACCAGCAGCTCTTGATGCTGTAAGCTATAATGGTGGCATATACGGTGTTCCAATGGATTTCCATGCGAACCTATGGCACATAAATATGGATATCATGGCAAAGGCCGGACTGGTCGATGATGGAAAACCAGTTTTACCAAGTTCACCAGAAGAAATGTTAGAGCATGCGAAAAAAGTTAAAAACGCAACAGGGCATGATTACCTTGCAGCAGATTTTGCGCAATACCCAATCGGCGTACGTTTGACATTAGCTCTGATGTGGCAACAAGGCGCAAATATTTTCGATGGTGATACAGCGACAATTAATAATGACGCAGCCAGAAATGCGGTAACTGCAATGACACAATTGTTTGATGCAGGCACTGCTAATCCACAATTGAACTATGCCGACAGCCAACAAGCATTTTTAAACGGTGAATCGGCAATTCTTGTTAACGGCACGTGGGTTGTTGATTTCTACACCGCAGAGGCGTCTAAGTCCGAGGTGGCTTTGAATAACTATTACGTGGCAGACTTCCCAACGTTGTTTGCTGAAGGCGCTACATGGGCAGATAGCCATATGTGGGCGATACCTGCGTCTTTGAAAGCAAATGATCCTGGAAAATATTCGGCGGCGCTTAAAGTCTTGGCCTTTATCAATGATCACAACATCGACTGGGCTAGGACAGGGCACATGGCCGTACGGAATTCTGTTTTGAACAGTTCTGAATATGCATCATTGGCACACCGTGATGAATATACAGGTACTGCTGCAATTGCGCGTGATACACCACCATCTGCAAAATACGGTGCAATACAAGACGTATTAAATCGTGAACTTCAGGCGATTTGGTTAACAGACAAAGATATGTCTGCTGCATTGGCTGATGCAGAAGCAGAAGTTCAAGATCTACTAGATCGCTAATCTATCGGGGTCCAGTCCTTAAGATTGGGGCTGGACACA
>Ga0213865_10001915_pt1 | contig 13330 bp, 10 predicted proteins | sample PICome_6_FD_160100 | JGI IMG/M metagenome (GOLD analysis project Ga0213865, IMG submission 160100) | Coastal seawater microbial communities near Pivers Island, North Carolina, United States - PICO282 | ecosystem: Environmental > Aquatic > Marine > Coastal | place: USA: North Carolina...
ACATGTTCCCTATCTGCCCGGAGAACAACCCAAGCATCAGTCCAAGGTAATCAAATTAAACACCAATGAAAACCCCTATCCTCCCAGCCCTCTGCTGCACGAAAAGATAGTCGCTGAAATACCTTATCTAAACCTTTACCCTAATCCTCCGGCTAAAGAATTAAGGGAATCCATTGCCCATCATCATGGGCTGAATCAAAACCAGGTTATTGTAGGAAATGGCTCGGATGATATTTTGAATTTATGTGTACGAGTTTACTCTGATAGCGAATTAAAGATAGGTATGCTTGAGCCCAGTTATTCCTTATATGAGGTTTTGTCCGGGGTTCAAGGAAGTGAATTAATTCAGGTTCCTTTTTCAGATGGTCAATTTTCCTTTCGCCCAGAAGAGATCATAAGATCGGGAGCAAATATATTTTTTTTGACCAACCCTCATGCTCCAAGTGGCCGAAACTATCCATTAGGCCAACTGCGTCAAATTGCAGAAAATTTTTCTGGGCTTTTAGTGATTGATGAAGCTTACGCAGACTTTGCTCCAGAAAATGCAATTTCCTTACTTCATGAGTTCACCAATGTTTTTATTACCAGAACCTTTTCTAAGTCTTATTCTCTAGCTGGTTTGCGTGTTGGATATGGATTGGGTTCCCCAAATGTAGTCAATCAATTGGATGAAGTGCGTGAAGTTTACAACCTCGACCGGATCGCTCAAGCCGGTGCATTGACTGCTTTGCTTGATAGAAAATATTTTAACGATTGCCTCAATAATATCATTGAGCAAAGAACCCTTCTTTCCAATAAGTTTAAAGAGTATGGTTGGGATCAAATACCGTCTGCTACCAATTTTATTTTCGTTGAACCTAGAGACGGCCAAGGAACGAAAGGACCATCAGTTGCTCTCTCTCTCTTTAATTATTTGTGCAGTCAAAACATTTTGGTGAGGTACTTCCCAAAACATCCTCTCACTGTTTCATTCTTGAGAATCAGTATTGGCAATTCTAGCGATATGGCTATTTTAAGGGATGCTATAGAATCATGGATGCAACAAAAGCTATAATTTTGGAAAGAAATACTAGTGAAACTCAAATTTCTTTGAGTTTACTGGTTTCTGGAAGTGGAAAACATGAGATATCCACGGGAATACCCTTTTTAGATCATATGCTGATCTTATTTTCTAGACATGGATTTTTCGATTTATCGGTCCAAGCAAAAGGAGATATCGAAATTGATTATCATCACCTTGTGGAGGACTTGGGAATCGCACTGGGGAAGGCTTTTTCCCAAGCGCTTGGAGATAAATCTGGAATCAAGCGTTATGGCTTTTTTGTTGCTCCAATGGACGAAACTCTAGTTACCACTGCTGTAGACTTATCCAACCGTCCTTATCTTTCCTGGTCGGTGAATTTGGAAAACTCGATGGTTCGTGATTTTAACATCCAGTTGTTTAAGGAGTTCTTTCAGTCTTTTTCTAATGAAGTAGCATGTAATTTACACATACGCTTGGAGCATGGCGAAGAACCTCATCATGTTGCAGAAGGCATCTTTAAATCACTCGCTAAGTCTTTAGATATGGCGACGACAATGGAACCCCGCCTAAAAGGGGCTATTCCTTCTACAAAAGGCACATTGTCTAGTTAATTACACATAGGCTTAAGCATTAATGGAACCCCGCAATTTAGCGGTAATCGATTACGGTACCGGTAATCTTAAAAGCGTCGTAAAAGCTTTCGAATTTTTAGGTGCCCAAGTTTCCCTAATACAGGAACCCAAAGCATTCAAGGGCATTGATGCAGTCGTTTTTCCAGGACAGGGAAGTTATGACCAGTGTATGACCCGCTTAAGGAAATCCGGTTTGGATGATGCATTAAGGTCTTGGATTGAGGAAGATCGTCCTTTTTTTGGAATATGTCTTGGCTTGCAGGTACTCTTTGAATCTTCAGAGGAAGGAGATTTGCCCGGTTTAGGTTTATTTAAAGGGAAGGTTAAACGGTTTCGTCTTTCGCAAGAATTAAAGATTCCTCACATGGGTTGGAATAATGTTTCTTGGAACTTACCTTCCGGCCATTGGGTATGTAAGCATTTAGAAAACCAAGACCAGTTTTATTTTGTTCACAGTTACAGGGTGGTCACAGATGATCCTAGGTTAACGACTTTTACTACCGATTACGGAGGCATTTTTACAAGCGGACTATCTTATTCTAATTGCCTTGCCACTCAATTTCATCCGGAAAAAAGCCAATCGAAAGGTATGCGACTGTACCGAAACTTTCTTGAAAACATTGATTAGAAATGGCACAACATAACTTTACTCCCTTTTACCCCCCATTCAAACATGTCTGATCGCGCATCCCTAACCTTTGGTGAATCCACCTACCCTCTTAATGTTCTTACCGGTACAGAAGATGAAAAGGCATTGGATGTCAGGCAGCTTCGAAAAGATAGCGGCTTGATCACATTTGATGATGGCTATGGTAATACTGGTTCCTGCGAAAGCTCCGTTACCTTTATTGATGGAGATAAGGGAATTCTGAGATATCGAGGATATGACATTTCAGAGCTTGCTGAGAAAGCCAGTTTTCTGGAGGTATGTCTATTGCTTTTAAACGGAGAATTGCCCTCTGCAGACGAATTATCTGCCTTTGAAAGCAAGGTTTCCACATTTCAAAACCTCCCGCCCGAGGTTCTCCAATCAATTCAGTCTTTACCCTCCGCCATCCACCCAATGGGCTCTTTAGCGTCCGGCTTACAAGCTTTGGGCGGAGCCTGCAGCCATCTTTGCACGAATGATCGGCAAAAAGACTTAGAGTATTTCGATGATGCTGCTGCATTAATTATTGCCACACTTCCTGCTTTAGCAGCCGCATCTCACCGGCAGAAAAAAGGAGAAGATTTTTTAAATCCCTCACCATCTAAAAGTTATTGTGAAAACTTTCTCACAATGATGTTTGGAAAAGCAGGTGATAGCCAGATCAACCCTTCTTTAAGCAAAGCTTTGGACTTAATCTTTTTGTTGCATGCTGATCATGAACAAAATTGCTCCACCTCTACATGTAGAATGATCGCCTCGGGAGGGGCAAACCCCTTTGCCTCCTTAGCAGGTGCTGTTTCCGCACTTTGGGGTCCATTACATGGTGGTGCCAACATGGCTGTGATCAAGATGCTCAACGATATCCATAGCTCTGGCGATGATGGCAGTAAATTTATTCAGTCAGCTAAGGAAGGGAAATCAAGACTGATGGGCTTTGGTCATCGTGTTTATCGAAACTACGACCCAAGAGCTAAGATTCTTAAGGCTGCCTGCGATCAAGCCCTTTCTGCCCTTGGTGTATCGAGTCCTATACTTGATATTGCGAGAAGACTTGAGGAAGTTGCCCTTCAGGATACCTATTTTATTGATCGTAAACTTTACCCAAATGTTGATTTCTATAGTGGTATTATTCTTCAGGCGATCGGTTTCCCCACGGATACGTTTACGGTTTTATTTGCGATTGGTAGAGCACCTGGCTGGCTGGCTCACTGGAAAGAAATTGCCCTTACTGGAAAAAGAATTCATCGCCCTCGCCAAATTTATCAAGGTGCTAAATTAAGAAATTACATCCCATTGGATCAGCGATAAACGGCCATTTTTCGATCCGATTGCTATCTTCAAAAGTATTATTTTTGGAGATGACTTCCAATTATTTGATCCATATCAAGCCCTGCATAGTTTTTAACACCTTTAATTAATAGCCAAAGTGTATATGCACTAATTATCATACATGGCACACTTATCACGGGAAAACTCCAAAACATCATCGCTCCTACTTCTTCGTTAAATTGGTTTTTATCAACGAACGGTTCAGTAACTACGATGAAGCGTGCTAGAAGAAAATTAAGAAATGCACTTAAGACAAAACTGCCTGCTATCAACCAAGTGCATTTTGAAAGTAATTTTTCAAAGTAAGACACCGTTCCGTTTGTGCTTAAATGGGATTGTATTTTTTCGACATCAAAAATTGCAGGGTTGTAAAGGAATAATTTAACCAATGGTTTTGGTGTTTTTAAGGTATAAATAGTAAAAATTGAAAGCACAAAAGGAATCGCGGTTTCTTTAAGAGCAAACATAAATACCGTACCACCAGGAACCAACCCTATCCCACCTGTTAACAAGGCACTTATAATTCCAAGCACACTAAAGAAATTAATTTTTTCCCTCCTCAAATAATCATAAATCCCGTAACATACAGGAAAAAGAACTGCTACAGCCAAGATTATGGAAGCAACTGAGGTTGAATTCGGAGGCTTGCCTAGTAAAGAAGCAATTTTTTCACCTGCCCAATCATTTCCATAACGAAGTATTAAGATAGGAATTGCTAAATTAAAAACTAAATTGACGAAAAGGTTTTCTCTGGGTTCGATTTTGTTGCTTTTATCTATTTCTAGCATGATTTTACTATTGCATACATGATCTACAAATTTTGTCGCCATTAATGTTAAATGAAAAGCCACATCTCTCTTGTTTAATTTCAGCAGGCCCAACAAGAGAATGGATCGACCCAGTTAGGTTTATATCCAACCCATCTTCCGGTAAAATGGGCTATGCTTTAGCTCAAACTGCCAAGGAATTGGGCATGAAAGTGACATTGGTAAGCGGCCCTGTTTCTATTCCAGCGCCTGAAGGTATGGAAGTGATCAAGGTTGAGACAGCAGAAGAAATGAAATCTGCTATGCTATCGACATTTGATAATGCAAATCTGATTATAATGTGTGCTGCTGTATCTGATCACAGACCTGCAAAATATACAGAGATGAAAATTGTTAAGGACCAATTCCCCTCCCATTTAGAATTAGCCAGAAATCCTGATATCCTAAAACATTTAGGGGAGTTAAAGAGAGAAGACCAGGTATTAGTTGGTTTTGCTGCCGAAACGAAAGAAGTCTTACTTTCTGCGAAAAAAAAATTAGTAGAAAAAAACTTGGACTGGATCATTGCCAATGATGTTTCCAAAGAACAGGGAGGTTTTTCTAGTGATAAGAATGAAGTCGTTTTAATTGGTTCTGGTGGTGAAAAGATGCCGTTCGCTCTTGCTGATAAAGTAAAAATTGCCCAAGAACTTTTAAATGCTATCTACCCATCATGCATAGAAAAAGCCCGCTAGATAAAGTTTTAGGAAGACTCGAGGACCTGGATGAAGTCAACCTCAGTAACCTTGTTCAAAGACTTGCCAGAGAACGAAAACTGCTTGAAACTGTGTTTGATGTTATTCGGGACGGGATACTTGTTCTCGACCAAAAGGGTATTATCACCTATTCGAACCAACAGGGACGCAGGTTAATTGGGTTAAAAAGTGCCTTAGGGGACAAGGTTTCTCTTCTTCGAGCAGCTCCTGATTTAGCAAAATTACTCGGCTTAGACCGCACCTCGGAAATAATTCGTCCAGAAGTTGTAGTCAGAGAAATCCTTATAAATTACCCAGAAAAAAGATATTTACGCATCTATGCCGTTCCAATTGAAGGTACATTTACCGAAAAGATAAGTCCAAAGGACGCAGGTATCACCGTTGTTTTAACGGACATAACGGAAGACAGATCGAATGTTGCAGAGCAGATTGAAAATGAAAAAGTTTCTAGCATAATGGATTTAGCTGCTGGAGTAGCTCATGAGCTTGGAAATCCGCTCAACTCAATCAATATACATTTGCAACTCTTACAACGCTCGATTGAGAAGAATAAATCTGAATCGATACAGGATAAAAAAACAGAAAAATCCTTAGACTCTGCCATCAAGGAAGTACAAAGACTTGATTCGATTATTACCCATTTTTTAAAAGCAATCCGTCCAACGATTCCTGATTTTAAGGAAGTTAATCTGCTCAAAGTAATTGAGGATATACTTTATTTAAAAGAAAAAGAATTAAACAGTAAAAATATTAGTATAAAACTTGATAATCAAGGGAAAGACCCAGTTTTAGAAGCTGACACAGAGCAAATTAAGCAGGTATTTTTTAATGTGATTGGAAATGCAATGGATGCTATCTCCGATAACTCAGAAATTAGCATACTAATTTCTCGGGAGGATGAGTACATTACTGTGCAAATAATTGACCGAGGAGCTGGTATAAAAAAAGAAAATGTTTCAAAAGTGTTTGACCCTTATTTCACCACCAAGAAAAAGGGAAATGGAATAGGAATGATGGTCGTACACCGAATTATGAGAAATCACGGGGGTGAGGTTGGCATTGATAGTAAATATGGTTCTGGAACAATCGTTACTCTTAAATTTCCAAACCAAGGAAAAAACCAACGCTATTTAGAGCAAAAGTAAGGTCCTTTATGAAACCTAATATTTTGGTAGTCGATGATGAAAAACACACACGTGATGGGTTGGAATTAGCTTTAGAGGATGAATTTGAGGTATTTTGTGCAAGTAGTGCCAAACAGGCAATTGCTGCACTCGACCAAGAAGACTTTGAAGTGGTTCTAACAGATCTAAGAATGCCAGGAGATTCAGGAATGAATGTAATAGACCATTGCCTGCGTCATTCAAGTAAACCCCTATGTATTATGATGACTGCCTACGGAGAAGTGGATGTAGCCGTAGAAGCGATGAAGCGGGGGGCGTTCGATTTCTTACCTAAGCCAGTTAATTTAGAACAGCTTGAATTGCTTATTAAGAGGGGATTGAAAGTAAAAAAAGGAACAAAGGAAGGACTGCAATCACCTGTCATGTTGGAAAAGAAATCCAAGATCGAAGGAATTTTAGGGAATTCACCTGCCTTGGAGGAAGTTACCAACAAAGTGCGTTTGGTTGGTCCTTCCAAGGCGACCGTTTTATTAACTGGTGAAACTGGAACAGGGAAAGAATTGTTTGCTCAGTCTATCCACCAAAACAGCGACCGTTCCAGTTTACCCTTTGTTACGGTTCATTGTGCCGCACTCCCTGCTAACTTGCTTGAGAGTGAATTGTTTGGTCATGAAAAGGGTGCCTTTACTGGTGCTAGTGAAAAGCGAATTGGTCGGTTTGAGTCTGCGAATAGAGGGACTTTATTTTTGGATGAAATTGGAGAGATCGATTCCTCCACCCAAGTGAAATTACTACGATTTTTGGAATCAAAAACTATTGAAAGGCTCGGTAGTTCAAAGACTCTTGAACTGGATGTTAGGTTGGTTTGTGCCACAAATCGCAACCTTCTGAAAATGGTGCAGGATGGAGAGTTTAGGGAAGATTTATATTACCGGTTAAATGTCGTTTCTATACAATTACCCCCCCTGCGTAAAAGAGGAGATGACCTATTACTACTCATTACCCATTTTTTGAACTATTACTCCGACGAAAATGGATTTGAGGTGCCCCGTCTCAGTGAACCAACTCGTTCAATCCTGCAAAAATATAATTGGCCAGGAAATGTTCGTGAGCTCAGAAACTTTTGCGAAAATTTAGTCGTTTTGAAACGTGGTGAAGAAGTGTTTCCTCATGACTTAGACCCTCGCTTTACTTTGATTAATCCCCCGGTTGACCAAGGGGGAAATGTCCCTGTCTCATCCTTATCGGTGGAAGAAAATGAGAAGAGGCTGTTAAGAAACGCTTTGGTCGAATCGGATGGAAATAAGACGAAAGCTGCTCAATTATTGGGTATAAGCCGTCGCACACTTCATCGAAAGCTAGATCGTTGGCCAGAGCTCGATCTCAAGTAAATATCTTTTTGAGATGGCTGCTCGGGCTGGATTCGAACCAGCGACCAAGTGATTAACAGTCACCTGCTCTGCCACTGAGCTACCGAGCATCAATGAATTTAAAATACCAAGAACAGCAAAACTGTCAATGCAGACAAGACCGGTTAATCAATCCGAGCTAAATTAAAAATTAAATTCAACTCCTAAGCTTGTCGTTCGTGGTACACCGGGTCGTAGCCCATCAGGCATGTCGCTCGCCACATATTTTTTATCCCTCAGATTCGTAATTTTTGCAAAGATTTCGATCCCATCAGAAAGAAGATAAAACCCAGACCAATTGAGTATGCCGTATTCATTTATTTGAGTATCGTTGGATGCATTTGTGTATACATCGTCCTGCCAATGATAATTTAAATAAGAACTCCAGCTCTCAAAAACTATACCGATACGGGCATTGTATTGAAAATCGGGTACATAAGGAATGCGGTTACCTGAAGTTCCACCAGAATAACGGTCCTCACTGTTGAATCCTGTGGAAGATTTAAATTCTGCATGGGTGAAGGTAGCTGCAACGCTGAGTGGAACTTGAAAAGATCCTTCCTGGTTCAAATCTTTAGATAGCATAAGTTCCACCCCATCAATCGATGCTTTTCCTATGTTTCTGGATGCATCCCCGAGACCGCTGGCAAGCGAAGGAACTGCGAGCATGTCTTTAATAGATGTATGAAAGTAAGCCAGTTCATAGTTGATGAAATTTAAAGAGCCACGAGAACCCAGTTCAAACCCAAGAGACCTTTCTTCTTCTAAAGATCCGTCTGCAGCATGGTAACCTGGCAAGGCATGGCCTTGATGGACCCCAATAAATGTGAGGTGGTCTCCGAGATCGTAAGTGGCTCCTGCTCCCAGCAAAACATCTTTAACACTGGATTTTCTATTCTTATACTCATATTCAGCATTCGTAAAGCGGATGCCAGGAGTAAAAGTAACCCGATCTAAAGAAATCTTATCTGTCAGGTAAGTTTCCCAGACCCTAGAAATACGATCCTTACCCGAACCCTTTGATTTTGTTGTAGAGGAATTATAAGCAAGGGCAGCGGTGTGATCACCTGCATTCGAAACATCATAGATATCTTCGGTGTAATCCTTGTAGGTGTAGTGATCCTTGGTGTATCGACTCCCGATTTCAAAGATATGGTTTTCCCACTCTTTTTGAAGGGATGCCTGAATACCTGTATTTTTGTAATTTCGATCGTTGTGCTTGTATAAAACCTGACCGGTTCCATCGTAGCTTGCCGTATCGTTCATGTCTCCAGAGCCGCGCAAAAGATTTACATGGTTTATACTACTAAAAGCACCTTGGCCAATGGCTTGCCAATCTTCGAATGAATTATTTTGGGAGTTAAAAGCCCTTACTTTTCCTATCTTGTACCAGTCTCGGTCGAATTCGTTATGAAAAATAGTGGTTCTAAATTTCGTTTCTGGATCAATTTCTTTGAGATATCTTAAGTAGTATCTGGTTTGAACCGAATCCATGTTATCGAATTTTGTGTTGTGATAGCGCTGGTATGGATTGGCAGCGAAATCCTCGGTACTTAAGCCAATGTAACTGACATCCGCATCCAAATTCGTTCTTCCAGCCTTAAATTCAAGGTAATCATCTTCTCCAAATTCATACCCAAGTTTGAGAGAGACATCTGTTTTAGAAACCGGGGCATTTCCCCCAACCGAATTTCCCAAAGCATTGATTGTTTTAAAACCGTCTGTTCGGTGGTCAAAAATTTCTACGAGAAAACCAAGCTTTCCGCTGCCCAAGTCCGTTTTTCCTCCTGAATAAGCATGAGCTACCCTCTCGTTATCTTCGCCATAAGAAACCCTTAGGTGTGAAATTTGGTTCTCTGGAATGGGTGTCGATAGGTAATTGATTACCCCTCCAATGGTGTTTGGGCCTTGGGACAACTGGCTTGACCCTTTGAGAATTTCGAAGCCTGACATCCGCCCAGCTGTGGGTGAGTAGTAAGCCGCAGGATCGGAAAAGGGAGAGGGAGAGGAAGGAATGCCATCCTCGAGGATGGTCACTTTGGCAGAACGGTGAGAGTCAACGCCCCGCAAACTAATATTGGGAAACAGGCCATAGCCATCTTCTGGTCGGAGATAAACTCCAGGAACTTGTCGAAATACTTCATTTACATCCGTATGAAAAAAGGGCGTTAACTCAGTAGAACCTAAAATCGCGCCCGTGCCTTCCAGCTTTGGAATATCCTCTTGTGAGCCAATTACATTAAAAGGAGATAGATAGTCCGCTTGGTTGCTTTCTTCCCCGTGACTACTAATAAAAAGGAAAAGAAACAAAATGAAAGAGCTAAGATGTAATGTAGAATTTTGAAACATGAGATAATTTATTTATTGAGACCGAATCTCAATTGATACTGAGACTCATTCTCATTAAGATGCATGCTTGTCAAGAAGGATTGGAAATTTGGTATACTAATGAATTTGACCCAATTGATAGAAAACAATTTGATTAGTAAATCATGCTCCTGTAGTTCAATGGATAGAACATTGGTCTCCGGAACCGAAGATCTGGGTTCGACTCCCAGCGGGAGTGCCAGTATCGTTGATGCATTTCACATCAGTTCCTAATGGCGACTTGAACTTTTTGGATTATTCGCAAACGAGTGGAACGAAATAAGCATCCGTTTCTTGAAGATTTTTTGAATCACAATACGATTTTTACTATGGAGAATACTCACATTCAACTTAAAGAAAAACTGGAAGCTCATCCAATTTTTCATTCTTTACGAACCTTGGATGATCTTAGGGTATTTATGGAACACCATGTTTACGCGGTTTGGGACTTTATGTCATTACTCAAGGAGTTGCAGAAACGAATTTGCCCATCTGGGTCACCCTGGTTACCCAATGGCAATAGTAATGCGGTCAGGTTAGTGAATGAAATTGTTTTAGAGGAAGAGTCAGATGTAGCGAACCCAAATTTCAATGACCGATATGCAAGCCACTTTGAAATTTATTTAAATTCTATGTTGGAAGTGGGAGCATCTACCGAGGGGATAAACAATTTTATAGAAGTAGTTCGTGAAAAGGGGGTTAAATATGCTTTATCTTCTCATGCCATTCCGCACTCTTTGACAAAATTCATGCGTTTCACCTTTGACACAATCAGGGATGGTTCTACTCATCAAATCGCTGCATCCTTTGCCTATGGCCGAGAAAACTTAGTGCCTGTTATGTTCTCTCGAATACTGAAGAATTGCGGAGTAGACCAGCAACAGGCCCCCCTTTTTCATTATTATTTGGAAAGGCATGCCCATCTTGACGGTGAGCAACACGGCCCGATGGCAGAAGAGCTTTTGGCTTCCCTCACAAACGGAGATGTTGTTAAGGAAAAAGAAGCAGACAGGGTTGCTGAAAGTAGTATTGAAGCGAGAATTAAACTATGGGATGGAGTTTTAGAAGCCGTTAGGCACAGGGGCAAGAACCCATCTTAAACAAGTTCCAATTCGAGAGTAAACTCTTCTCGACCACCCGGTGAAACAAAGAGTGCGGTTTTGTTCTCAGCGGCATTGGGAGGAGACATCCAAGGTTCCACACAAAAATAGGGTGCACCACTCTTTGTCCAGGTGACATAGGTGAGTCGAGAGCCTTTTCCACTCCAGCTCGCTTCGTTTAAACGAATAGTTTCTTCTCCATTTAAAAGCGATATTTCAGCTTCTGGAGATTCTAGTTGATAATGAACCCTATTGATGAGCTTTTCATCCCCAAGGGGCACGGGGTAATTAGTTTTAGGACAATCCAGCAATGTGCCGTCGGGTTGATACTGAAATGCTTTTTTAGAAGAAATTTGCAGTAGATGGTTGTCGAGAGATAAATCCTTACACCAGGGCACCTGAAAATAAGGATGGAGCCCGGCAGACCACGGAATAGGCTCCCTGCCCTCATTTTCTAATACCAGACTAATTTGCAGGGAAAGTTCCAAAAAATGGTAAATTACAGTAAAGGTGTATTCGTAAGGGTAATAATTTTTAAAATGGTCGTCCTGCACCATTTCCACTTCAAAGCCAGCCTGGTCCATGGATCGGATTCGAAAGGAAGCATCTTTAGCGAATCCGTGCTTGGGCATTTTACGAACGCAACCATCGGGAGCCCTCCATTTTTCAAACTCGTTTTGATGGGTGCAAGTGCCTGAGAAAGGAAAGAGAATGGGAATACCCCCATGTACTTCAGGCAAAGGCTGATTCTCGACGCTCTCTGGCCAGTAAATAACATCTCGAACAGAACCATCTCCCATATTGATATGCCAATTGAGGAGCCTAGCTCCTGCTTCTGGACGCACGAGAAAGGTGGAAGGGCCAACATCCCACCTTTTGATTTCCATGTTTTGGTAATTGATTGTTTCCAAGCTAATATTGAACTGACCTTTCTTTCCTGTTTGCGCAATGTTAATCAAATACCAAGATAATTAGTTTTTAAACCATGGTTCAATTTGTATTCCATTTATCCTTACTTTTGCTCACAACTTTATCGTTGTTGGGAACGGAAGACAATCCATCGAGCCAAGGCGAAGGAAATATCTCAGAAGCTCCAGTAAATAGGCAGAAGTCGGCCTATGTCATACCTATTAGAGACCAAATTGGCCCTCCAATACTCGACATACTTCGTCGCGGAATGAAGGATGCGATCGAACAAAATGTTGATCTAGTCGTTTTAGACATGGATACTCCCGGAGGCGAATTAGGGGTTACCCTAGAAATTATGCAAGAAATTTTGGATTCCCTTGGATCATGGGAAGGAAAAATACTTACCTTTGTAAACAAAGAAGCGATTTCTGCTGGAGCTTACATCGCCATTGCAACTCAAGAGATTGCTTTCGCTCCCTATTCTCAAATTGGGGCAGCGGAGGCAGTAAGTGGAGGAGGTAGAGAAATTGACCCTTCGATGAAGAGAAAAATTAACTCTTACCTCAAAGCCAAAATCCGAAACTTTGCTGGCTCTTACAAATACCGATCGCAGATTATGTCGGCTATGATGGATGCGAATGTGAGCCTTGTGATTGAAGGAGAACCTCTTCGTGCCGCTGATGGTTCCTTGATTAAGAAGGCTGGAGAATTACTTACGCTTACGGGAGAGGAAGCTGTGAAGACTTATGGGACACCTCCCCAACCCCTTCTGGGGATCGGGGTATTTCAAAGCATCGAAGATCTGCTGAATCAAAGGTGGGGGGCGAATCAGTATCAATTGATTAAAATGGAGATAAATTGGGCAGAGGAAATCGGCTTGTGGTTGAATGGAGTGGCTCCCTTGTTGCTCAGTGTTGGTTTGGTCTTACTTTTTATTGAGTTCAAAACCCCTGGCTTTGGAATTTTCGGCGGCTTAGGAATTGGCTTTATATTAGTTTTCTTTGCCTCAAAATATGTTGCAGGTCTAGCGGGGCAGGAAGAACTTTTACTCTTTCTTGTTGGGGTCTGTTTAGTACTGGTGGAGATTTTTCTGGCTCCTGGTTTATTTTTACCCGCTATGTTGGGCCTGGCCCTGATCTTCGGGTCTTTGATATGGGCAATGGCCGATATTTGGCCGGCTCAGGAAATTACTTGGTCCATCGGCCTATTTAAAAAGCCTTTGGTCGAATTGGCCCAATCACTTGGCCTTGCTTTTATCTTGGGTT
>Ga0213865_10001919_pt1 | contig 13317 bp, 9 predicted proteins | sample PICome_6_FD_160100 | JGI IMG/M metagenome (GOLD analysis project Ga0213865, IMG submission 160100) | Coastal seawater microbial communities near Pivers Island, North Carolina, United States - PICO282 | ecosystem: Environmental > Aquatic > Marine > Coastal | place: USA: North Carolina | collected...
CCGCCGTGGGCATCAGCGCGTTGGCTTTGTCCATGACCGCAATCCCGGCCGGCGTGGGATTTTGGCTGTCCGGAGGCCATGTTGCCCTGGCTGCACACCCAGAGGCTGGGGAGGCCTTTCTGGCCGCAGTGGCCCTGGCATGGGTGGGAACGGCAGCAGCATTGATGCTGTTCAATGCCTTGATCAAAAGGACCAACGCCTTTTTTGCGAGTTCCGTGACCTATGTGATTCCCTTGTTTGCCCTCTTTTGGGGTTGGATGGATGGGGAATGGCTTGGTTGGCCCCACTTGATGTTCGGCGCCATTGTGCTCAGCGGAGTGCGGTTGGTCGCCAAGGGGTAGGGGGCGTTCCGCGGTCCTTACTCGAGAATGTCGCCCCTTAGGCGGCGGAAGCGCTTGCGGGCCTCAACGGCATATAGGCTACCCGGAAATTCATTGAGCAACCGTTCGTAAAGCCCTTGGGCCACATCGGGGGCGCCAAGCTGATTCTCGTGCAGGTCTGCCAGGCCGAAGAGGGCATCGTCGGCGAGGATGTCCATGAAGTGCAGTTCCAGGATTTCTTCATAGTGGCCGATGGCCGTATCGAAGGCCCCGCGCTGCATGGCGATTTCTGCTCGAATCAGCAGAGACTCGTCCTCCAGGGTGTGCAAGGGATAGGTGGTGGCCAGCGTATCCAAGGTGGCCAGCGCATCGTCCAATTGATTCCGGTAGCGCAACAAGTCCGCCCGAGCAAACATTTCCATGGGGGCCGTGAGGGTGTCCATGTTGAAGTTGTCCGTGATCAACAAACTGAGGTCGATGGCATCGTTGGAGATGAGCTTGGAAGTACTGGCCTTCAGAATATCGAGCTGTGCTTGTGCCCAGTTGAAGTCGCCGGTGTAGTAGCTCACCCTGGCGTTGCGAAACTTGGCTTTCTGGCCCAGCAGGCCTTCTTTGTGGTCGAGGTCTACCTGACTGAACAGCAAAGAGGCCGTCCAAACATCGTCTTGGAACACCAGGACGTCCCCCAACATCAACTTGGCTTCATTCCGCGCGTCCAAGGGCAAGCCGGGCATGTCTACCGCACGTTGCAGGACGGCTTCTGCTTGGTTCGCATCGTTGAGGTAAAAGGCCAATAGTTGCGCCCAGTCGGTCATGATTCCGCAGGTTCCCGGAGCCTCACCGAGGTCTTGCAGTGTGGCCTTGTATTGGTTGGAGAGGGTTTCCGCTGCCAATGAATCGAGGGGGTAGGTGCCCGTGACCTGCTCGGTTTTGACCTTGAGCATGGCCTGTCTTGCGGCGTCGTAGCGGGCGGAATTGGGCCCTTTGGCGGCGACGAGGGCGTAGCATTCATAGGCGGTTTCCAGGTCGTTGTTCTTGGCCGCTACTCCCGCCAAATCCATGAGGCGTTTGCCGTCTTCTCCATTGCGTTGGTCGAGGGCCTTGACATGGGCCATGGCGCTCAGGAAGTCGCGCTGTTGATTGAACACCCAAACGAGCAATTCCAGATAGACCGTGGCCTCGGGCCTTTCTTGTGATGCCTTCAGCACCTTGCGGCGCACCATGTCGGCTTGGCGAACGTCATCGGCGACGCGGAGGTTGCGGTTGAAGCTGTTCTGCACCGTGCGCAGATAGTTGGGGCGTTGGTTGAGCAGCTCCATGAAGCTGTCGACCATGCCTTCGTAGTCGCCCCTCAAGCCTTGGAGATTGGCGAGCTCGTAATGGTATCCGTAGGTGTCTTTGCCGTTGCGTATGGCCTGCTCGTACGTGGCCAGTGCGCGGTCGAGTTGGTCGAGTTTGATGAAGGCCTCGGCCAACCTTTTGGTTGGTCCCCTTCCTACGGGCAGGTTCTTTATGGCTTCATCGAATGCCTCTTGCGCCTCTTCATCACGGCCGATGCGGAGGTACAAAGCACCGAGGTCCACTTGGGCCATGCTCTTGTCGCGGCTTTTCTTGAGGCGCGATTTCACAATCTGCTCTGCCGTATCGAAGTCTTCCAGCTCCAGGAGCGTGTTCAGGTACATGTCGTACACCGAAGGGTCCTTCTTCCAGAGGTTGTCGAGGTAGAGCCTCGCCTGTTCGAACGCGCCAGTATTGTAGTAATAGGTGGCGAGCTCAAGGTCACTTTGGGCGGAGGCTGTGCCAGCCCACCCTCCGATGCCGAGCATGCTTCCGACCAAGGCCGCCAGGAGATATGTCTTCACGGCCTTCACGGCTGCGAGGGGATGGAGGCCAATGCGCGGGCGGTTGAATCTGCTGTGAAGATGACGCCGTCGAGGTTGAAGGTGCCGCGTTCCAGAAATTTCAAGGCGATGTCGATTTCCTCGAGGAGGTGCGACGCAATGCGGAGCTCGTCAGCGGCAGAGCGGTTGAGATAAGCCGTATCGATGGGGGTGCCTTCTGCGTCCACGGTGGCGCCGTCGACGATGGCTTCGATGAGCAGGCCGATTTGCCGGCGTGTGCGGCTCAATTCCTGTTCGATGCGGCGGTGCCTTCCCGGTTGACGGCGCAACATGCGGCGGCGCTGATCGAGGACATCGAAAGGCTTGCCCTGTTCGAGGTTGACGACGAGCCCAACCATCATGGATTCTATGGCCATCAAGGCGCTGTCCGCCTTGGCAAAGGCAGGTGCGGCATCTTCCAAGGGGGCCTGGTGAAATACGGTTTCAGCACTGTCGAGTGCGACCAGGGTCTGTTGCAGATTAGCGAGGTGTTCCGCACCGGGTTTGGGTCCGCATCCGGAAACCAACAAGGCGGTTGCTGCCGCGAGCAATAGCATGGGATAGGTCCGCAGCATCATGAGATGGTGTCGAACCCGGTGTAAGGCTGGAGGGCAGCAGGAATGCGGATGCCATCAGCCGTCTGGTGGTTTTCGAGCAAGGCCGCCACGATGCGGGGCAAAGCCAAGGCGCTGCCATTCAAGGTGTGAACCAATTCTGGTTTGCCCTCGCCATTGCGAAAACGGCATTGCAGGCGGTTGGCCTGGAAGGTCTCGAAATTGGATACGCTGGAGACCTCCAGCCACCGCTGTTGGGCCGCTGACCACACTTCGAGGTCAAAGGTCAACGCGGCGGTAAAGCCGAGGTCGCCACCGCACAGGCGCAGCGTCCGGAAGGGCAGCTCAAGGTCGCGCAGGAGCCCCCGAACGTGCTCTACCATACCCTCGAGCGAGGCGTAGCTGTTTTCGGGCTTTTCAAACCGAACGATCTCCACCTTGTCAAATTGATGAAGGCGGTTGAGGCCGCGCACATCCTTGCCGTAAGAGCCCGCTTCGCGTCGGAAGCACGGAGTGTAGCCGCACAGTTGAATGGGGAGGTCTTCGGCCGAAAGCAGGTCTCCGCGGTAGAGGTTGGTCAGGGGCACCTCCGCGGTAGGGATGAGGTATAAATCGTCGTCGGCGCAGTGGTACATCTGGCCTTCCTTGTCTGGCAATTGACCAGTACCTCTGCCAGAGTCGGCATTGACGAGATGGGGAGGGATGAACTCTTCGTAGCCTGCCTTGTCTGCGCGATCCAGGAAGAATTGAATCAATGCCCGCTGAAGCTTGGCGCCCTTGCCCCGGTAGACGGGAAAGCCTGCGCCCGAAATCTTGACCCCAGCTTCGAAGTCGATGAGCTTGTAGCGGTCTGCCAATTCCCAGTGTGGCAAAGCGGCGTCACCGAGATTGGGCTTCTCACCTTCTTCGGCGACCACTTCATTGTCGGCCTCGGTTTGTCCGGATGGCACACTGTCGTGTGGGCGGTTGGGCAGTTCGAGCAAAGCGGATTCCTGTTGGGCAATCAGGGCTTTTTGCTGCTCGTCAAGGACGTGGATCTTCTCCTTGAGTGCGCCCATGTCAGCCCGGCGTTGCTCCGCTTCTTCCTTTTGGCCTGATTTGAACAGCTCACCAATCTCACGGCTCGCGGAGTTTTGTTGGGCCTTGAGGTCGTCGACCTCTTTTTGGGTGTGGCGCCTTTCCTCATCCAAAGCGAGGATGCGGTCCAGCATGGGGGCGGCGTCAATGCCGCGCTTGGACAAGGCCTGTTCGAGGGCGGCGCGGTCGTTGCGGAGAACCTGAAGGGTCAACATGTCTTGTAAAAATACGACGGTGCCCCCTCCTTTACAGGATGAGGGCACCGTCATTTGCCCTTGTTGGGCATTCAGTTGTGTTTGTGATCAGGCTTCAGCCGCCGGAACGACGGAGACGAAGCTCTTGTTCCCCTTGCGGCGGCGGAATTCCACCACACCATCAGTCAGGGCGTACAAGGTGTGATCCTTGCCGATACCGACGTTGGTTCCAGGGTTGTGTTGTGTACCGCGTTGGCGAACGAGAATGTTGCCCGCAATGCACACCTGACCGCCATAAATCTTGACGCCCAGTCGTTTGCTTTCTGATTCGCGGCCGTTCTTAGTCGAGGCCGCCGCCTTTTTGTGAGCCATGGTTCAGGAATTTATTCTTCAGACTTGTCTTCGCTCGCCTTCTTGGCCGCGGGCTTCTTAGCTGCTGCGGGCTTCTTGGCCGCTGCGGGCTTCTTGGCCGCTGCGGGCTTCTTGGCCGCTGCGGGCTTTTTAGCTGCCGGCTTCTTGGCCGCTGGCTTGGCTTCTGCCTTGTCCTCACCGTCTGCAGCCTTTTTGGCAGCCGCTTTCTTTGGCTTGACACCCAAGGCAATGTCCTTGATGACAATCTCAGTGAGAGACGGACGGAATCCGTTCAACTTCTGGTAACCCTTGCGTCGCTTCTTTTTGAAAACGAGCACTTTGTCACCTTTAAGGTGGCGTTCAACCGTGGCATTCACGGCTGCGCCGGGGACTGCGGGGGCGCCAACGGAAACTTTGGAGCCGTCATCCACGAGGAGCACCTGGTCAAAGCTGACTTTGGCGCCCTCATCGTGCTTCAGACGGTTCACATAGAGCCGTTGATCTTGCTGTACCTTATACTGGTGCCCTGCAATTTCTACGATGGCGTACATGATGGTCCTCTTTTTTTGAGGGGTGCGAAGATACGCGATTTTGAATGCGCTTGAAAGTCTGGGCGATTTCTGAGTGGGAAAACCACGACTTCAAGGGTTTACAGCTTCGAGAATGGCTTCCCAAAGTCCAAAGGCATCCGAAAATTCCGCGGTGATGTGTTGCCATCCATGGGCGCTGAGGGCGGCAGATGTGGTCGGGCCAATGGCCACGGCGCAGGTGGGCGCAGGTCCGGTCCAGGCCTCAACGTTGGAGGGCGAAGTGAAGCACACCACATCAGCGGTTGGGGCAGGAATGGTGCTGGGCACAGTGTGGTAGTGCACCCAAGGGTGGAGTTGGGCCTCAGTGCTGGTTTCTTCCCAGCGTTTCATGGAAAGCGCACCATGGGGGATGGCCACGTGCTCTGCACGGGTGCGTGCGCGGGCAAATGCGTTCCAAGCGGCCTGGGGATCACCTTGGCCGACATAGCCAATGCGGGTGATCACGCTGGCCTCTAATGATGAGGCCGTGCCATGGCCGGGAACAGCGATGCGGGCCGATGGGTATGCTCGGAGCCATTCCAGGGCCGCATGTCCGGCACCTGGGCTGCCCAGCCACACCCAATTGGGGCCTTCGGGGCCCCAATGCGCCGAAATTGTGGGATTCGAGACCGGCTCAATGTCAATCAGGGAAGACTCGACAAGGGTCATTCCATGGCCTTGGGCCAAGCGTTGAAGCACGCTGTCCGTCTTTTTTGCTCGGGTAATGTGCACCGTGAGCGGGGCGTCCTGGCGAAGGGCCTTTAGTGCGTCATCAGCGGTAGGTGCGGTGATTCGGCGCGGACCTGAGGCCGTTTGAAGGAAGCAACGCAATTCTGACTTCGCATCATCCCAATGGGCGCCAAAGGGCAATTGACAGCCGCCTTCGAGGGCCCTCAATACAGTGCGTTCGTTGTCGACTCCACTGTGCGCCGCGGGATCGGTTAAGTGCGAAAGGAAGGCGGCTTTGGGGTCGTCTTGCCGCATTTGAAGGGCCAGGGCACCTTGTGCAGGTGCGGGCACGAACATCCGTGGATCGAGGCTGTGTCGCTTGACCCCTTCTAACCCGAGGGCCAGGCGATCGAGCCCCGCTTCGGCCAGTACGATGGCGTCGTAACGGCCTGATTGCAGACGTTGCACGCGGGTAGGGACATTGCCCCGCAGGGCTTCGATGTTCAGGTCTGGGCGCAGCAGGAGCAACTGGTCCCTTCGGCGCACGGAGGAGGTGCCCACCACAGCGCCGGGTGCGAGTGGCAACCATGGTCCTGCTGTTGCGCGGTCCTCTCGGATGAGCAAGGCGTCGCGTTGGGATGCGCGCTGGGGCACGGCGACGATGGAGAGGCCAGGGGGTTGGCGGGTTTCCAGGTCTTTGTGGCTGTGCACCGCAACATCGATGCGACCGTCGAGGAGGGCGTCCTCAATTTCCTTTGTAAAAAACCCCTTGCCCTCGAGTTTTTCGAAGGCCTGTACCTGTTCTCGGTCCCCTTGGGTGGACAGGACGATGATTTCCGATGACCCGCCGGCAGCGGCGATGAGGTCGCGCACATGGTGCGCTTGCCACAGGGCGAGGTCACTGCCCCGCGTGCCGATGCGGAAATGGGAGGATTCAGGCATGTTGCCTCAGGGTTTCTCCAGGTGTTCCATGACGGCTTCTCTGGCCAATTTCATGGGGACGGAGACGTATTTCTTTTCGAGGTAGGCGACAATGCGGTCTACCAAGCTCCGGGTCTCTCCGTCGAGTTCTGCGAGCTCATCCGCGAACACTTCACCCAGCGCCGTGTTGCGCACAGCGGCGAGCAGGGTGGGCAATTCGCGCAGTGCGATTTCCACTTCGCGCTGCTGCAGGCGGGTGGCGAGTTCGGTCAAAGCGGCATCGATGATGCGCTGGCAATCACCGAGTGCAGTCCGACGTCCGGCGACGTTCTGGTCGGCGAGCGGCTTGAGCTCGGCAATGCCGGTGACCGTGGCATGCGTGGCCGACTTGAATGCCTCGGTGACCCCTGAAGGCACGCTGAGGTCAAGGACGAAAGTCGGCTTCTCATGCAGCAATTGGGCTTCGGCTTCACCGAGGATGGCTTGGTCACTGCCGGTGCACAGAAAAATCCCAGCGGGCCCAGCTTGCAAGGCGTCTGGAAGCGCAGTCAGGTCGCCCCATTGCCAGTTGCGTGGCGCAGCCAATGCTTCCGCTTTCTGGACGGTTCGGTTCAACACCTGAACAGCTGTGTAGCCTTGCTTCTCGAGGTAGCGGGCGATGTTGGCGTGGGTCTGTCCAGCGCCGATCATCAGGACAGGGGCGTCTGTCGGTACGCCTTGTTCAAGAAATGCCTTCCAGCCCAATGCGTTGACGGAAACGCTGCGCTTGGCGATGTCAGTTTCCGTGAAAATGCGCTTGGCCGTCTCTACGGCCATTCTTTCGGTGATGCGCAATTGGTCGCCGGCAAGTCCCCATTGTCTCGAACGTTCGAGCGCTGAACGCATCTGGGTCAGGATTTCACGCTCACCAAGCACCATGGACTCCAGGCCTGCGCAAACCCTGAGCAAATGGCGTGAGGCCTCTTCGCCATGGAGGACCATGGCGGTGCTCATGAGAGAACGCAACTCCGCAGCATCGGGCTCAAAGACTTGGAACAGCTGTTGTAGCCGGCCCATGCAGAAGTACGATTCGTCGACGATGATGAACTCGACGCGGTTGCAGGTGGTGAGGTAGGCGATGCCTTGCACCCCAAGGGTTTCCTTCAGTGACGTCAGAAAGGCTTCTTGCCGGTCTTCGGGCACATGCAATCCTCCGATGCGCGAGATGGGCGCATTGCGGTGATTGAGAGAGACAATATGCAGATGTTCCTGACGCACTCTGGTGCGAAGTTCGGTCACGGCCACGTACCGAACATGAATTCATGCCCCTCAGGGTCGAATTGGTAAGTTTTTTTGGAAGGAATGGAAAGCAAACAGGGCGACCCGATGTGGATCGCCCTGCGCTGGTGTCGTGTCAGTAGAAGATCAGCCGCTGCACATTTCGCAGTCAGGTCCATTCTCGATGGAGCAAGCTGCAACCTGTTCTTCGTGGCTCATTTCGGAGACGTCCTTGGCGGCGACGGCCTCTTGAGGCTCTGCTGCGGGCTGCTCCTTGTACTTCTTGTCTACTGTGAACTTGATCGCGTCGGTTGCGGCCTTGGTGCGCAGGTAGTACATACCGGTCTTGAGGCCAGAGCGCCATGCGTGGAAGTGCATGGAGGTCAGCTTGGGCGCATTGGCGTTTTCCATGAAAACGTTGAGCGATTGAGACTGGCAGATGTAGGCACCGCGGTCCGCAGCCATGTCGAGGATGGCGCGCTGGGAAATCTCCCAAGCTGTGCGGTACAAGGCCTTCATGTTCTCCGGAATTTCCGGGATGTTCTGGATGGAACCGTTGGCTGCAATCAGCTGGTTCTTCATGGTCTCGTTCCACAACCCGAGCTTGGTCAGGTCGCGCAAGAGGTGGTTGTTGACCACGATGAATTCACCGCTGAGTGTGCGTCGGGTATAGATGTTCGAGGTGTAGGGCTCGAAGCACTCGTTGTTGCCGAGTATTTGGGCGGTAGAGGCGGTGGGCATGGGAGCGACGAGCAAGCTGTTGCGCATGCCCTTGTCCATGATTTCCTCCTTGAGGACATCCCACTCCCAACGGTCACTGGGGGTAACGCCCCACATGTCGAATTGGAGCTTGCCTTCCGATGCGGGAGACCCTTTGAAGGTCTCGTAGGCGCCTTCTTCGATGGCCAAGTCCTTGGACGCACAACAGGCGGCGTAATAGATGGTCTCGAAGACATCCTTATTGAGTTGACGGGCCTCTTCGGAATCGAAGGGGTAGCGCATCATGATGAATGCATCGGCCAATCCTTGGACGCCGAGTCCCACAGGACGGTGGCGCATGTTGGAGTTCCGGGCTTCTACAATGGGGTAGAAGTTGCGGTCGATGACCCTGTTGAGGTTCTTGGTCACCTGATAGGTCACCTCAAACAACTTGTCGTGGTCGAAGCTGAGGTCTTCCTTGACAAACTTGGGCAGGGCAATGGACGCGAGGTTGCAAACGGCCACCTCATCCTTGGCGGTGTATTCGATGATCTCCGTGCAGAGGTTGGAGGACCGAATGGTGCCGAGGTTTTGCTGGTTGGACTTGCCGTTGGCGGCATCCTTGTACAGCATGTAGGGTACGCCGGTCTCGATTTGGCTCTCGACAATCTTGAACCAAAGCTCCTGTGCCTTGATGGTCTTGCGGCCTTTGCCTTCGGCCTCGTACTTCTCGTACAAGGCTTCGAACTCGGGTCCCCACGAATCTGCCAATCCCGGGCATTCGTTGGGACACATCAACGTCCACTCACCGTCGGCCTCGACCCGCTTCATGAAGAGGTCAGGCACCCACAAAGCGTAGAACAGGTCGCGGGCGCGTTGCTCTTCCTTACCGTGGTTCTTCTTGAGGTCGAGGAAGTCAAAGACGTCCGCGTGCCAGGGCTCGATGTAGACAGCGAAGGAGCCTTTGCGCTTGCCGCCACCTTGGTCCACATAGCGGGCCGTGTCATTGAACACGCGCAGCATGGGGACAATGCCGTTGGAAGTACCGTTGGTGCCGCGGATGTAGGAGCCTGTGGCGCGCACATCGTGGACGGCGAGGCCGATTCCACCGGCGTTCTGGCTGATTTTGGCACACTGCTTCAATGTGTCGTAGATGCCGCTGATGCTGTCCTCTTGCATGGTGAGCAAGAAGCAGCTGGACATTTGGGGCTTGGGTGTTCCCGCGTTGAAGAGCGTAGGGGTGGCGTGGGTAAACCAACCCTCAGACATCATGTTGTACGTCTTGATCGCGCTCTCAATGTCGTCCTTGTGGATGCCGACGGAGACGCGCATCAACATCTGTTGGGGGCGCTCTGCGACTTCACCTTCGAGCTTCAACAGGTAGGAACGCTCGAGCGTCTTGAAACCGAAGTAGTCGTAGCTGAAGTCCCGGTCGTAGATGATGGCGGAGTCCAAAGCTTCGGCGTTGGCCTCAATGATCTCCATGACATCGTCCGCAATCAAGGAAGCGGCTTCGCCAGTAATGGGGTCTTTGTAGGTGTGGAGGTTCCGCATGACCTCCGTGAAAGACTTGTGGGTGGTCTTGTGGAGGTTGGACACAGCAATCCGAGAAGCCAGTTGGGCATAATCGGGGTGATTGACTGCATTCGTGGCTGCAACTTCAGCAGCGAGGTTGTCGAGTTCTGAAGTGGTGACGCCATCGTAGACGCCTTCAATGACCCGCATGGCCACGGAGACCGGGTCAACGCGTTCGTGGAGCCCATAGCAGAGCTTTTTGACCCGTGCAGTGATCTTGTCGAATTGGACTTGTTCCCGGCGTCCATCCCGCTTAACGACATACATGTTGTTCTCGACTGGTTTGCCCCCGTGCTCGAGGAAAGGTTGTTAAATCCAAGGCGACAAGACCTTGGTTGAATGTTGTTTACTACAGATTGGCTAGGCGTTGGGTGTGTGACACCACAGCGGGTGTCTCCTCACCAAAAAGGATGATTTCAAGTTGCGGTTTTAAAGCGAGGTAAAGCGCTTAGCAGGGGGAGCAGTTTTGAACTTTTTCCCCGTTGAAATCAGAAATCCGCGTCCAGACTGAAGCCCTTGGGCTCTTCTTGACCGCCTACTTTGTTGACACCTGCCTTCTGATACTCCGCAACGCGCTTCTCGAAGAAGTTCGTTTTGCCCTGGAGTGAAATCATTTCCATGAAATCGAAGGGGTTGGTGGCGTTGTACACCTTTTCGTTGCCGAGCTCGACCAAAAGGCGGTCAGCCACAAATTCGATGTATTGGCTCATCAAATCGGCATTCATTCCGATCAAGCGCACAGGCAGTGCGTCACAGACGAATTCCTTCTCAATGTTGACCGCGTCCACGATGATTTTCTCGATGGTTGACTTGGGCAACTTGTTGACGATATGCTGGGTGTAGAGCAGGCAAGCGAAGTCGCAGTGCATGCCTTCATCGCGAGAGATGAGTTCGTTGGAGAAGCTCAGTCCGGGCATCAGTCCGCGCTTCTTGAGCCAGAAGATGGAGCAAAAGCTGCCGCTGAAGAAGATGCCTTCCACGGCTGCAAACGCGACGATGCGCTCGGCAAAGTTTCCGTTGTCGATCCACTCCAGCGCCCAATTGGCTTTTTTCTTCACGCAGTCCAACGTCTCGATGGCATTGAAGAGGTGGTTCTTCTCGTCCTTGTCTTTGATGTAGGTGTCGATCAACAAGGAGTAGGTCTCCGAGTGGATGTTCTCCATCATGATTTGGAAGCCGTAGAAGAATTTCGCCTCCGTGTACTGTACCTCCGCCACGAAATTTTCCGCCAGGTTTTCGTTGACGATGCCGTCTGATGCAGCAAAGAAGGCCAGGATGTGCTTGATGAAGTAGCGCTCGTTGTCATTGAGCTTTTCATTCCAATCGACCATGTCAGCCGCGAGGTCGATTTCTTCAGCCGTCCAGAAGCTGGCTTCTGATTTCTTGTAGAAATTCCAGATGTCATCGTGCTGGATGGGGAACAACACGAATCGGTTTGGATTGTCTTCGAGAATGGGCTCAGTCACCGTCGTGTTCTCGGGCAGCACAGCATCGATTGAAATCTGTCCTTCTTGAGACTGTTGGACCTCTGGGGTCGTGTCCTGCTCAGGAGGAGTACCGGTGTTGTGCTGTTCTTCAATCATGGGTTTGGCGGCTTGGGTGAAAAAGGACTTTCGTTCGGATGGACGTTTCTGACAAAAAAAGACGGACTTCAAAACTGCAGACAGGATTTCTCAACGGCAATTGGAATCGATGAACACTGTGGTGGAATTGTCAACACGGGGCGAATATGCGGGTTTAAACGTCTGTCTTACAATCGTTTGTGTTGTTGATAGGGTCGTGTGGTCCGCAAGGGGGGGTACGAAAATTTCATCCGTGTTGAAGTGGTCGCTACTCCCCATAGGGAGTGCAATTCCAAACAATGTTTGGCAGTGTGCGGGCCAATCTTCGGCCTTAATTTTGTCCACACCACTTGCATCTCATGTCAGTTTTTGTCATGGCGTGTGGTGGCACAAGCAGCACCCATGATTGGAGCCTTCAATAAAATCGTCAAGCGCCTGGTCGGCGACAAGGCGGCAACGGATGTCAAAGACATTCAACCGGCGATTGATGCCATCCACAGTTTTGAATCCGAGATGCAGGGTTTGTCTTCCGATCAGCTGCGGGCACGCAGTGCTGATTTGAAGGCCCGTATTCTCGCTCATGTGGAGGGCTTGGTGACCGAGGCAGAAGAATTGCGTGCGCAGGCGGCCTCCAACCCCACCATGTCTTTTGAGGCCAAGGAGGTCTTGTACGATCGGGTGGACGCGCTGGAAAAGGAGGTCGATGCGCGCATCGAGGAGGTGCTGGAGACCTTGATGCCGGAGGCTTTTGCCTTGCTCAAGGAGACCGCCCGCCGTTTCTCTGCCGATGGTGAGATCGAAGTCAGTGCCCAAGACCACGACCGCGATTTGGCCGCTGAACGCGATTTTGTCCGCATCGACGGAGACCGTGCGTTCTGGGCCAAGGAATGGATGGCTGCGGGTTCCCCCGTTGAATGGAACATGGTGCACTACGATGTGCAGCTCATTGGAGGCGTTGCGCTGCACCGCGGCAAGGTGGCCGAGATGCAGACGGGTGAAGGAAAGACTTTGGTGGCGACCCTCCCCGTGTTTCTCAATGCGCTCACTGGTCGCGGCGTTCACCTCGTGACGGTCAACGACTATTTGGCACGACGTGACGCTGAATGGATGGGCCCCATTTTCCAATTCCACGGCCTCAGCATCGATTGCATCGACAGGCATCAGCCCAACTCCGAAGCGCGACGCAACGCCTACAAGTGCGACATCGTGTACGGCACCAACAACGAGTTTGGCTTTGATTACCTCCGTGACAACATGGCGATGCGTCCGGATCAACTGGTGCAGCGCAAGCATCACTACGCGATTGTGGACGAGGTGGACAGCGTGCTGATTGACGAAGCACGGACCCCATTGATTATTTCGGGCCCGACGCCGAAAGGCGACGAGCACGAATTCGATGAGCTCAAGCCGAAAGTCGTGCAGCTGGTTCAAAAGCAGCGTCAAGCGGTCAACGGCATGATCACCGAAGCCAAGAAGAAACTTGGGGCCTCAGATGCAGACAAGGAGACCGTGCGAACGGGAGGCTTGGCGTTGTTCCGCGCCTATCGCGGCTTGCCGAAGACGAAGTCGCTCATCAAATTCTTGAGTGAGGAAGGCATGCGCCAACAGTTGCTCAAGACCGAGGGCTTCTACTTGCAGGACAACAAGCGCATGATGCCTGAGGCCGATGAGGAGTTGTACTTCGTCATC